>Ga0153991_1000017_pt1 | contig 32645 bp, 25 predicted proteins | sample TSNC075MetaG_FD_104681 | JGI IMG/M metagenome (GOLD analysis project Ga0153991, IMG submission 104681) | Attine ant fungus gardens microbial communities from North Carolina, USA - TSNC075 MetaG | ecosystem: Host-associated > Fungi > Mycelium > Unclassified | place: USA: North Carolina, Jones...
AATTCTCACAGTCCCTTATTGATCTAGTTTTAGTTTTATTATAGCACCTGCTTTTATTTTTGTACATTGCAATTTGCCATTTTTTTAACAATTTTTTTATATTCTCTTAGAGCCAGAGGATTTCATCCAGTCAAAGATCTGGCGGCGGTCGTTTTTATAATACAAAAAGAGAAGAAAAGCCAGTATTTAAGCCTGGTTTCTTCTCTTAATTTTTTCACAAGTGTCGAAAACGGGATTATAAACACAGCCCACCCTTTTTGTCAAGTGCTTTCCCTGGATTGTTGTTTTCCCTGGATTTTTCTTCTGCTTTCTATTATACTCAGATCCTCCTTAATTTCATCTGAAAAACCTGCAGTACCGACGTCTCTTGCATGACCAGTGAATATTCCTCCGAAGCTTCCCTCATATGAGCGGTAATCCGGTATGTACCAGGCGGCAGGCAGCGTAGGAAGAAGGCAGTCTCTCCACTGGTCCACTCCTCCATCTTCGTCTGATCCAGATCCCACAGAGCCAATTCAGCACCGGCTGCCGGCTCGCCTCCCTCTGCCTCCGCCAGAGCAAAAACTGCCTTTGTACAATCCGTAGCCATATAAATGTGACCATCCTCCGGACCCGCGGAAAAAAAGACATCTTCCGACCGCACATATCCGTCTTCCCTTGGCGTAAGAACCTCCGTCAGCCGATACTGCCCCGACGGCAAATGATCCAGGGTAAAACAGCTATCTTCCGTAATCCACTCCGCTGCCTTCTCCCCGGCGGCAGTCCATAACTGCAGCCACGCACCGGCCACATACCGGCCGGTATACAGATCCAGTTTGTGAAAGGTCATTCGGACTTCCCCGATCGCTTCCCTATTATTCATGTGTTGTATTCCTCCTGTTATGGGTAATAGGCCCGCAAAGATGAGCAGAATCCACCAAAACCGTCATTCTGCGCAAAGTAAACGTACGGAAAATTTGACCTGTCATTCTGCATACAATGAAGAAACCAGGTTATGCACAAAATTTTCACGTGATAGGGATTCTTTCAAATTAAATGGAAGAAAAAAACCGATTACGAACCGATACTTTCAGAATGTGGCTAATAGAATCTTGAAGAAATTTCCTGAAATAAAAATAATCCTTGCGCCTGCAAAAGTGAGTACATTTTAGCACAACTTTCACAAGTCCGCAAGGACATTCGATTATAACTTAGATATAGTTTTATCCTCATCCAAATATCCGGCTTCCAATCTGGAAGACCAAGGTTGCCCCGCACCAGGCGACAAGCAATTGAAACAGCATTACTTTACCGGTAAAAGCCCAGGAATGACTTTCCCTCTTAATGGTCCCTACCGCGGCCGCGCAAGGAGAATACAACAGGCAGAATACCATCAGCGCATACGCATTGACCGCACCAAAACCGCTCTGCCCCAATACCGTACTGAGAGCCGCCATGCCCTCTGCCGAGTTAATATTGGAAATGGCAAACAGTACGGCGAAGCTGGATACCACCACTTCCTTGGCAGAGAGGCCGCATAGAAGGGCTACCCCGATCTGCCACATTCCCAGCCCTGCCGGCACCAATAGCGGCACCATCCATCTGCCAAGCATTGCCCCAAAGCTCTGGGAGACATCTTCGACCGGTCCATGGAAACTATAATTCAGCACAAACCATAAGATCACAGATACAAGAAAGATAATAGTACCTGCCTTGGTCAGATAATCCTTTACCTTTTTCCAGACATAGATCACTACCGTGCGGGCATTGGGCGTCTTATAAGCCGGTAATTCAATCAACAGGCCATTTTCTTCCGGCAGCGGATAAAGCTTATTCGCCACTTTCGCAATCAGAATAGCGGTCAGCATTCCGATTACATAGAGTGAATACGCAGCCAACATCGCCTTATCTCCGAAGAACATGGAAGAAAACAACACATAAATCGGCAATCGTGCCGAGCAGGACATGAAAGGCGTTACCAGCATGGTTCTCTTCCGGTCCTGTTCATTCTCCAGGCCACGGCTGGCCATAATGGCCGGCACTGTACAACCAAAACCCAGAATCATGGGCAGAAAAGCTTTACCGGAGAGACCGACCGAACCCATAATCTCGTTCATTACATAGGCCACACGAGCCATATAACCACTGTCCTCCAAGAAGGCCAAGGCCAGAAATAGGATGACAATATTGGGCAGGAATGTCAATATTCCTCCCACACCGGCAAGGATACCGTCCACCACCAACGAAATCAACCAGTCCGATACACCCAGATTGCCCAGCAAATCCGTCGTATGCAGATTGATCCAGTCCAGAACAATCTCAAAATATCCTTTTAAAAAATCCCCCACCGTAAAAGTCAGAAAAAATACTAGCGCCAAAATCAGCAGGAAAACAGGAAGGCCCCAGATCCGATGTGTCAGATAGCGGTCTGCCTTTTCTGTAATGGCGTGGGAGGCTTCTTTGTTAAACAGACACTCTTCTACAACCTCTTCTATGTAATCGTATTTTTCATTCGTAATTCGGTTTTCATAGCTTTGATCCAGTACCTCCGGCAGCCCCAAAGGATAGCGTTCCATTATCTGTGTGTCCTGCTCCAGCAGCTTAATGGCAACCCAGCGTACATTCTCGACTTCACCATACTGCTCCAAAAGAGCGGTCTCCAGCTTCGTAAGCTTTGCCTCCACTCCCTTGCTATAGGTAACCACCTTATCATGGGGACCTTCTTCATAATGATGTATAACTGCGTGTAGCAGAATATCAAGCCCTGTTTTCTTTCTGGCAGAAACCGGCACCACCGGAATTTGGCCCAGCATTTCCGGCAGACGATGGATATCAATTTCCATTCCCCGCTCCTGCACAATGTCCATCATATTCAGAGCCAGCACCACCGGCTTCTTGAACTCTAATAGCTGCATCGTCAGGTAAAGGTTCCGCTCCAGAGAAGAGGCATCTACCACATTGACAATTACATCGATGTCTTCCTCCATGATACATTTTCTGGCAATCCGTTCCTCGATGGAATACGAAGTCAGACTGTAGATTCCCGGCAGGTCAATCAGCCGGAGCTTCTGACCCTTATAGGTGACACGACCCTCCATCCGCTCTACTGTTACACCCGGCCAGTTGGCCACCTTTAGATTCGCCCCTGTCAAGGCATTAAACAACGTGGTTTTTCCGCAATTTGGATTGCCTACAAACCCAACGGTAATAACGGTTTCACTCATGAGGCCACCTCCGCGATTGTAATACCGGATGCGATCCCCGCTCCCAGAGCCAGCCAGGTTCCCCTTACTTTAATAATAACGGTTCCGCTTTTTTTGCGGTTCATAATCTGGATATGGGTAGTCTCGTTAACCCCCAGCGCCTCCAGACGCCGTGTAATATTGGGAGCCACGGACACCTCCTGCACCAGATAGATCTCTCCCATCCTGCCCTCTGATAATTTCATAGTCTTCCCTGTCTTTCTGGGTTAGTTTTTCTCTCTTTTATTTTAACCTGCTAAAATCAGGCCCTCAAAAACCTCCGTTGCCTCCACTTCTTTGCCCTGGATTTCCATCTGGGTATAAGTGCCTTCGGTAATCTTCACCCATCCGATCTCCCCGGAGCCTTCATCCTGCAGTTTAACCCACTCTTTATTATCCGTTCCTACCACAATTATCTGGGATCCTGCCTGTAAGATAATGCCATCCTCGTCCCCTTCTTTCTCACTATAAGTAGCGATATCCCGCAGTACGGTAACCGTATTGCCCATTTCGTAAAGCTCCTGGGGGATCTCCTGTAATCTGCCATTCTCCCACTGATAGCGCATCGCAACCGCCCAGGTCTGGAATACCTGGCTTTCACCGGTGCAATAAATGGTTCCATTTTCAATCTTAAGGTCGGCGGCATCACCGCCCAACTCTCCTGCCTGCTGCAGGGCACCATTCCGGTAAGCCCATACGGTAATCAGCCCTCTGCCTGTATAGCCATACTGCGCTACCAGCAGCTGCAGGGTCTCCTGATCAAAGCTGGCCAGATAGAGCTCTCCTGTCAGCAGGTCTCCCCATTCTGTTACGGAATTATCTCCTACTGTAAGAGTATACCGGTTACTGTCATAGGGTGCTTCCCCTTCCGGCTCAAACTGAATGATCTCCTCGCTTCCATCCTGATCCAGATCCCAGCTGAATTGGCCGGTACTGGTAAGGTCTAAGATCAAAGTTCCCTCTAACAGCTGCTCCTTATACCCTGACTGGTCTTCCGACACTTCTACAGTCGTTTCTGTCGCTTCTGTCGTTTCTGTCGTCTCCTCACTGCTCTCTGTATGATTGCCGCAAGCCGTCAGACACATCGCGAACACCACCCCTATTGCCAATAATTCTTTCTTCATAAGTCCTCCTGCTACCTTCTTTGAGACAAGTACATTTACCAATTTAATGATGTGGGGGCAAAACATGTATTTCATGCGATATGAAATGCATGCTTTTTTGACCCTGGTATCCTTAATTATACCGGAAAGGCAGAGAGAAAGAAAGTCTATTTTTGTTTATTCCGGTGAGAAAGCCGGGGGCGGAAAAAACGCTTTTTCACTTCACTCCATCGGAATGGAATTAACGGGTAAATATAGCTGGTGCCGGCAATGGTCTTATTAAACACGACCGCGCCAATGCTCAGCAGCACTCCTGCAATAAATCCCCACACATTAAAGACGGCAGTCAAAATCAGGATTATCAGCCGGAGGAATTTAATGGCATAGCTGAGCTCATAGCTCGTCTGCGTATAATTCGCCACCGTAACAAAAGCCATATACAGCATAATTTCCGAATTGAACCAGCCGGACTGCACAGAGAAATCTCCAAGAACCAATCCGGCAATAATACTAAGGGGCGTAGACAGCATACTGGGTGTGTTTACCGCTGCCAGACGAAGGCCGTCTACCGCTAGCTCCAATATCAAAATCTGCAAAATCAACGGAACATTGACCGCCTCCGCCGTCTTGATAAAATCCAGCCAGGGCGGTATCCACTCCGCATTCTGCATAAGCAGCAGGTACACCGGTAAGGTCAACAACGCCACCAGGCAGATCATCAGTCTGGAAATCCGCAAATAAGTACCGGTGATCGGAGGAAAATAGTAATCGTCTGCCGCTTCGGCAATATCAAAAATAGAAGACGGAAGCACCATGGCCGCCGGGGAATTGTCCACCATAATGACCAGATTGCCCTCTAAAATACAGGCAACTGTCGTATCCGGCCGCTCCGTATACTTGAATTTGGGAAAGGGGTTATACCACTTATGCTCATACAGGCATTCTGCCAGGCTTTCCTGGCTCATCGTCAGGGCATGTACCTCCAGATTCCGGATCCGGAGCTTAATCCGCGACAACAGATCCTGATCGACCTTGTCTTCCAGATAGGTGAGCACCACATCCGTCTTGGAGACATCCCCTATTCTAAAAATCTCCATCCGGAGCTTGGGATCCCGGATCCGGCGGCGGATCAATGCCGTATTGGTAATAATGGTCTCGCTAAAGCCATCTCTGGCTCCCCGGAGAACCTTATCCTTCTCCGGTTCCTCTACTCCTCTGCCCGGATAATCCCGGGTCTCCATGACAATGGCTTTGTCGTAGCCGTCAATAATTACGACGCCGATTCCTGACAAAATGGAAACCACCAGCTGCTCTACTTTCTTCTCCGTCTTTACTGAAGCAAAGGGCGTGTAAGATTCAATAAAAGCATCCGCGTCCTGAGGCATTTCTTCCGGCTGTACCTTTAGAAAAAAATGGATGATTCTCTGAATCTTATCATCGGCAGCAAATCCATTAATCGTGTAGAGGTAGGCCTCTTTCCCCGCAATGCACAGTTTTCGCTCTCCAATATCAAAATTGATATCGGTCTTCAGCGTTTCGTGCAGTATACGGTAATCGTTGTTAATGATTCCAGATATTTGTTGTTCCTGCATAGAGAAAACACCTCGTTTTCCTGTTATTCGTAAACTCTATCCTATGGTGCGCAAGGTGTTTTCTAATTATTCATATAGGGCGGCTGTTAGTCCAGATTCCGAACCTTGAATTCCCGTTCGGCTTCCCGCTTCACATCCTTCATGGCCATGTCCTCTCTCTTGTCATAGAGCTTCTTACCTTTTGCCAATCCAATCTGTACCTTTACCAGGCTTCCCTTAAAATACACCTGGAGGGGCATGATCGTATAGCCCTTTTGGGCTGCCTTGGCCAGAATTTTGCGGATCTCATATTTGTGAAGTAAAAGCTTTCGCACCCGCAGCGGATCTTTATTAAAAATGTTGCCCTTTTCATAGGGGCTGATGTGCATGCCATAGATGAACATCTCTCCCCTGCTCTCCTTAATGAAGGCTTCCTTCAAGCTGCATTTTCCCATGCGAAGGGACTTAACCTCCGTACCGGCTAATGAAATACCTGCTTCATAAGTATCTTCAATGAAGTAGTCATGCCGGGCTTTTTTATTATTTGCGATCAGCTTAATACTGTCCTTTCCCATTTTGGATTTATCCTCCTGCCTGCATCCCTTCTGTGTCAATACAGAAATCTATGGTGTTTGCCGTCAAGTCTACCCCTGACACTTGGACCCGCACTTTTTGTCCCATCCGGTATACGATGCCGGTGCGTTCCCCCACCAGCTCATAGTGTTCTTCGTCCAGCCGGAAATAGTCCTGATCCATTTTAGCGATATGCACCAGACCTTCCACGGTGTTGGGAAGCTCCACATACATCCCCCACTTGGTCACACCGGAAACCATGCCGATATACGATTCGCCAATCCGTGTCTCCATATACTGGGCCATCTTCATTTTATTCACCGTACGTTCCGCATCTACCGCGTGCCGCTCGGTCATAGAGGAGGTATTTGCCACCTCCTGTAATATCTTATGATAGTGGCTGATCCGGTTTTCGTCAAGTCTTCCTGCCAGATTTTCTTTAATAATCCGATGAATCTGTAAGTCCGGATACCGCCGGATCGGCGAAGTAAAATGGCAGTAATAGTTGGCAGCCAATCCAAAATGACCGGTGCATTCCGGACTATAACGGGCCTGCTTCATGGAACGAAGCGCCAGACGGCTAATAAAGGCTTCTTCCGGCGAGTCCGCAATGGAGGCCAGCATCTTCTGCAATTCTTTAGGATGCAGCTCACCTTTATCACTGCGGAGCTTTGCCCCCAAAGTCCGAATCAGTGCCGCCAGTCCCAGAATCTTCTCCGGATCCGGCTTATCATGGGTCCGGTATAAAAAGGGCAGATCCTGCCAGAAATAATCTTCTGCCACGGTTTCATTGGCAATCAGCATAAAGTCTTCAATGATGTCCGTCGCCTGATTCCGCGCGTAAGGCTGAATATCAATCGGCTTTCCCTGCTCGTCCAGAGAAATTTTGCTCTCCGGCAGGTCGAAGTCAATCGAGCCTCTCTTCCGGCGTTTTTTCCGCAGGAGATCCGCCAGTACCTTCATGTTCCGGAACATTTCCACATATTCCTCATGCTCCGAAACCGCTTCCGGATCCTCCTCCAGGACTGCATTTACTGCCGTATAAGTCATTCTGCGGTCCACTCGGATCATCGTCTCTGCGAGCTGGTGGCCGGTTACCGTTCCTTTCCTATCCATTTCTATCACACAGCTCAGAGCCAGGCGGTCTTCCCCTTGATTCAAGGAACAGATCCCATTGGACAGCCGGTGCGGCAGCATGGGAATTACCCGGTCTGTCAGATAAACACTGGTCCCACGGTGCAATGCCTCACAGTCTAGTGGAGATCCCTCCGGAACATACTGGCTGACATCCGCGATATGCACACCCAATCGGTATCCATTCGCGGTAGGAGAGATGGTCACGGCATCGTCCAAATCCTTGGCATCCTCTCCGTCGATCGTTACCGTCTGCCAATCCCTTAGATCCAGACGGTTCGGGAACAGCGAAACATCCACCGTATCTCCAACGCCTTTCACCTGCTCCATCACGTCCTCCGGAAATTCGTCCGGAATTCCATAAGCACGTACTACGGAGGTAATATCCACACCGGGATCGTTGCGATGCCCCAGAATCTCAACGATTTCTCCTTCCGGATTATGAGTATCATCGGCATAACGGACCAGCTTAGCCACTACCTTATGCCCGTCTACCGCGCCTTTTTCCTTGCCATCCGGAATGAAAATATCATTTGCTATACGGGTATTGTCCGGAATGACAAAGCCATAATGCCGGTTCCGCTGATAAACACCTACTACCTCCACGGTATTGCGCTCCAGAATCTTTAGGATTTTCCCTTCCTTCCGGTTCCCATGATGCCCGGAATCCACGACGGCCACCTGCACTTTATCTCCGTGCAGGGCCCCATTTACATTGGACTCATGCACATAAATATCTCCTGATATACCCTCTACTGTCACGAAGCCAAAGCCTTTTGCCGTGCCGCTAAAAATACCGGACTGCGCCGTTTCTTCCGCCTTGCCGTATTTGCCCCGCTTTGAAAGGCCGATTTTGCCTTCTTCCAAGAGGGAATCCAGCACTTCCTTCAGCTCATCCCGCTTCTCCTTAGAGATATCCAGTAAAATCGCAATTTCTTTAATCTTCATAGGAACATACTGGGGATGTGCGATCAGCTCCAGTACCGTTTTCTTCCTATTTTCCAACATTTTCTTATCCATGTTATTTTCCTCTTTCTAGCTTCGCGTTTGACCGGAGGCGTCTCGCTTTGCGTAAAAAAAATACGGCTCACGGTTTTTTCTTTCGCAAAACCATGAGCCGTTTATTCGCTGCCGGGAGCCTCCGGCACTCATTCTTAGTGTTGGTACAAGATATTCAAGGCAATTGACATCAGCAAAAACAGTGCGACTAAAATCTTCGTGTAGCGTTTCAGTCTTCCTTCCGGTGTTCTTCCCTGGTTCTTGCCCACATATGTCTCCGTAGAACCGCCTGTAATCGTACTGGACAGTCCTCCCTGTTTCCCTTCCTGCATCAATACAATCACGGTTAATACAACACACATAATTGCAAATAAAATCGTAACAATTATCTTCAAGGCTTCCATAGTATCATCCTCCTAATGGTCATGCAGAGTATAGTGTATCACAGAAAGTTTAGAAATACAAGCTTTTTCTGCAGGATTTCTGCAGAGCCAGAGGGAACGAGCGCAGGCTTAAGACCGAAGCTCTGCACCCAGCTCACGCAGGGCATCCAGGATCTTATTCATCACTTCCGTGACATCCTTCTCTTCCAGGGTGCGGTCCTTTGCCCGGAAAGTAACGCTGTACGCCACCGACTTATACCCCTCCTGGATCTGAGAGCCTTCGTAAATATCGAAGAGTGTATAACTCTCCAGCAGCTTACCGCCTTGCTTCTCGAGAAGTGCTTCAATCTCACCTACACGGATATCCTTCTTCATGACCATGCTGATGTCACGCGCTACCGCCGGGAATTTCGCAATGCCGTTATATTTCCTGTCAAAGGTAGCAAAAGGAATTACTGCCGGCATATCCAGCACGGCCACATAGGTTCTCTCACCGATTCCATAATTCTCTGCCGTCTGGGGATGAAGTTCTCCCATATAACCTACGGTCTCACCCGTGTAGATCAAGTCTGCCTGACGGCCAGGGTGCAGGAATGGTTTACCGCTTTCGGGATTGTAAGTGACTCTCTGATGCATACCAATCTTCTCAAAGAACTCTTCTATCACGCCCTTCATGGTAAAGAAATCCCCGTCTCCATAGCAAGCCAGCACCAGCTGCATCCGCTCTTCCGGCAGTTCGGTCAGCGGCAGAGCCTTCGGCAGGTAGATGTTCGCCAGCTCGTATAGGCGCACATTTTTATTCCGCCGGTTATAATTGGTGGCCAGAGACGTCAGCATGCCGTTCAGCGGCAGGGTTCTCATAATGCTAAAGTCTTCGCCCAGGGGATTCTGAATCGTTACCGTGGAGCGTAACGGAGAATCTGCCGGCAGCATCAGCTTGTCAAATACCTTGGGACTCTCGAAGGAGTAGGTCATGGCTTGGCTGAAGCCGCAGGATTCGGCTACATCGCTGGCGGCTGCCTCAATTCGCAGCTTGAAGGAAAGCTTTCCTGTCGTCGCCTCGCCTCTGGGCAGTGTGGTAGGGATGTTATCATATCCGTAGAGCCGGGCAACCTCCTCCGCAAGATCCGCCTCACACTCCAGATCCTGCCGGAAGGAGGGTGCAATCATCTCTTCATTTACTTCATCGTATTCCAGTCCAATCCTTGCAAAGTATTTCAACATCTCTTCCTTGGAAATATCGGTGCCCAGGAACTTATTCGCCCAGTCGGGGCGGAAGGAAATCCGCTTGGGCCCTAATGCCGTCGTATAGACGTCTACCATGCCTCCGACTACTTCGCCGCAGCCCAGCTCTTCAATCAACTGGCAGGCACGGTGAATCGCAGCCTCCGCATTATTGGGATCCAGTCCTTTTTCAAAAATACCGGAAGCGTCTGTACGCAGGCCCAACCGCTTGGAAGAAAGGCGCACATTGGTGCCATCGAAGCAGGCCGCCTCAAGCAGTACGGTCTGTACATCATCGGTGATTTTGGAATTCTCACCGCCCATGATACCGGCGATACCAACCGGCTTTTCCGCATCACAAATCATCAGCATATTAGAATCCAGCGTCCGCATCTGGCCATCCAACGTCTGGAACTGCTCACCGTCTTCTGCACGTTTCACGACAATCTTATGGCCGGCCACCTGATCGAGATCATAGGCATGCATAGGCTGGCCATACTCTTCCATCACATAATTTGTAATGTCCACCAGGTTATTGATCGGGCGAATGCCGCCGGCAGCCAGACGTCTCTGCATCCACTGGGGCGAGGGAGCGATCTTAATATTTTTCACTACTCTGGCACAGAAGCGAGGGCAGAGGATGCCGTCCTTTACTACTACCTGAATATAATCTGCCGCATTTTCACTGTTACCAAGCGCTTCCGGAACAGGAGGAACAAAAGACTTATTGAAAGTTGCCGCCGCTTCTCTGGCAATTCCCAGCACGCTGTAGCAGTCCACGCGGTTTGAGGTAACTTCGTATTCAAATACCACATCCCGCAGACCCAGAGCCTCCGGTGCATCCGCGCCAATTACAGCGTCCTCCGAGAAGATATAGATCCCCTCCTCCGGCGCTTCCGGGTACATCTCACGGGAAGAGCCCAGTTCTTCGATGGAACACATCATGCCGTAGGATTCCACACCGCGCAGCTTGCCCTTCTTGATCTTAATACCCTCCTCCGGAAGGGGGGCTCCATCGTGGCCGCCTGCTACTTTGCCGCCGTCTAATACCACCGGCACCTTATCCCCTACCTTTACGTTGGAAGCGCCGGTGACAATCTGTACGGTCTCACTGCCGATATTCACCTGGCCGACAATCAGCTTATCGGCATCGGGGTGGCCTTCTATCGAATCAATCTGTCCGATTACAATTTTCTCAAGGTTTTTATCAAGACGCTCGCAGCCTTCCACTTTCGTTCCGGTCAACGTCATGGCGTCGGTATATTCCTGCGGCGTTACTTCCAAGCCGGGAACATATGCTTTAATCCAAGATAATGCTGTCTTCATTTTACTGTCCTTTCTGATCTGTAGAATTCCGTTAGAACTGCCTCAAGAAACGATCGTCGTTCTCATAGAGCAGTCTCATGTCATCAATCTCATACTTCAGCAGTGCAATACGCTCCAGACCTACACCAAAAGCAAAACCGGAGTAAATATCCGGGTCAATGCCGCTCATGCGCAGTACCTTTGGGTGTACCATGCCACAGCCCAGGATTTCAATCCAGCCGGTACCCTTGCACATCCGGCAGCCCTCGCCGCCACATTTAAAGCAGGTTACGTCCACCTCCGCACTGGGTTCCGTGAAAGGGAAGTGATGGGGACGGAATTTTACCTTCGTCTCCGGTCCGAACAGTTCAATGGCAAACTGTGCCAGGGTACCCTTCAAATCGGCAAAAGTGATGTTCTTGTCAATAACCAGTCCTTCAATCTGATGAAACACCGGCGAATGAGTGGCATCCACCTCATCGGAGCGGAATACCCGGCCCGGCGCAATGATGCGGATCGGCGGCTTCTGCTGCTCCATGACACGCACCTGTACCGGAGAGGTCTGGGTCCGCAGGACGATGTCTTTATTGATATAGAAGGTGTCCTGCTCATCCTTGGCCGGATGATTGGCCGGGATGTTCAGGGCTTCAAAATTGTAATAATCATACTCTACTTCAGGGCCTTCCACGACCTCATACCCCATGCCGATGAAGATACGCTCTACCTCTTCCAGGGCAATGGTATTGGGATGGCGGTGCCCTACCCGGTTCTTCTTAGCAGGCAAGGTCACATCAATGACCTCGTTTTTCATCTGCAGTTCCCGCAGCCTGGCAGAAAAAGCAGCCTTCCGCTCTTCCAGCTGGCCTTCAATGGCGGCTCTGGCGTCATTCACCATCTGACCCACCTGCGGGCGGTCTTCCGGCGCCACGCCCTTCATGCCTTTTAATACTTCCGTCAGCACACCCTTCTTGCCAAGAATCGCCACCCGGATCTCATTCAGCTGATCCATGTCCGCCACAGCTTCGATCTGCGCCAATGCCTCCTGACGGATTTTTTCCAATTTCTCTTTCATATCTTCCTCCTTCGACTTTCCTATGCAGCCTTATTCAATCGGATTATGGGATAGAAGGCTCACTGGAAATAAAAAAACCCCATCCCTGTAAGGGACGAGGTTATCGCGGTACCACCCTAATTCCTGCAGAACATCCGCAGGCGCTCAAAATACGTAACGTGTATAAAACGGCATTTCCTACCAATACTCTTCAGAAACGCAGCTCCGGTGGGAAATTCGATAATCTGATTGAACCTGGGAAAACTTTCAGCCGGTGATTCTCCCTCTCTGACGGAAATCAGGTATCTACTGTGCACCATCATCGCTTTTGCAAAATTCGTATGGATGATATTATATACTATATATTCCAGAAATGCAAGACTAATTTTCCCTTGAGTTTCCGTGTCTGACTAATTTTCCCTTGAGTTTCCGTGAAATGTAAATTATCAGAGGCTGTGGATAAAACCAGAAAACACAAGTTCCTTTGCATTGACGAAAAGCAATAAATTTTGTATACTAAAGCGAAGATAATCGCAATGTAGCAGAAATAAAACTAAAAGGAGAGAAAAATGAAAGCGATAAAAGCAAGGGGACTCTTCATTGTATTAGCTCTGATGATGATATTAGGGCTAAGTGCATGCAGCAAAGAGAACGATATGACAGCCGATGAAATCGTAACAGCCGCTTATGATAACGTGCAGGCAGCAAAATCCAATACCGGGGATATGCTCATGGAAATGGATATGACGATAGCGGCTGAGGGAATGAGCCTTCAGATGACCATGAGCATGGATATGTTCATAGAATCCTATGTGGGAGATCCCGCAATCGCACATGTAAAAGGAAATATGAAGATATCTGCCATGGGGCAGGAACAAACGCAGGAAATGGAAGTATACACCAGTACGGAAAATGATCTTACAAAAACCTTTTCGTCTACCGATGGTGTATGGACGTATTCAGAAGACAGTGATTCCTCAAGTGCCGCTTCTATGGCTCAGCTGGGAGAAGCGATCTTTAAAACGCAGGGGGCCTGGACACTGGAGAATGCGAAAGTAAAAATCAATGACAAAGAGAACTATGTACTGAAAACAACCATTAAGGGAGATCAGATAGGAGAGCTCATGGATTTGGGCGAACAAATGCTGGATTCCCTGGGAGACACGGGCGTTGATTTTAGCGGTATGGAAATTCCTGTGGAAATTTATGTAGAGCCGGAGAGTTTGCTTCCCACAAAGATGGTAGTCGATATGAGCAGCGTTTTTACTAACCTATTTGAAGGTACGGAAGCAGAGGGAACGGAAGTTTCCGTATTTCGTATTGTAATGGAAAATCTGAAATATAATACATTAGACAGTCTGGAAATTCCTGAAGACGTACTGGCATATGCATCCGAGGACGTCGGCAATGCCGGTGGCGCAGAGACAACCGGCTATGAAGCAGCGGATGATTCAGATAGTGCCAATGCAGCCGGTAAATATGTACTGGCAAATAATAATGTCACTTCGAAAATTCAAGTTGTATTCCCGGAAGGCTTTACCAGTTACTATGCAGCTCCCGACGGTTGGCTGAGCTTGTCTCAGGACGTCGGTAATGTAGAGGCATCTCTTTGCCTGTATGATTCTGAATACCATACGTTAGATGATATGAAAGAAAGTGCGATTTCCTGGGCAGATTATATCAAAGAGGATCCCGATAATTTTCAGGACATTCAGATTTCAGATATCCAGACCAGACAAATCGGTGATAAAGAAGTTTCCTATATTGTACTTTCATTCATGAGGGGAGATTATTCGTACGTAGAGTACTATTCCGGAATTGTAATCGGTGATGCTTTTCTTTCTATAGAAATTACCATGGAGACGGATCCCGGAGCAGGAATCCTGGATACGTTTTATAATAACATATCCCCCTTATCCGTATAAGCGGCAAAACGGCTGAAATCCAGTAAAATGTAAGGTTTTCATAAGGGTGTTTTTTTAAGCTGGGATGTGCGGTATAGCATTTTAGAATGCTATACCGCCTTTCCTTTCCAAAGAGTAACCTTAGAATGTTCAAATTCTCCGATGTGGTTATCGATAATTTCGATTTTCTGTAACCGCTTTCCGGTGCTCTTATCAGGAGCATGGACAATAATTCTGTCAATCCCCGCAACAAAGAATGGTATTCAGCTTCCAGCCGACAGCCTTTTTACGGACGCCAATAAAGTTCGCATAAATGCCCTTTTCTTTCATGAGTTCATCATGCGTCCCTTGCTGAACAATTCTTCCATTATCCAGCACTAGAATCTGATCGGCGTTTTTTACTGTTTTCAGGCGGTGGGCGATCATAATAATAGTCTTTTCCCTCGTAAGGGATTCAATGGCTTTTTGCAACTGATCCTCATTTTCCGGGTCAACATTTGCGGTAGCCTCGTCCAGAATAACGATGGGAGCGTCTTTCAGCATGGCGCGGGCAATAGAAATCCGCTGTTTTTCGCCTCCTGAAATGGTTGCGCCGCCTTCACCTATTACCGTATCATAGCCGCCTGGCGTGGCCATAATAAAATCATGGCAGCAGGCTTTTTTAGCGGCTTGAATAATGTCCTCCATCGTGGCGTCGGGTTTTCCGAATTTAATATTGTTGGCAATGGTATCGTTAAACAGGTATACATTTTGAAACACCATACTGATGTTAGAAAGCAGGGAATCCAATGTGTAATCCCTCACATCGCGTCCAGCAATCTTTACGCTGCCGGAATTAACATCCCAAAACCGGGCAATCAGGTTACAGAGTGTTGTTTTTCCGTCTCCAAACGGGCCGACGATTGCCGTCGTGGTTTTTTCCTTTAGCTTAAAACTTACATCCTGCAATACCGGACGGTTCTCATACGAAAACCTGACATTATTAAACTCAATATCAAAGGATTTCGTTGCAATAGCTTTACCTCCTTCGTCCATCACAGGGACATTGTCAATCTCATTTGCACGGTCAATCGAGGTTTCGGCGATACGCATATTTGCCGTTCCCTGTCCCGCCGATTCAAGCTGCTCAAAGACCAGGAAAGAAGCAATCAGCATCATAAGGCAGCCCGCAAGGGCCATCGTACCATTCAGGAAAAAAACTATTGACATAAGCATTATGATTACACTGGACAGTTTAAGCACGAGTTGTTGCAATGCTACATAAGGCGTCATCGCTTTCTCCAGCTTACTGTTTCGCTCACAGCTTTCATCAACCGCCTGATCTACTTTTTTGTTGGCATTTTCATCAAGATTAAAGGCTTTTACAACGCTCATGCCCTGTATGGTTTCCAGCACAGCCTCTACCAAAGTCTCCTGGGCAGCCTGACGCTTTGGTGCGCCGTCGCGGGAGCGTTTTTCCATCCCGGAAGTGACGGCCAGAAATACCAGCATAGCCGCAAGTACAATACAACCGATCCGCCAGTCAAAAACTAAGATAGCGAGCGCGAACACCACGGCGTTGATAAACCCACCCAGCGTTGTAACCAACACAACCGGAGCAGCGCTTTCCACGTCTGTCAAGATTGTGGTTGCCACAGCTGTGATATTTCCCAAGCTGTTTTGATTAAAATATCCCATCGGTATGACTTTCAGTTTATTGCCGAGATATACACGCTTATCGGCAACCATGAAATAACCCGCTTTAGTACGCTGGAGCTGCGAAAAATACCGGGTGACAATCTTTCCGATAATACTGGCAAGCATAATTCCAAGTGCCATCCATGCTGTTTGCGGATCCGTATTTCCATCCACCAATGCGCCGATTACCACAAAGAGAGCCGCAAGCATAAGCGCGTTAAATATTGCGTTAATAAGCCCTATCACGATGGATTTTCTGATTTCATTTTGCCTATCACTTGAAAAATGCCAAATTTTCTTAAATACACTGAGCATATTTATTCACCATCCTTTACGCCAATATGTGCCTGCCACATGCTACGATATAGCGGAGAAGTTTTAAGCAATTCTTCGTGTTTCCCAACTGCCTTTATCTCGCCGTCATCCACCACGGCAATCTGATCGGAATCTGTTATAGTGGACAGGCGGTGGGCAATGACCAGCAGTGTTTTTCCGGCCACCAGTTTGGAAACCGACTGCTGTATTACCGCCTCGTTCTCCGGGTCTGTGTATGCCGTTGCCTCGTCAAGAATCACGATGGGCGCGTCTTTGAGCATAGCGCGGGCAATCGCGACGCGCTGGCGCTCTCCGCCGGACAGATGACCACCCGCCCCGCCCACATGGGTATCATATCCATGCTCAAGGTTTCGGATAAAGTCATCGCATCCGGCCTTCCTTGCCGCTTCTTCCACCTCGCTATTGGATGCGGTTCGTCGGCCAATACGGATATTTTCCCGTATGGTATCGTCAAACAAATAATTGTCCTGTGTTACATAGGCAATCTGATGGGAGAGCTGGCGTAAAGGAATGTTTTGTGCGTTTATATCACCAATGCGGATTTCTCCCGATAAGAGAAAGAAACATTTCTCATGGAAATAGTCAGATCATTCAATACTACTTTTTCAGCGGGACGTTTCAATTCCGGAGAAGAAAGCAGTGTGTCCACCTGTCCGACTACTGTTCCCACAATAGCAAGACTGTCTACGAAGTTACTTGCCGTGATAATCGGCCCTATGATGCTGATGGCTAGAATAATAATTGTGATGAAGTCAGGAGCGGTCAGACTGCCTCCCGCGAAAAAAAGGAATCCAACAGGCAGCACCGTCACAAGTGTGGCGGGGCAGATGGCGGTATAAGCCGACATAGGCCATTGAGCGCTTTTCATCCAGTTAAAAAAATAAGAAGCGTTATAATTGACGGCTTCGGTATATTTTGCGTAAGAACCGGCGCTCTGATTGAACGCTTTGATTACTTCAATGCCGCCCACATACTCCACAATGGCGCTGTTCATATTTTTTCCGGCTTCTACCGAACCGGCGTATTTTTCAGGGTAAGATTTCATTGTCCCCATCATAAAACAAAATCCCACCGGCAACGTAATGAGAGATACGAGAGCCATGCGCCAATCCAACGTGAACAAATAAATAATCAATAAAATGGGGACAAGAAGATTTGCCGTCATTTCCGGTAACAGGTGTGCTAGAGTTGTTTCCAGCCCTTCCACCCGGTCAACAATCGTGTCTTTCAATCTGCCGGACGGTGTGTCAACCAAGGTTCCCATCGGCAACCGGGAGAGTTTAGAAAGCATACTTTTTCGTATGTCTTTCAGCGTCAGGAATGTCGCGGTATGTGAAATGGATGTGGAGCAGTTTGCGAATATAATCTTGCCTATGTATCCGGCGGCCGCAATACCGCACCAAAAAAGATAAATAATAAAATCACGTTCCCCACCGAGCAATCGAACGACCATCTGCGCTGCCGCAAAATAAGGGATAAGTCCCAGGTCAACCCCGATGACCGCAAAAATGACTGATGTAATGTATCTGCCTTTATGGGGTGTCATGAACCTCAAAAGGCGAAAGATAGGCGTTTGCTTTTTTGCCTGTTCCATATGTGTTCCTCCTTGATTAGTTGTGGCTAACTTTGTGTTGTAAAAAAACCGATAATCCGTGAAAAGCAGCTTCACAAATTAGCGGCTCTGCGTCTGGGCGTCTGGCTCTGTTGATAATTTATCTGGCCTGTTTTTCATAATTCCTGTCGGGTTATTCATCTTGAGAGCTAAAAATATCTTTCCATCCGCACATGAAAAACCGTCGAAGTTGACGCACATATATATGGGCCTCCTTGCGAGTCATATCATGGATAACTGTTTCAAATATCCCCAAATAGTACGCACTGGTAAGCATATGAAGCAATTGTGGCGACGCTCTGCCGGATGTGATGGCATCATTTTGAGTTAATTCAAGGAATTTAATCGTGTAGGCAACGTCTAATGCAACAAAATCGTTAATAAAATTTGAGAACTCCGTACCTTCCGAACCAACAATCAGTATCTTGAAAATATCGTAATTGTCGTAGATACAGTCTATAAATGATTCGATTTTTCCAGCGGAGTATTCAAACGTGCTTTGTTTTTGCTTCTCGCCGGGTAATTGATGAAATCCCTCCTGTGCATCCACAAACCATTCTCTCAAATCATTTACAACAGGAGATACCAACGCTTTGTATAATCCTTCTTTATCAGAAAAGCGTGTGTAAATGGAACTTGTACTTGTATCCGCTTTTTGAGCAATTATCCGTAAAGAGGCGTCCTTAAAGCCTTTTTCAAGAAACTCTGCTTTTGCACATTCTAAAACCTTTTCATATACACCTTCGATTTGCCTTGCCATTGTACATCATCACCTCCATTTAAAACGCTGTTTTTATAACACTGTTTTGAATATAGCACTTTATCTGTAAGTTGTCAATGCTAAACCGAACAAATGCAATTTTTACTCTTTCTCGAGCTACATTTATTTTATGTATCAATCCTCACACAAAGATTGGACGGCATCCACCATTGCCTGATACCCGGTACACCGGCAGAGATTTCCCGAAAGGCCCCGCCGGATCTCTACTTCTCCCGGATGCGGGTTCTCCGCCAGCAGCGCACCGGCAGACAGAATCATCCCCGGTGAACAAAAGCCGCACTGCACCGCACCATATTCCACAAAGGCCTTTTGAATCCGCTGCAGCTGTGGGTTTTGTTCCACCCCTTCAATGGTAAGAATCTCCCGGTCCTCTGCTTGAAAAGCCGGAAAAATACAGGCATTGACACTCTGCCCATCCACCAACACCGTACAGGCGCCGCAGTCTCCTTCGCCGCATCCCTCCTTCGTACCGGTCAGGTATAAAATCTCCCGCAGTACATAAAGCAGCGTCGCATCTGCCGGAATTTCCACATCGACGGGCGCACCGTTGACCCGGCAATTCCACCGTATCTTCGTCATCATGTGTCCTCCTCCAGAAGCCGCCGCCAGTTCTCCAGCAGCACAGTGTAAGCCAGATTCATCCGATACTCCCTGGATGCCCGGATGTCGTCAATCGGAGACAGCTCCTGCGCCAGCGTATTCCGCACCGCGATCTTCAAATCCTCCGGGAGCCGGGCCGCCGGCCCGCTCTCCCGCAGAAGTGCTTCCGTCCGCAGAGCCCGCAAAGCGACCGGCCCCATGGAGCCGTATACAATCGCCAAATCGGCAATCCTGCCGTCTTGCCTATTAAGATAAACTGCCTGATTCAAAACAGAGACTGCCAGCGCATTCCGCTTCCCCACTTTATAAAAAACCGCGCGTCCGGACTTATGCGGTATCCGAATCTCCGTCAGCAGCTCTCCCGGCTGCAGATCCGTCTGCCCCGGCGCCTTCATAAAATCCAACAGCGGTATCTCCCGCTCTCCACGTACCGACACCAGATGTAGCCGCGCATTAAGCACCGCCAGCGGCGGCACTCCATCTGCCGCCGGTGAAGCCGACAGAATATTGCCGCCGATCGTTCCCCGGTTCCGAATCTGCGGCGCTCCCACCTGTGCCGCCGCTTCCTGTAACGCCTGAAAGCAAGCCGCCTTCGGCTGCCAGCGCTCTAGCTGGGCAAAAGTCACCAGACTGCCAATCCGGCACTCTCCGTTCACCTCCCGGATTTCCCGCAGAGAATCCAGCCGGTGCAAGCTGACCAGATCGCAGCCCGTCCACTTCCCCTTCTTCCTGTCCACATACAGATTGGTCGCGCCCGCCACGGTCCTGCAGTCATCCTTCTCTAACCACTCACAGGCCTCTCGGACACTCTCCGGCACATACACGTTCGCCATCGGTATCACTCCCTTTTCCTATCGCCCATCAATCAAAATAGCTTTCCAAAGAGTAGCTCAAGCCTTCAAACTTCTCCAAATAGCTTCCATCCGGAAAATCTTCAAACGCCGCTACATAATAATCCCCCTGCTCAAACACGACCGGCAGCTCATACACCATTCCCGGCAGACGCGCCGCCTGTGAAAAATACGCGGTCCCGCTCCGAAGATCCGCCGCCATATCAATCGACTCATAATTAATAAACAACGGCGTCAAATATGGATAAGAGCGCTCCTTCACAAAAGCCTCGCAGAACTCCTCCACAGACATTTGCGAGCGGAATTCCTCTGTCAGATACGGATAGATCTTCTCCGGCGTCTGATACTCATAATTCACCGCCTGGGCGAAATCCTGGACCCGCCGGACAGCCCGCTCTTCCTTCAGATTCCGTTCCGGATTTCCACACCCGGCCAGCAGCAATCCGAGAACCAAAGCCAGCAACGGCACTCTCCCCCGGACGAGCTTCCTTCGTGTCATCGTTCCATCCTCGAATAAGGCTGTGCATAAGCACCTGGGAAATCCGCCTTCTTCGAAGCCGTTATTAATGCCAGAATGGTCAACCCATACGGCAGCATCAGCATTAACTGGTTCGCCACGTTAATCCCCATTGCCTGCAGACGCATCTGCAAAGCGCTGGCAAAACCAAACAGCAAGGCGCCCCACATGGCCCGCACCGGCAGGAACCGGGCAAACACCACCACCGCCACCGCGATAAAGCCCCGGCCGCTGATGATCGATTCCGTAAACAGATTCATATACGCCGTGGTCATAAAGGCACCGGCGGCACCGGCATACATGCCACCGATCAAAATCGCCGCATAACGAACCCTGCCCACGCGGATGCCTTTCGAATCGGCCGCCCGGGGATTCTCGCCGACCGCCTTCACCTTCAGCCCAAACGTCGTCTTCTCCAGGACAAACCAGGTCACGGCCACCAGAATAAAGCTCAAGTACACCAGAATATTGTGTTGGAAAAAGATCGGTCCAACTACCGGGATATCCGCCAGCAGCGGAATATGCAGCGCCGCAAACGGCTCCACCTGAGGTGGAAGACTCTGGATGCCAAAGATTACCCGGTAGGCGTACACCGCCGCCCCGCCGCCCAGAATGTTCAGCGCCACGCCGGCGATCACCTGGTTAGCCCGCATATTAACACTTAGCCAGGCCATGATCAGGCTCCAAAGTACCCCCGCCAGCATGCCGCCCAGCACCCCCAGCCAGAGATTCCCAGACATATAAGCCGCCGCAAAACCCGACACCGCTCCGATTGTCATGGTCCCTTCCACGCCCAGGTTCAAAATGCCCGCCCGCTGTGTGTAAAGCTGACCCAGTGCCGGCAGCAGAATCGGCGTCGCCAGACGAATCGTGCTGGCCAATAGACTAACGAAAAATCCGGTTGTAAAAATTTGACTAAGCATTTTGTCCCCTCCTCTTCAAAATCCTCTTCAGACCTCCCCAATGAAACGCCGTCCGCGCAATAATGAAGACGATCACCAAGCCCTGGACAATATCCACAATCGCATACGGTACATCGGTCATCCGCTGCATGGTCGCTCCGCCCACCAGCAGCGCCGAGAAGAAGAACGCGGAAATCACGATTCCGACCGGATTCAAGCTGCCCAGCAGCGCAATGACCACCGCAATATTGCCATAACCGCTGGCCACGCCCTCCAATAGCCGGTACTGAACGCCGTAGACCTCATTCCACCCCGCCAGTCCCGTCAGCGCGCCGGAGAGCAGCATTGTGATCAGAATCGTCTTCTTCACACTCACGCCGGAATACGTGGCCACCTTCTTTCCCTGACCCACCAGGCCAATCTGAAAGCCCAGCGAGGTCCGCCAGAAGAACAGCATCACCGCCACTACGGCAATTCCGACAAAGAGACCCGCGTGAATCCGGAGCTTATCGGAAAATAAGAACAGCCGGTATCCCTCCGCAATGTTCGGCGTCTGAGGGAAATCACCGCCCAGAGGATCAATCATCGGGCCATAGACCAGAAATGCCAGGAAAAAGGTCGCAATGTAGTTTAACATCAACGTAGTAATTACCTCATTGGCATTGAACCGCACCTTCAGCCAGGCCGCCAGACCAGACCAAAGCGCGCCGCCCGCCATGGCAAACAGGATCGACACCGGAAAAAGCAGGATCGACGGCAGATTAAAATACAGGCCGGGAATGATTCCGGCAATGGCTCCCATAATAAACTGGCCGTCACCGCCGATGTTCCAGAGCTGGGCCCGGAAGGCAATCGAGGTTCCCAGTGCCATAATCGTCAGGGGAATCATTTTCACAAACACTTCTGAGATTCGCTGTTTAGAACCAAAGGCACCTTGAAACAGCGCCTGATAGGCTTCCAGCGGATCATTGCCGGAGATCTGAACCAGAATGGCCCCGATCGCCAGCGCAATCACAATGGTCAGTGCCGCCGTCAACACCTGACGGAGACCTTCCTTCAATTTATTCGGCTTCATTCGGGAGCTCCTCCTTTTCCTTACCCATCATCAGCATACCGATCTCATGAGGATCGGCACCTCGCGGCAGGATGCCCATCAGCCGCCCATCATAGAGGACGGCAATCCGATCGGACAGCTGCCGGATCTCCTCCAGATCGGCCGATACCAGCAGCACGGCCGCGCCTTGATTCCGGGCCTCCAGCAGGCGTCCGCGGACATACTCCGACGCGCCGATGTCCAGCCCTCTGGTCGGTTGGTTCGCGATGACCACCGTCGGCTTCTGATCAAGCTCTCTGGCGAGAATCACCTTCTGCTGGTTACCGCCGGACAGAGCCCTGGCTTGATCGTCGCCAGAACCGGCTTTGATCTGGTATTCGCTCCGGGCCTTCTCCCAATATTCGTCCAGCGCCTTCCGGTTCAGCAGCCCATGCTTTGAAAAAGGCGGTTTTTTAAAGTTCTTAAGCACCAGGTTCTTTTTTAAGCTCCAGCCCAATGCCAATCCTGTGGTGTGGCGGTCCTCCGGAATGTGGGCAATGCCCTTGCGGATATAGACGGCCGGCGTCTGGTTCGTCAGATCCTCTCCACCTATCTCATAGCGTCCGCCGCACAGCGGACGCAGACCGGTCATGACCTCGCAGAGCTCCCGCTGTCCGTTACCATCCACACCGGCCAGGCCGAGAATCTCATTCTCCCGGATCGTAAAAGATAAATCGGTCAGAGCGGGCAGCCCTTTGTCATTCACCGCACACAGCATATCCGCACGCACCTTGACTTCCCCCGCTTCCTGCTGCGGCCCCGGAAAATCAAACAGTACGTCCCGGCCAACCATCATCCGGGTCAGTTCTTCCTTTGTCATCTCCGGGCCAACCGCCTGGGAGCCAATTAAGCGGCCATCCCGCAGAATGGTTACTTCATCAACAATAGAAATAATCTCCTCTAATTTGTGGGTAATCAGAATAATCGACTTCCCATCCTGTTTCATTTCCCGCAGCATCCCGAACAACACCTCCGCCTCCTGTGGTGTCAGCACGGCCGTCGGCTCATCGAGAATCAGAATTTCCGCGCCCTGGTAAATCGCGGTCAGAATTTCCACCCGCTGCTGCTCACCGACGGATAACTGCCAGATCTTCGCATAAGGGTCAATGTTCATTTTGTACTTGTCGGACAAGGCCGACAGCTCTGCGGCCGTCTCCTTTGTGTCCAGGAGGATACCCCTGCGGGACTTTCTTCCCAGCATCACATTCTCTACGACCGACAGTGGCCTGGCCAGCATAAAATGCTGATGAACCATGCCGATGCCTAAGGAAATTGCTTTTATTGGTGATGAAATTTTTTCCTCCGTCCCACGAATCGAGACGGTGCCCTCCTCCTGCTGATACAGGCCATAGAGTACATTCATCAGCGTGGTTTTACCCGCGCCGTTCTCTCCCAGCAGACCATGGATGGAGCCTGCCTGCAGATAGAAATCCACCCGGTCATTCGCTCGGATTCCATTAAAGATCTTCGTAATGCCTTGCATATGTACCACGATATTTTCCATCGCCGCATTCTCTCCTTCTCCACTTGCTGCTGCCAGGGTAACCTGCCCGACGGGAGCCAAAGGCCCCCGTCGGAACACCGCCTTATTGCGCGACATTCGTCTCCGCAATATCGATCTCTACGGTGCCGGCTTTCAGCTCTTCAAAGGTCGCCGCAATCAGCGCCTTATCCTCTTCGGTCAGCCATCCCTTAGGATCATTGATGTCGGCATAGATCATCCCGCCGTTCTCCGCATTAATCCAATAGAAACGCTCATCCTCAGCCCGGCCGGAAAATGTGCCCTGCTGAATGTCGCTGAAGATCTTCTCAATGACGGTTTCCCAATGGTACACAATGCCGGACAGCACGTTGTCTGGTGCCAGTGTCAGCTGGTCTGCTACGTTACCGAGACAGTACTTATCCTTCTCAGCCGCGGCCTGCACTACGCCCAGGCCAATCCCGTCTCCTGAATGCCAGATGACATCCACGCCGGAATCATACATACTGATCGCGGCCTCCTTTGCTGCTGCGGTATCGGTCCAGTCGCCGGTATATACCTCCTGGATCTCGATGTCCGGATTAACCGATTTCGCACCGGCCTTGAAGCCTTCATGACCGCGGTAAATTTCCGATACATTCGCGCCGCCTACTACCCCCAGCTTATTGCTCTGGGTCGCCAGCGCAGCGATTACCCCCATGATGTAACCGCCGGATTCCAGCTCGACATCATAGATTGCCGTGTTGTCCAGGGACTTGTAGCCTGTTCCCAGCAGAAAATAAATGTCGGGATAGTTGACACCCACCTTCATAATCGGCTCCATGAACTGGAAGCCATGGCCAAAGATTATGTCATAGCCCTGGTCGGCAAAGTCCATCAGGGTCGGCTCAATGTCCGCCACCTCGTATACATTCTCGACGACCTTCAGCTCGATTGCATCGGGATTAGCAGCCGCATATTTCTCCATACCCTCATACATGGCCTGGTTAAAGGACACATCGTCCTTCTTTCCGGGCAGTATCAGCACTACCTTCAGCTTCTCACCGCTTGCCGCGGGGGCCTGTGTATCTGCCGCCGTTGTAGCCTCACTGCCTGCCGCGGTAGTCTCACCGGCCGCGGTTGTCGCCGCCGTGGTTTCCTTACTGCCGGATCCGCAGGCGGTCAGGGTCATCGCCATTGCCATGACGGCTGCCAGCATTTTAAAGCCTCTCTTCATTTTTTTCCTCCTTTTGGCCATGGATCATGGCCTCCGCTATAGTATTTATATCAAAAGGCAGCCGCGAAAGCTGCACTTGTGATACCTCCTCCAGTGCTGCGCCAATGGCCGGCGCAATGGATACCGTCGAAACCTCCGCCGCCCCTTTGACTCCCATGGGACCTGATGTTTCATAGGCATCCACATGCAGGCTGGTGATCGCCGGCACATCCAGGGCCGTCGGCATCAGATAAGTAGAAAAGTCCCGGTTCAGCAGACAGCCTTCCCGGAAACAGCAGTCTTCGCCTAGCGCAAATCCTACCGACATGGCGACACCGCCCTGGATCTGCCCGGCCATCGACAGGGGATTGATCACCCGTCCGGCTTCCGTGGCGGCCGCAATCTCCAGCAGCTCCGGCATTCCCGTCACCGGATTGACCCGCAGCTTCACCGCCTGGGCAATAAACGTATACATTGCATGGGGAAATCCCGGTGTGGCAAAGGACTCCGCCGCTTCAGGAAAGGCTGCCTCACCGCTGACCGCCGCCGCCGGCCCGCCCTCCTCGCGGAAACGCCGGATTGCCGCCAGCATGGCATTGCCGGCAATAAAAGTGGAACGCGAACCGGCCGCCGATCCGCAGTCGAACGTCTCATCGGTATCTGCCAGAATCAGTTCGATCTTCTCCGGCAAGGTCTCCAGAGCATCGGCGGCCATCGCCCGTAACGCCGTCGCACTGCCCTGACCGATATCGACAAAGCCAATGCGGATGCGATAGCCTTCCTCCGCCGCCGATATGGATACCTTCGCCGTATCGGGGATATTTTTGCCCAGGCCGCAGCTTAAATGCCCGCCGGCAATCCCATAGGCCACCAGCGGATCCCGGTTCCTCTCCCGCTCCTGCCAGAGCGAGGATTGCGCGATCTGCCGCAGCGCGCCCTTAAAATCCACGCAATGCTCCATCCGCTGTCCAAGCGCACCGGCCGCTCCCGGCTCCAGGGCATTCTGCAGCCGCATCTGCACGGGATCGAGTCCCAGCTGCCGGCAAGCCCGGCTAATCAGCATTTCCGTCGCAAAGGCGCCCTGCGGCGCGCCGAATCCCCGCATCGCGTGGGCCGGCGGCTTATTTGTATAATAGAGGCGACTGCTGATCCGCACGTTCGGAATCTGGTAAGGACCGGCAAAATGCTCCGAGAACAAGCCCAGCACTGCCGGGCCGAGAGCAGCGTAAGCCCCCGTGTCCAAAAGCCCGGATCCATCAAAGGCCAGAATCCGGCCGTCACGGCTAAAGCCCATCTTCACATGCATTTCGGCGGCATGCCGCTTATAGGAGGCCGCCAAAGATTCCTCCCGGTCAAATACCAGCTTGGCCGGCCGGCCGGTCAGCCAGGTTACAAGGGCCGTAAAGATCTGGGCCGTATTGCCGTCCTTACCGCCGAAACCACCGCCGACCACGGCGGCTTTGACCTGTACCTGCTCCTCCGCCAGACCCAGGCACCGGCAGATCATCCGGCGGTCGTGAAAAACATTCTGCGTCGAAGTAAAGGCCCGTAGACGTCCTGCCTCCATCCGGCAAAAGCAGGCTTCCGGCTCCATATACCCGTGATCCTGGACCGGTGTGGAAAAATCTCTCTCCAGGATCAGGTCGCTCGCCGCAAAGGCTTGTGCGACATCGCCCTTTTCATGGTCAAAACGGTTCAGCAGGTTGCCCTTTTCGTGAAGCGGCAGACAGTCCGGCGCTGCCGCCTGCCACACGTTCGCCACGACCGGCAGCTCCTCACAGACCACGCGTACCTGGGCCGCCGCCAATCTGGCCTCTTCGCGGCTCTCTGCGGCTACAACCGCCACCGGTTCGCCGCAGAACCGGATCCGGTCCACCGCCAGCAGAGGCTGGTCCTCTATCACGTCTTCGATAATATTGTCCGCCACGTCCTTCGCGGTAAAAATCCGCACGCCCTCTGAAAGCGCGGAAGCATCCACCATCTTCAAATGCCCATGGGCAACCGGCGCCCGCACCAATGCCAGATGCAGCATATCGGCCGCACGGTAATCACCGGCGTACAGGGCTTTCCCCTGCGCTTTTACAAAACCTTCCATCCTGCCCGCGGGCTTTCCCACAAATCCTTCCTTCATACGATCACTCCGCAATCTCCAAAATCAGATTGGTTATCCGATGCTCCGCTACATCAATTAGTCCATAATCGGTCAATCCCAGCTTTGGGACCGTCGGCAGCGATATAAATGACAAAGTCATAAAAGGCGCATGCAGCGCACAGCCAAACTCCCGGACCGCCGCGTTCAGCTCATCCATCCGCAAAAGCACTTCGCCCGCCGGCAGTAATGACATCAGTCCGCCCAGCGGCAGTGCCAGAGCGTCAACCACCCGGCCTTCCACCACCAGTACAAAACCGCCATGCAGCCGCTCTACCTCCCGTACGGCAATCGCCATATCCATATCATTGCTTCCCACGACGACGATATTGTGGTGATCATGGGAGACCGAAGAGGCCATCGCTCCCTTTTTCAGGCCAAAGCCCTCCACCAGCGCGGTAGCAGTCCGGCCATTTTTCCCATAGCGCTCCACGACCGCCAGCTTCAGGATATCCCGACTTACGTCGGCCTCGATCTCTCCCAGGCTGACCTCCATCCAGATTTCCTTCGCTTCGTTAATGATCTGGTCGCGGATCAGGGAAATAACCCGGCACTTTACCCGGTTCCCGGCGGCGTCCAGCTTAAAATCCTGCCTGGAAAAGTTCCGGGAAAGACGTACCGTGTCCAGCAATTCCGGCGGGTATTCCTTTAGGGTACAGGGCTTGGGACCACCTTCGTCGGCCACTACCCGGCCCTCCTTCAGCACCAGCCAGGGCTTAATCTCCCGTAGATCCCGCACCAGCAAAACATCGGCGAAACGCCCCGGAGCCAGCGATCCGATCTGATCCTCCAGCCGAAAGTGCCGGGCCGCGTTGATCGTGGCAATTTTAATCGCGTCAACCGGATTCATCCCCAGATCGATCGCCCGCTGAACGTTATAACTGATATGACCTTCCCGGTGGATGTCGTTGACGTGCTTATCATCTGTGCAAAACATTATATTTTCCATGGGCAGCCCGTGCTCCAGCACGCCTTTCACCAGCAGCTCCACATTCCGCTCGCTGCTGCCCTCCCGGATGAGTGGCTTAATTCCCAGGCGCAGGCGATTCAATAGTTCCTCGTAATAGACCGACTCGTGGTCATCCGAAAGATGACCGGCTGCATAGATATTCAGGTCCGCCGGCTCCAGGCCGATGGCATGTACATTGCAGATTTTACGGCAATTAAGTGCCGCTAAGATTTTATCCAGATAAGGCTCCCGCATACCAAGAATCTTGGAGGGATCCAGCTCTCCTAAGCTGACGCTTTCTTCCATCGCCAGCAGCCGGGCCACTTCCTCTACGTCCAGCACACCGCCGGTAGTCTCTAATCCCGGGGCGGTGGGAACACGGGAAGGTACTTCCATAAATAGCCGGAAGGGCAGCTGGTCCGCATCCCTGACCAGTGCCAGTAAGCCTTCGATGCCTGCCACATTGGCGATCTCCATGGCATCCACGCACAGCGAAGTGCTGCCCCATGGGGCGATCACCTCTCCCAGCGCCTCCGGCGTCAGCAGCGTCGTCTCAATATGTACATGGGTATCGATAAACCCCGGCAGCGCGTAGCTGCCCTGGCCGTCCAGCACCTGCTTCGCATGCGCCGGCGGCGTCTCTGCGATAGAGATGATCCTGCCATTGTAGATCGAAATCGCAGCCGGATAGATTTCATCCGTGTAGACATTCACAAGGTTGACATTCGTAATGACCAGGTCCGCCGCTCTGGTTCCCGCGGCCGCCTGCAATTCTTCTTTCAGTATTTCTGCCGTATAAGCCATTTCGATCCTCCCTGCCTTATATTTTCTTACGCATGACAATGTGCTTTAAAATTCCGTCCGCATAGTATTCCTGTGAGTACAGGACCGGCTTGCCATAGAAATCATAGCCGATCTCATCCATATATAGTACCGGCATCCCGCTAGGGAACGTCATAACCTCCGCCAGCCAAGGTTCGGCTGCGATTGCCCGGACCTCTGTCAGGTCCATATAGACTTCCACGTGGCAGTATTTCTGCAAAAAGTGAAAGATCGGAAGACCCAGTTCTGCTTCATCGTACTCCTCAGCCACAATTTCCTCGACGGAAATATGGTCAATACAGTAAATCGCCGGCCGGCCATCGGCAGTAATCAGACGGATGACCTGATAGATCGGATCCCCCTCTGTCCGTTTTAATTTCGCCGCGACCTGGGCATTGGCGGCCTTCCGCTCAATCCCAAGTACCTGCAATCCGGCCTGATAACCGGCATCGCGAACCATCTCCAGAAACTCCTTCTCCAGGTCCATCCGGGTATTCACTTCAATTACATGCTTATTAATAATCGTACCAACACCGTGCTTACGGCTGATAAAGCCCTCCCGTTCCAAGGATGAAAGGCAGTCCCGGATTAGAGTACGGCTTACCCCCATATGCTCTGCCAGCGTAACTTCCGGCGGCAGCCGGTCCTCCGACTGATAACGTCCGCTCCGGATTTCCTCCAGCAGACGACTGGTTATTTCCTGGGACAACTGCTGGGACTGAATCATTCTCCGCCTCCTTAGATTGGTAATACCTATATAAGTACTACCTATTTTTATATAGTATATACACCGCCAATAACTCTGTCAAGAATACTTGCCGAATTTTTGGGGTTATTGAAAATTTTTCACTGAGTGAGTACATTCGGATTGAAAAATGGACTTACTATATGAAAGGGTTTTCACATTTCTCTTTCACTGCACCAGTCAGGCGCAGGCGGGGCACTTGTGCGTCACCTGCGCCTGGTTGATTTTAGCGGATGCTCTGCCCCGGTAAGCCAGAGAGCCGGCGCATATGCGCCGGCTCTCTGTTCGCTTAGTGGGAGACCTTTGTCACCCGTCTAGTGTGCTGTCCTATGAGCCGGACAGCAGACTAATGGCTTGTTCAACTAATATGGTGAATTGTACAGACCGTTCAATATCCTGTACTACCTCTTTCTTAACCCCTTCCGTCTCCTGCATCCATCGGTCATACTCTTCAATAAACGCATTGTGCAGAACGTCTTCGGCGCGCTTTCGGACCTTGAGTGCCTCGGCAAAAGTGCTGTAAGTACCAAGATTGTACCGCTTGCCCTTAAATCCAATGTCGGTGCGGTATCTGCCATTTTTGCGCTTATATACTCCGGTACGCCCACTGGTATTGTCGCTGCGCCGTTTGCGCTTTAAAAATTCAAAGCACGTTCCGTCGACAAAATGCAACGTACCTGGCAGATTTGCCTGTGCTTCTTTTTTAAAACAGCCGCAGCTTTGGGTGTTCTTACTCATTAAGCTGTCTTGCGGCACATCGGTTTCATTGCCGCAGGCACAGGTGCAATGCCAGATGATGGATCCTTTATAATCCCGTTCACCGGTAGGGAAGCGGGCGGTCAGTCGGCCAAAGAGCCGGTTTGTTAAATCAACCGCCGTAGTCTGCTCCTTTTTCAGACAGCCGCAGCTCTTCGTCTTTCCTTGCTTCAGCTCGTGCCCTGTCACGATGCACTCGTTCCCGCATTTACATTCGCAGACCCAGCCTACCCGTCCATGCCGGTTTTCGCTCGCGCGCCTGATGACCTTTAGTTTTCCGAACGTCTGCCCTGACAAGTCTTTAATACGCTTCTTTGAAATCTCCACGGATAGACAGCCGCAGCTCCTGGATTTGCCGGACAGGAGATTTGGCGTATTGACATATCTGGTTGTTCCGCACCGGCACTCGCATAGCCATTTTCCATTATTATTCTCATAAATATAGTCATCCAGCACTTTCCAATACCCGAAGGTCTGTCCGGCTAGATTTTTCCTCTTCATGCTTTTTCTCCGCTTGACGGTTCCATTGTGTATCCCCCATTTCGTGTAGATTGGGCGCCGCTTCCAGATTGGACTTTCTACAATACATTGAAAAGCAGCATGATTTCGATCATCATTGGCGGTTCTTCAATACTGCCGAAGTGATAAAAGACATCGATTTCTCTACTGTCCCGGTTTTTTCGTTCCGCGAGGAAAAGCTGCTTATCCTGTTTACGCAGAAGATACATGGTATACTCCTTGTCATATTCGACAGCGGTACCTTCGATATCAGCGCCTATGCGGGCTACGAAGTCAAGCCAGGCCGTTGCGTCGACCGGTCCCGTCTCAAATGTGAGAAGCTCCAATGCCTCTGCTTCGCCGATCATATCCTCAATTGTGATGATGATAAAAGGTTCCGAATCGGGTCCGGACGCAGAACCGGCTTCCGGCGTTTGAGAAGGCGCTGCGGAGGTCAGCAGCGTATGTAGGGAAGGCGCGTTTTGCCCGTTATTTTTCGGGAGCAGCATCAATACTCCCCCAAGGACGGCCAACACAAGTGCGCCTCCAATGACGGATTTCATCACTATGCCGGACGTGACTTGGGACGATAAGTCTATTTGCGCGATTGATTTCTGGATATTCACAAGCACCCGCGCGCAGGCGTCCGGTGCAAGCACAGCCGACGCGTCGGCGTTAAACAGCCGTGTCAGCATCGGCACCATACCAATGGGCGCAATACTGAACATAAACTCTTTGCCGGCCATTTTCTCCAGCTTCTGTTTCAGGCGCATTCTTCCACGGTTCAGGTCATTTTTGACCTTTGTAACATTGACATTACGGGCTTTCGCAATATCCTCATAGGACATATCATGGAAATAGAATTGAAGCAAGGTATCACTGTAATTCTCAGGCAAAGTTTTTATAACACTGATAACCTTTTCACGCAGTTCTGCATTGAGCACATATTCTTCGGGGAGAAATTCGAGATTTTCTAAATTTATAGACATCATTTCCACTTCGTCGTCATCATCCAATCGCGCATATAATTTCTGATCACGATATTTGATTTTCATTTCATCGTTGCATACGTTTTTGACAATCCTCATCATCCATGGTTCAAACTTGTTTGGGTCTTTGAGGTTCTTCAGGCTGGTAATGATCCTGACAAATGCTTTTTGCGTAACATCCTCAGCATCCTGGCCAAATCGCTGAAAGGTATAGTAAAAAATACG
>Ga0153991_1000020_pt1 | contig 30961 bp, 34 predicted proteins | sample TSNC075MetaG_FD_104681 | JGI IMG/M metagenome (GOLD analysis project Ga0153991, IMG submission 104681) | Attine ant fungus gardens microbial communities from North Carolina, USA - TSNC075 MetaG | ecosystem: Host-associated > Fungi > Mycelium > Unclassified | place: USA: North Carolina, Jones...
GATATACGACGACAATCGTTGCGATACCTTACAAATCACTCATTCGCCAGTACATCTTTTCTTATTATTCCTTCCCAGCCCAAAAGTCTATTGACAACTCAAAGAATATGAAACTGATTTTCTTCTTATTTGTAGTCAGTCAGTGTCGGCATCACACTGTGGTTGTCAGATTTATGGACAACGGTTATGTCTGGCCGCCCCCTGCAGACTATTTAGCAGCGCCTATCAACCATGGTAGTAAAGTCAACTCCAAAGACATTGGCATGCACGCTCAACAGCCAATCAATTTGCTGAGGACGACGCCTCAACCTTGTTGCAGTTAATCACATCAGTTTTTCTTTCATATTTGTGCCTTCTATTGATGCTCAATCTCATCACTGCTTATCTTGATAGTCCTATTGACTCTCCCAATGGCATTCCTAGCGACGTCGACAACGTGAAGATGGATGAACGGCGTCTGCCATGACATTCATATGGATGACGGTGATGCCCAGCTACTCACCCCTGCCCAACAACCTGAGAGTGATCTGTGTTTTGTTTTCACTATGTTCAACATCGCAGACAGAAGATGGGGAGCGTCAGCAACCTCCTGCAAAGCGGAAGAGAGTGTATCCAGACACAGATAAGGCATCTTTAACTCAAAAGGTGAGTGTTTTCCTGTCATACGTCGTTGTAGGCGTGCTAATCTTCTACCACTCACTGTTCTCTAGTCCGCAGCACCACCTCCAGTCTCTGCAGCCCCGAGTCCCCTCAGCGCCACCATTTGTCGACCCTGTCACAATTATCATCTGTACTCCAATCGATTTTTCCATCAACTCGCAAGCTCCTATTTTCAAAATCCCAATACCAGAATATCCTTGTTACGATGATGCTGACGAATTCATCACAAATTTCTGTCTGGCTATTGAGAATAGCGAAAATGGTGCTTTCCAACCATGCAACCTGGTTATATGTGCCTCACATTATTGTTGCAAGGTCTGGCATTTGCAGGATCCTGCAGGTTTTGAATGCACGTATTCTCTGACAACAAGTCCTAAAGATGCTGGTACCCACTCATGGAGCCCATAGCTTGACCGTCGCCATCGCACCTTGGTCTTCCTCCACCAGATGTTACTCATAGAATCACAACACTGCCCACTTTGACGAGCACATGTATATTGTTGGGTCTGAACCGAAAAGAGACCCTTCAAATATTAGTCTCGCGATGACTCTCATGTCCAAGTTTGGGACATGCAAACTGGCCAACTCATTTGCAAATTTCAAACATTCCCGGTGGGTGAAATTTCACCTGCTCTGATTGAGGATATGCAAATATGGCATTTATACAAGACACTGTCATATTACTGTAGCCACGCTGATCTAGTCGCGGATGAGTACTGGAATTTCACTCATGGATATGAGCTTATGTCGCAAAACATGGTGGATGGATGGGTGATGATGGTTCAGGACGACGAGTCACTGTTTTGGGTCACAGTCAAGCACAGGGAACATCTATCCGTGACACTGTTCAGAGTGGTGATCGAGGGGTTCCAATATCAACAATCCTGGACTTGTCTACTCAAGGCTCTGCAGAATGTGGACAAAATGGATCGACAAAGGATGGTTGAGAGAACTCGAGCAAAAGGAAAATGCTGCTGGAGTAAGAAAACAAGGCGCGCCCTGTCCTTAGTCAAGTAATTGAAGGTGTTCAAATGCATGAACAGGAGACTAGGACGAGCTCGCTACTCTAATCAGGTTTTTGCTCTCTCAGTGTCTCAAGCAGGTAGTCTAAAGACAGAGCCACTAAGGTACTGTACTTGTTTCTATGCTATGCAAAATCACTCACTACCTCTGAAGACATACTCCATATTCTACCCTTTGCTGGTGATAGAGCATATGTTATGACATCAAAGGCAGGAGCACTTCATGGACAAACTCTTTTGTTCCACAGCTAGACAGCTAATTATCCTATTGAGGTGTCTAGCAACTCCTTGATCCAGTTCGTTTGTCAATAGACTCATACGTGTCCAGAGTCTCAATGTATTAACTAATTATTGACCAAGAAGGTAAACTTTTGCTATTTCCTGTATAACTTCTCTCACGAGTGCTGCGAGGGCTCTAGGGGTCATGAAAATACGATTTTGCAAGATGTCCTGCTCTGCATCCTATATGATACATCAAACTCAAACATGGCAAGTTGCAATATGATTTCTGTTTTTGTCCTTCACGGCTATAGTGATATGATTGGGTGCTCTGGGGTTTGTGCCGCCCTCATGCTCGATTGACCTGTGGTCAGTCAGTACTCATAGTTACCTCATTGAGAATAAACCTGACATAATTTCCATGTGAGAAGCCCCCCTGGCTTCAAGCCCAGACGATTTTGTATAATCACGGACGTTATTCTCAATTTCAAATTTGCGAGTGGGATTGTTCTTATACGGTTGAACAAGTTTTGCACTCCATACAAGAGTGGAAAGGAATCTATGACCAAGATTTCTTGAACTGAGTTACCTAGCAATAAATCCAGCCATATCTTCCAGTCAAGTTCTGGGTATGAGTCGCATCGATTCATGAGTAAGTTTCCTAGAGCAAAGGGACAGGCCTGAGGTGGTATAGCGCTGCTTACCTGGTTGAAAAAAATTATTTTCGAGTTCTCAGTCTTCATTGCTTAGTTTTGCCTCAATTTATAGAGAAACTCGACAACAGATATTACTTGCGTCATGACAGCGGGCCACATGGGTGTTATCATCCTGAATAGCACTACCTCAAGATTTGAAATGTAGCAGGGGAAATCATCTTTCAAACCTTCCATAGGAAAAATCCTAGAACAATGACTCCGGTGTTCGACTGCGCTGTGCCACTGATTTGATAGAAACTGTAGACACTGATGTGATATTATCCTCTTCCATTTTGTGACATTCCTGGTCTCAGCTACGATGCACAAATAAAAACCATGTAGTGTAGTTCAAAATTGATGGTGACCTTTCGATCTTATGTTTTGATTGTAGATAATTTGTCAACTGTAAAGCAGACATAAGCGATTGACATTTTCCGGCCGATAAATACCATCAGTATGATAAGGGGACCAACTCCGCATCTGTTTCTGGATAACGCTTCAATACCATTTGAACATATGATGGACCTGATGTATAGAACCATGCGTTTCATTATTGTCAGTCATTTACATTGTAATCTGCTAAGAATATTGTGGGGGTATCAGCCAGCCTGCTTAGGTAAAAGGCTCTCGGTGGGTGACAGTCTCTCAGACTGGAGACTTTTCCTTTTTTTAGTTCATACATCATTTTCCTTAGGGTAGATTTTTTTCTTTTAGAAGACAGTTCGGTGTGTAATAACTCTCTCCCGGACTCGGTTACAAAATAATTTTCTTGGCAACTGTCAAAGTAAGGAGCAAGTCATTTGTACTCCAGTATTACTGTCCCCTGTCAAACTCAAAATACTTCCCACAATATACACATCAATCTCCACAAAGAGGTGCAGAGATGAAGACGTGGACAAGAACATCTGGACAGCATCACTCAGATTCAACCTTCTCAATAAACAAAATTGAAGTCTTCCATGTGCATGTCATCTCCTTCGAGATGTATTATTGTGACATCCTGGTTCTCAACCTCACCATATTCACACTCAGTCATGTTGAAGTGGACTGGACCACTCACACGAGCTCGGAACGAAGTGCATACTCTAAATTGACTATCTTCCGCAACGTATCGGCAATTAGGGTAGAGATGATCGGTTAGACCAAGGCAGCAGTCAAGTGTCACATGTGCGGGTTAAAGTCTTTTTCGAGATGATTTCCGCTGTATGGCCCATGTAACTACGTACACTCGTAAACATTGCAGCCGTGACATATTGACGCAGCAAAATGAATTGCGCGCAGGGGAAGATGAGGGGAAGCAAGAAAGACTTAATAAAACTGTAACTACGTTCCCATTTATATGTAATTATCCGAAGCAGATGCTCCGGCAAATGGAGTTTCCAAGACAACTCGATGTCACTCCATGACAATGACATAATTCCGCGATACATATGTCACTTTGGCATACAGTTGTCCACAGTGATTTATTGGTCTGTGATTCTGAGAAGTCACTAATAAATCATGCTGGAATAGTTTCCACCAGCCAAGTATATTGTTAAAGCAATCGCACAACTGTTTGGCTCCAGTGAGCGAAAGAGAGGCAAATAGATACTACTTTCAGGTATTATCAACAACCTACATACCTAGATAAAACAATAAGAACTAAATTTAGTCACGTATAGGCTCGTCTTTTGGCCCAAGGCCTCAGAACTTCCTTAGACAGACGGATCAGAGTTACACACCTTGTCAAGAAAATTGCAAATCACAGCCGAATATGTAGATGTCATCTGCAAAATGGAGCTAGGCCAAACGTCACTGCAAGGATATGAGAGTAGCTCTAGAATAGAAGTGGTGGGGGTTTAGGTATCGATGCTGGGCATCACATGTTTGCACAGAGTTCTGTATATGTACTTCACAACAAGCAGACAGGCCTGATACACTACTGACTACACCTAGATGGCTGGAATGGTCTGCCAAGTTGAAAGCTGTGCACACTGTAAGTCTTAGGAATCAATATTCGACTACAGCAAAGGCCCACATGCAGTCCACCTGTCTATTTGATGTACATAGGTATTTATAATGGATGGGCTACATAGCTTAAGTTCAGAACCAGAGTTCCTTTGAATCACGAGCTAAGCCATTTATGACCAAGCAGCTCGCCTGCAGACAACCTGTCACATGGCTTTAACCGCAGCATCGAACGTAGAAAGTCAACGAGGTTTGCTCCATCAGCATTGTCATCAGTTATTACACCGTATCGTTTGAGGGCAAGTTCTAAGCTTACTACACCGCCGACCCTGATGTGCAGTCGTCCTGATTCAGACATAAGTAACATACCAGATGAGGGGCTGACAAGTTCACGAACCCTCATCTTCTAGAAAATAGTCTTTAAATCGCTTTGCCTCCTTGTAATAGCCAAGATCAAAGTCTTCTCCGACAGTTCCTGGCATATGCCCAATATGATATTGTTCTGCAGTCCATGTAGGCCCTGCCCGTGCATTAAAGAGCCACCTCCCGGTTAAAAACTCAAATACCTGTCACAAGTCAACTTCAACAAAGGACGACTCTGGTGTTAAAACACGTACAAGGCATCCAAGGTTCCAAATATCAGCACTTGTTCCCCACTCACCACCAAGTATAATCTCAGGAGCTCGTAGGGCATAAGGCTGGATCTCATCGGCGCGATACCCATCTATGAACGCGGCTGCAAGTCGCTAAGGTATACTGCTACTGTTTCTTGGTTGCACGCTTACCTGTACCGTAATCCGTCAACAAGACATCAAATTTTGGTACCTGGTTTAAATCGGCGAGCTCTGTAGGCGTAAATACAGTCAAAGGCTTCGACAAAATAGCATTTTCCGGGGATGTTGTATGATTCTTGAGTGTAGCCTGAGCTGCCGCTAACTCGCCACCATCGATGAACTTGTCAATATTAATATTATTTCGGGAGATCAGAATGTTATCGGGTTTAATATCTTTCTGGTGGTCAGAAACAGTTCAGAAGGCTGGAGCGTCTCACCTGTATGGATTATACGACATTGATTGTGAAGGAAATCGAGAGCCTCGAGCAATTGTCTTGATACATGTTTTACAATTGGAACAGGTAATTTCTTATCGTGATCGAAAAGAGCGGGGAAGATCCCCAATGCCTGATGAACAAAGCAAAGATGACGACCATGAGCGCTATCAAGCTGGAAGCTTTCTTGCATAATCAAAACATGTCTGCGTCCTGGATGATTTGTCATCCTCGCCTGCTCAGCAATACGCTGAAGAACACTGAGCTCATCAAGAACGTGCGAGGTGGCATAGGCTGTCAGTATTTTGATCGCAAAGAATCCAGACTCTCTGCTCCAGAAGAAAAGCGGGATGTCATTAGATGCTTGTAGACATTGATTTCAATCTCACTTGACGTCACGAGCAAGCCACACATTTGAGTGCCGACCCCATCCAAGTTTGTGAATGACTATGTATCTAGAATTGAGAATGGCACCAAGGGATGCATCGTGGAAGCCGCCATAACGATCTATGGGAAGGTCTAGAGGTTCTTCAGGCCAATGCGTCTCAACAGGTAGCTTGGCTTTAGTGCAGAGTGATCGGAAAAAGGGCAAAAGAGATTTGCAAAAGCGCATTTTGTGAAAGTGATGCGTCTGAGCAGTTTATAAACTTCGGGACGGAACTTTCCGGCACATAAATACGCTGTTACATTTTTACTGTGATCTTCACATGAAGCATCGTCTCCCTTGAGCTGCTCTCGAAACATAGTTTGTAAAATTACGGAAAGCTTTACACAGACTGAGCAGAGGCAATTGAAGCCGCGTTGCAGGGTTAGGCGAAAGGACCCGAGAGACATGTTTAGGAATTTCAAAAGCCCAATGAGTTTATCAAAGCTGGCAGGAGGGACATCATTGGACCATAGGAGTTTTGGGATATGTAGTGTCTGAATTCCGTTCCCCAGGATATCCGATCACGTGTTGCGACACATCCAGCTGCCTAATAGAGTACCAAGTTTTCGCTCCGAAATGGCTCCTGCGAGCCGCATCGAATGGCACCGGGTGGGATGAGTCCCGCTGTGAACGGAGGGCGGCCTATGCAGCGCTGAGCTTGGGGTATGCCTTCTGGTAGAGGAGCTGGAGACTTATAAGATTCATATCTCGCTTGGTCTCAGTCCGTTGACTAAGGACAAGGCACCAGCAAATGACAAGGAGCAAGATGTAGAAACTTACGCGAAAAGGAGAAGAAAGAGCAAGAAACAAAGTATGTCTAGTTCTCTCTCTTCGGAATGTGTTAATATGTGTTGTTGCTCGTTCCAGGAGGATTGCAGAGGGGATAGCCACGGGGCCTTTCTTTGTCGCACAGTCACTTCTATGTTCCTCTATTGGCCTCATAGGCTACGACACCATCGAAGAACAGAGCTCTTATGCAAACTCATTAGGGTACGAAATCACATGCTTCACTCAACTTCACTCGTGGGTGCAACCCTCAGCGATGCAGATGGTGATGACGATACATTCAAGTGGATCAAAAGAAGCAAGAAGAGAAAAAACCTGCAAGGCCGAGGCAAGCGGAGCTGGAACACTGGACAAAGTTTTCCAAGAAGAATATACCAAGCGTGCGATACAACAGCTTCTGCTTCTAACACGCCTGTAGGTGACCTCGAGGGCTTAAAGGTCAGCCACGTCTTTGATACATTGGATGAGGGCGAGTCGGGTATACTTATGCTCAAAGACAGTCACATCATCTCTTTTCAGTCCTGGTGCAAGAGCCTTTTAGAGGATGACTTACAGAACGTTAAGATGGCAAAGGAGGAAGTGCACCAAAAAATGAGAACTAAACAGCGTGATTACACAGGCTATGATGATGAGGAATTCAAGAATGGTAATCAAGGCGTGAAGCGAACTATCCTCGCTAAGAGTTGGAGGGCCCAAAAGATTCTGCATTTTCTCATTCTCTCTTGCTGAACACATTCTTATGCATTTGATATGAAGCGTTTCCGTCTGGGATCGGCAGTAGTATCGAAAAAAGTCAAACGGGAGGAAGAGAAGCAATCTGTGGCTGTGGCTGTCAACAAATCGCTCCTCAGTATAGATTGCACAAGTTTGTTGCTTCGTCATATACTGATGGGAATCCTTCAGAAAACGTTGATATTTTGCATTACAAGCAAGCGGGCGAAATCAGTTTCAAAAAGCCAAAGGCGAGTTGGGTGTAGGCATGCTGTATGATTTGGAATTAATATCAATACCAGAACAAAGAGAAACAAACACTCATTGCGACGCGCATCACATGTCTCAGATCTAAATCATGACATTCAGATGGATGTCGACGAAAAGCCCATTATACCCGTTCAGCACGAGCGAGACTTAAATGCAAAGGCTCTTTCACGATTTAGTCAGATGATGAGACCCGTCTGACTAGGTTTACTATACCTGGGATGATGTCAGAGATACTAACTGCAACTGGCAATCTTCGAGCCGTATGTATTCATGCTTGATTTTATATCGCTTAAACTAATGCTTCCTTGCTAGTTCTGTTCTCGATCCCAACCTTTTACAATGGATAAGCCCTGTTGAGGTCAACTATCCGTCTCCGTTGAAGGAAATGGCTCATGCAAATGGATCTCGTCATGATCATTCAAAAAGTTTATTCACGGAGAAAATCATTCCTGAATGGCATGCATGTTATCTGACTCGATGCAGCTGAATTGTATGGTGAGAACGGTGTTTCCTTGTGTCTCTTTATTTCACCAGGTATAGGCAGTCCAGCCAGACTGTGCTACATAGCACACAAAGACCTTGGCAATCAGTAGCTCCATTCCATCAGGGGGACCAGACGTTTCGTTGTCACTGCCACCCGTATCAGTTTGTGATGTAGCGAAGAGAGCATATCACAACTCGCAGACAACTTCCAAGACCAGCAAGGCTTTGAGGTTTTACAAAGTAGTATCCAGTCGATTCCTAGTCGTGTGATGTGCTCGGCTCGACTCCAACGTGAATATATCTGAGCAAAGGCCACTGACAAGCATTCCGAACATTCTCAATAGATCTCGGTGAACATCTGAGACATACGGTCGTTTCATCTCATACTTCATAGTGCAACTGTTGATGTCGCCTCTAGACCTTGAAGATCGGTTGATGTCCTCGAGTTCGACAACAAGCTTGACGATATGGATCGAAATGCCTGTATGAAGGGTCCATCATTGATCGTTGGCTTTCTTGGTGGCCGCGAGGGCAGTCGATGAATTTGTCGGTATCAATATTGTTTCAGAAGATCAGAATGTTATCGGGTTTGATATCTTTCTGGTGGTCAGAAACTGAGGTCAGAAGGCTGAGGTGTCTCACCTGTATGAATTACGCGACATTGACTGTGAAGAAAATCAAGAGCGTCGAGCAATTATCTTGATGTAGATTTTACGATTGGAACGGGTAATTTCTTATCATGGTCAGAAAGAGCGGGAAAGATTCCTAATGCCTGATAAAGATGACGACCATGAGCGCTACCGAGTTCGAAGTTTTCTTGTATAGTTGAGATGTGTCTGCATTCCAGATGATTTGTTATCCTTGCCTGCTCAGCGATACACTGAAGGACACTGAACTCACCAAGAACGTGCAAGGTGGCATAGGCTGTCTTGATCGCAAAGAATCCAGACTCTGCTCCGGAAGAAAAACAGGAAGTCATTAGACGCTTATGGACATTGAATTCAATCTCTCACTTGACGTTGCGAGCAAGCCACACATTTGAGTGATGACCCCATCCAAGTTTGCGAATGACTATGTATCTAGAATTGAGAATGGCACCAAGGGATGCATCGTAGAAGCCGCCATAACGATGCACAGGAATGTCTAGAGGTTCCTCAGGCCAACATCTCGACGGGTTGCCTGGCTTTAGTGCACAGAGATTGGGAAAAGGGCAAAACAGATACGCAAAAGCGTATCTTGTGGAAGTGATGCATCAAGCAGTTATAAACCTCGGAGACAAACTTTTTGTTTGAAATGATGAAACTTGAATAGTTTTACGTCTGAGTGGAGTCAATTGAAGCAGTATCACACTGCAGGGTTAGACAAAAGAGCCCGAGCAACATGTCTGGAGATTTCAAAAGCTCGATCAAGGTTCTCGATAGTTGACCAACTGAATAGTTATTCTCATCTTGTCAAAAAACAAAAAGACAATGGGTGAATCGTTGAAAGACTTTTATGATATATCATTGGTGCCAAAGCCAAGATGTTTCCTGGCCAAGAGCAGGTACTTCAACCTAGGGAAGCAGTTCCCACGACGCTCCAGCTCTCGTTGCGCATCTATCAACAAATCCATGGTGATATAACGTGAACATCAAAATTATCATCATATCCTCTGAAATAAGAGTCAACTATTTCCTACTAAATCTCTCCTACTCTGAGTCTCCTACTAGATGCACCAAATGGGTGGCCATGTTCATACATGACCTTGTGTACTGGAGACCTCACCAGTTCCTGGGAAGGCCAGAGATAACTAACTCTAAATTGCGTTGGTGTTGTATAGATGAGAAATCGATCAAGTTTCCTTCCTCATCTTGAGAAGAAAAAAGAAAATGAGAACAATGATGATGGCGAGACGAGGATGGATGGATGGATGATCAGTCCAAAGAGTGGTAGACAGGAACAAAAGCAGTCGCACTGGGCGGCGTAAACTCATTGTTGACATGACATCAAATTCTATTAACTCGTCATCTGACGGGCAATGACCGTGATGTCTGCAACAAGCCGTCGTCGCTGTCGATAAACACCGTCAACTTGGAATATGAGAAATCAAACCCTGCACCTGTGTATTGGTATCGACAAGGCATGAGTGAGAAGCAAGGGCAACTAAAGAAAAGGTCATCCTTCCGTCAGAAACCTGTGCTATGGTCCTTTGTAAGGTGAGATGTGAAGTCCGTGACTTTGTTACAAAGATACTTGGATCGGAAAACAGTAAATCAATGGATTTGGTCAGTCAGATCAACGATCAGAAGCCCCAACATCGACATATCAGCCAACAACTTCAAAAGCTGACATCCCTTCTGCATTTTTGCAAAATCCACGAGCATAGGCTTCCCACAGACCATAGAGCAGAGCACTGGACAAACATGGTTCATAAGAAAATTGACGGGAGGGGGTGATATATACAAGAAGGAGAGGTAGTGATTTGTCGGCAGAAGATTCTTAGTTAATGTCAGCATGTCAACCTAACTATTTGCACACTGCCTTACCCCGCCTCTCAAATCATCCATTCCACGCCAGCCCAGTATCGTATCTCAGGCGGTAACCTGGCCTGGGCACATTTCCACAACCACACTACCATTAGCTAACTCAGGTTTCAACGTAAATCTCTCTCCACAAGACTGAACATATTTGTCTGCTTCACTCCCAAACTCGAGCTCAGAATCAAAGTGCCGGGGCTATCGAAGTTGACATTAATTATGAGAGGAATTAGATATGGAGATGTGGTATTGATCAAAAAAACCTTTTCTTTCTCCCGTTCTTCAACCCTGACCTAGACCTAGATATCAATGCACCCCGACACCGGCTCTGAGCCTCCAAAACAACTCCCATTGAACGAACGTCTTGAAGTAGCTTCTATCCTTTTGTACAGGCAATGAAAGATCTGACTTTGTCCACAAATACCCATACATGCCCGTCACACCCTTCCTTGCCTCTGAGGCTCCACACTGCAGTTCCTCCAACAACCCTATCGCTAGAGCTCTCCGCAACAAGAGTACCAGGTGCAGGATAAAAATTCATAAAATGCCTGTTTTATTTGTGGATATGCAAGTAGTTGTAGTTGTAGCCCTAACAAAATATCTTGATCGCGATATGGTCCTGGAAACTCCCGCTGCGAGACAATTGTGGAAGTGGGGCATCGTACCCAGATGCAGTGGCAGTAGATGGTGTTATTCGTCGCACCGGCCCTGGTCCGAGATGTAAAATTGCTATCAATTATAGTGTTGTTGGCGACTGCGGTAGCATTGCTAGACGTGCTGGTCGTGGGTCGGTGGTAGGAATAAAAGTTGGCAAGGAAGTGATAAACATCAAAGGGTGTGATGTATCTGTAGAATTGTTCAGCATGTTGGTCTACAATCGTTGTATTGGACAAATTTGTGGGTTGTCGACGAAGCATTATAGTTTGTCCCTTGACATTCCATAAATTTCGCGCAATGACCGTTCAATTGCGATCCCAATTGGCAGGAAGGGATAAGAATGTTGCCGTTTCCGCTGTAGTTCCTCAAGGAGTAACAGCGGCAGAATTGGAGGTAGGCATATCACTATCACTGGCGGATGCAGAAGCCGAGATTGGAGTACATATAGTCGAGGTAAGAGATGGACGAATGGGAGAGACAAAGAAAGAAGAGTTAGCCATAGCAGCAGTAGTAGATCCCATGGGAGGGAAACTCCTATCATCTGGGCCAGAACTCGATGAGATATCCATTGGTTCATCCTAACAACTTGATCAACATCTGGGAAGAACATAGTCAAATGTACTGACCTCCTCGTCTTGTGATCTAGTCTGGAGTTGATTTTTAAGGGGCTGTTGGGTGGCACTTAGTAGTGCCCTTGATAGCGCAGCTGCATCTTCTTTCTGACAACTTCCTCACATGTCGTTGCTCTCTCGTCTTCTAGAGTGCACCACTCACATTTGAACTAGGTCCTACAGAAAAACCCTTGCTTACCAACCAAGCCTCAAGAATACACCAAATCACATCGAGTGTCCCTGCCTGTACGAGTCTCCTCCAAACCTATTCGCTTCCTCTAACACCAGTATTCACTACACACTAGAAGGCTAGGGAAAAGCGATATGCAGCATGTTCATTGAACTGAACAGGGTAAAACGTGGGTATTTGTTTTGCAAAACGAGACAAGAGTGGAAGAAGGCCATTAATTGCCCAAGGGTTTTCTGGGATCGGGGGGCGAGTAACAAAAGTCCTGTGAAAGCTTGACGAGACGTTCAAGACTGCCATCCATAGTCATCATTTGTTGGACACGAGGGGTTGTTGAAGTCCGATATGTCAAATGAGTGATCTGGAGGGGTCCAAGATCGACGCGGGAAACCAGGTGTTTTGTATAAGGGCGACCCGTGCTTTGATGGAGGGTAAATGTGACTGTGACTGCGGACAAGGTGGACCCTATCGATTCAATGAAATATGCTGAATCTGAAATCTCAGAACACGCTGCGCTTTGGAGAATGTACCACAACCTTTGCAAATCACACGGCTTACATTGACTGAAACTATAAATGAGCCGAGTCAAATTACTACTAGAGCTCGTGCTACAGCAACACTGCACATCTACTGCACATCTTGAGTCAAATTTCTAGAACTGGCCCTCATAGATACATCCGAACGCGCTTGAATGGTTATTTAGACCCGGGAGTTGCAAAATGGTGGCTTTGGTTGTTACTTCCTTCAACCATAGACAAAAAACGCAGCGAAGCTCTTGTTAACAAAAATTCCGATGGTGTCATCTAACGTCTTGGTGATGCTCTCGAAAATAAATCTGCTATACACCAACCTTGGACTTCTGGTGTCGTCACTCTTCCCGAGTCGCGAGTTCAATGGACAAGAACTCCTTCAGGGAGCTCCTCCAGCTGCAATTGCTTGGGTGACCTTCTCTGCTGATGTCGAACATGAGGTTGCCCTTGTGACATCTGGTCATCGTATCACAATTGTTCAAGTCAGCACTCAAAAAATAAATTGATGATCCTCGGTTCATCCCTACCTCGGTGTTTTCGCCTCTAGTATGCTTATCCGTCCGGGGGTGGGTCCTGGATACCACCTTCGACCAGTCTTAAAGGTGTTGATGCAACACTTATCCGGATCCTCAATGATCTTGGGATCGACTGGAATTTATAAGGACGACTGACGTAGGAGTGGTGTTTAAATGAGAACGCAACAAGTGTGTACCTGCGTGATCATGGAGCTACGGGAGCAATAGATCGATTATGGAAAGATGGAGAGTCTGGAATGATAAGACAAAAATACCACGGGAATACATTGACAACTCCTGGAGTCTGTTTGTCCATGATGACTGTTGAATGGGACTGGCTCACTTGACGTGACGTCATGTTTTTGTATGAGGTTCTATTGTTTTCTTCATTGTATCAGGTGCTGGCTTATCATATCTGCGACATCCTGTTATTATACTGTAGGATTACCTAACCTTTTGTACCATGAAGACAACCATCATCTTGCTGTCTCAAACTCGACTGCGCACATTGTAAAAATGACAGACTTTGTTGTTAGTTCTCAAGGTGCTGAACCTCACTCTTACATCGCCATCGCTGATGGTCACAAAGGTCAAAAAATGGCCGAAGTTTACGCTGGATTTTACGATTATGATGACGCTACCATCAAATGCTTGAAGCAACAACGCGTGTCCATTGTTCTTAGCATGAAACCAGGCAATTATGGCAAGTGCGACAGCCAAATTGTGTTGATCGCATTCTTGCACAAGGTGATGTCCGAGGAGAAGATAACGATTGTCGAGTATGAATTTTTCAACCCAGTTTGGAGGGTAGCTGGTGTAGTCCAGATCAATACCAGTTGATTTTGGATGGTCAGTTGTATGGTGCATGAAGAACAAATCATGGGTCTTTGCGATGAAATGACGATTGCGAAAAAAGTGGAGACCTTCGTGGCGATGATGCAGGGTCTTCTTGACTCTTTTGACATGGATACATGACGGCGCGTTTAATCGAAGTGGATGGCTGAGACTTGGATAGGTGCTCTGCAGCCACTGCTGGTGTTAATGTGTGCCCAGAATAGACTTGAAGTAAATCCTCCACTGGCAATTTTGAAACAGGATACGAAAAATGTATGAGAATAAATTTACCTGTATGTTTACTGGCCAAGGTCGACATTTGAACCTCTTCTTGTTTATCATTTATTTTCACACCTTGTTTGTTCCTATCAATGGTTTTTCTACCCATTATTGCTGCTCCAGAAAGACCACGATGTATGAGACACAAAATTCATGGTCCATGAGTTGTCGATGGTGTAGATTTCCATTCTTGTTTTATTCTCAACTACGTGAACATAACTAGTACATTATACCATTTTATTGTTGACTCGTGCAGATTTCTCAACCCGTTGTCATTCAGGAATTATCTCCCTGTTTTGTTGGTATCAATTATCTCGCTCATGTAATCACAACTCACAACTCATGTGGTGGAAGACAAACAGAAAAAAATGGTGATTATGACATCTAAGTTTAACATCATCTACTTGGATGATCAACGCCGAATGCTCTATCCATCATCTTGCCTCTTCATGTATTTTTCACCCATGATGGTAGTTCCTCTATCACTTCGCAAAATATCTGCTTCAGTATCCCTATTGGACTCTGAATGACGGAACCTGAGTGTCTCCATTGTGCTGTAATCTATACTTTCATCCAAAGGACAACTTGCTTCAAGTAGATTGAGTATCAACCGTGACACCTGAGCAACATATGAATTAGCAGTGATGATATAGGGGAAAGTATTTTTACTTACAATGAAGGGGTAAAGGAAATATTGAAAGCTGATAGTTAGGGTCAATTGGGGAAATACTAGTAACAATGAAAACATACTAGGGTAGGAAATAAAAAAGATTCAATCCATACATGTCAGATATGGCTTCCATTAATATGGAGACTTTGAGAAGAATGAGCTCTAACCCAGTATCTCGATAGTCTAGGCTTACCCAAGAGACTGAATAAACAGGCAATCAGTTAGATCAATATCTAGTTTTCGACTCACGGTATGTATAACAAGGTTCCATCGCGGTAAAATACATATAATAAACGAGTGGAGGTTTTCATGTGGGAGATACGGCTGTGTATTCCATCACCAAAAACCCTTTGTGTTTTGTATGTCATGGTGAACCTGATAAAGGTCAAGAGGAGTTCGATTGCGGTGGCTGTCGCCCTGGTAGCTCTTTTTCGTGTAAGAATAAAAGTCAGCAAAGCAAAATATGTTTGAACACATACTCAAAGATACCATCCGAAATAATTCCATCCCCCCAATCACAACCATGGAAAGGACCTGACCCTGACCCTTCGTAATACATGTCAAATATCACCATAGCCATCGCAGTCTGAAAAATACAATCAGTTGGTGGATTGAGTATTGTACTCTGTTTAAAGCCTACCAGGACCTCAGCTAATTCTGACCATCAGTCATCTCTATTCATTTGAAATCAAAACATACCTGCCGTTATAAAATATAGAATGAGTGTGACTAGAATTTTAAAAAATTCAATATAACAAGTCTGTTGGCCTATGTTTTAAGCTCTCGCACCAGTCATATTCTTGTTCCAAATTGCTCGAAGGCGGAGGACAAGCAGAATCTTGACTAGCAATGAATTTAACATTGTAAAGAGTCTATTGACATCAGCTTCTCTAGTCATTAAGAATCATGATGAAACTTACTGAAGGGCTAGTGTATATCCAAATCGACACCTAGCAAAGGGGTAGATCAGAGAGAGCAGCAAATGCATTTGATCTATACCACTAAAGCATCCTGGTCAATGAAGATATCAAAGCTGAATTAAGAGTAATGTCTCACTGATGTTGATGCCCAGGTTTTATGGTCAGCTGGTGAAGTTAGTATCAATATGAATTTGATTTATGTCAGATAATTTCCTCATACTATATGAACGCATTCTGAAAGTTTGGATTAGTTGTCTCATTCAATAAAGTAAGGGAGTGGTGCTTACATCATGGCTACCCAGTTAACTATCAGGGTAGAAAAATAGATGACATGGAGTTTTGACAACCTCCTCCTGAGTTTTCATATTTCAGTGGCAATAGTCGGCCATTGAATGGAAAACATGCCCGTAGAGGTACTTAATCTAGGAGAGAAGAGTTATGTGGAATCATTGTTTGCAAATGGAAAGTCTCACCTGCTGAGGGATATGATCAATAAAATCGTATACCATCAAAGGAGCAACAATGGCTTGAAAATGCTGTAGCTGTTGCTTCAAGAATGATAGAATGGGGGACAGCATACCTTGGCTGTAACGGTAATATGACAGGATTTCCAGGTCGTAGCTATAATTATCTGGGAATAGTCCGTACTGATCAGCCATCGGTAGTCCGTACTGATCAGCCATCTGAGTGGAAGATGTTGGAGGGAGGTATCTTGTACGAAGTTCGATGAACCATTATATATCAGCTGGTGTTATCAGACAAATAACCTATCCGGCTGCGCGCGGACCGAAAGATCTGATGAAGATCAAACATTTGATATTCTCAGTCCAGTATCATGGATCATCAGTACATTGCAACTGTGATGAAACTTGATCTCAGTTGAGCCATTCCAGCATCTCGACTTTCATGATGGGTGGTGGAAAATTATGATAATTGAAGGAGCTCGGCTGTGGCTCCCAGGATTTTCCCTTGAATTGAAAACTGGTAACAGACAGGTTATGCAGTGTCTGAAGAAAGTGCTATTTGGGATAGTCAATCAGTGGAGACTTGGCGGTGCAATGCTCATTACTATTGTCTTCGAGAAGCAAGATGTCTGCTAAATCACATCTTTGATATGCAGTGAAACTTCCACTGCTTTTCTTGCATCCTGATGACACCTCCTTAAAGCGTCTGCGCACGCCTTCGATTTGCACTACACAGCCACCATTAGGCACTTTCTTGGTGATTTTCTCTCACCACTTGACCTCAATCGATTTTTCAGCAGCCAGAATGCTGTGGTTTTTCATTGATCGGACATTGATCGGACAGTGACAGCTTTTTGTGTCTGAACAGAGATTTACCTCTTCACTGGTGTCGATCACCCCAACATCGTCAGTCTGTCTTTCTCTTTGCTAGCCCAGCTCATACTAATCAAGTTTTACAAGGACTTAGAGTCTCACACAAAATATAACCTCTCCTTTGAGCTTGCCACCGGCGGAGAGCTCTTTGACCGCGTCCGTGCAGAAGGCAAGTTTATTGAACACGATGGGTCACCGTCATCCATTCCACTTTCAATGTCATCAACTACCTCTACCAGCATGCTCTCTCTCTCTCTCCTCCCTCCACCCACTTTGGACACCTTAGAACACCCTCTATCTCTCCAACAACCCCGATAGTGACATTGTCATCGTCAGCTCATGCAAGTCCCCATCCATTTCCCACTCTTGATTCCCCTTGGCTCATTTTTCAAAGAGAAAAACTTCCCCACTCTCCAGACAAGCAACTCACCTCTTTCGCCGACTCTTTCGGCTATGCCGCCCCTGAAGTCATCAAAAACACCGGCTATAGGGAAAGCCATCGACGTCTGGTCGACAGGTATGATCACTTCCATACGCCCACAAGCTCATTATTCTATCTGCACAGACATCATCACCTATGCTCCCCTCTGTAACTACCCCTCTTTTCATGCCGACAACACCACTGCCCTTGCCCAGCATAATGTCAACCCCAAAACCGAGTTTGAGAGTCCGTACTTGAATCCCATTTCTGATCATGCCAAGTCCTTTATCCGACATCTCACCGCTCTCGACATGCTCCACTGTCCCACCGTCCAGGAGGCTTTCCCCGACCCTTCGCTTACCACCACGACCACCACGACCATGGCGCCATTCCCACATCATCGATCTCTTCCTCACCCTCAGACAAAACTGGAGTCTCAGAGCAAAGTGACACAGTGCCTTGACCGGTATCAGGGCTACCGAAATGTTTAGCTACTTTGCTGCTTCTTGAGCATGCAAATTATTGAGGGATGGCACGATCTCGATCCGAACCCATGTGTCGTCACTCAAACGCTGTTGGAGGAGGAGAAGACGAAGAATAAACTTGGACTAAGCAACGCTATGCCTGGTTCTTTTGAACCTGCTAATTGACAACCATCACTTCCTTGGACAGAGGTAGTCAACTGACTAACACGATTTTCTGACACTTCTTCATGTAAAGTAGGAGAAGAAATTGTCTTAGACTTTTTAAATATTCAATTCAAACAAAAATTAATGAGAGGAGTTACTGAAGGGCGAGTGAGATTTCAAGAAAATAGGGTCAAAATTAAGAATTGAGAACATGGTCTTTTCATATATCTGTGGTGTTGGCTTCGACATTCTTGTGCGCTTGGTTGGTACAGACAGACCTTGTGTCTCTGCGTTGCTAGATTTCCTCTCTTGGTCCTGTAACAGGCACATCTTATCAGAAATCAATCCCTGGAGTAGTCTGAACTGCAAGAATAATCTGAATGTAGGGCCTGATCTGCTGCTATTCTTGTCACGACACGAGTCATCATAGGTGCGAAGTTTGGGAAGCGCACACATCCTACAATCTGATATTGATGACCAAATGATCAAAAGGACAATGCCAGGAATATGTGATGCGACACACCCTAAATGTTCTGTCTGTTATCTATGGAAGGATTGTCAAGATGGGTATTTGATGTTTTCCTATCCAGAGTTCTCCAGTTGTTCAACAGCATTGCAACGTGAGGCATGGAGTAAGCGAGACCTGCAATCAATCAAAGCTGTAGCAGTCAAAATCAAGGTCATTTATATGATTGATGAAACGGTAATGAACAAGCTAATAGCATTTTCGGCAGCTTGTCCGCTACCAGCTGTCAATCAAATTCGTTTGGTGAGAGGCAAAGCCGGAGTTGCAGTTCTGTTGAGGGGACCATGTTTGGGAGCGTCGCAACAACCGCTATGTCCCCTAAAAATTTTCTCGATCACCTGCTTACACTTTTTCGGTCTTCCCTAGCTACGAGTACTCCACTGCGTTGGAGTTTTTACATTCTACAACAAATATGTGCATACTTACAATCTGGTATTTAGGTAGTTACTCTGTATCCCTGAGATTCAGTCTTCGTCTCTGGATCTCAGGTGCGCATTCTATTCTTCACCTTCTCAATGTCTTCGTCTCTGGATCTCAGTTCCAGCTGCATAGCATCTTGAGTGACACACTGCGCAATATATTCTCCTATAGGTTCTTCATACAAGTTCCCACCTATTGTGAGAGTTGAAAGAATGGTTCGCCATCTTCAACCAAGATCAAGTTTGATCACAGCTGCGGTGTATTGATATAGGGTGAAACTGGAGATTGCAAATTTGACCTTGATCAGATCTTTTGGTTTGCGTCACTAGTTGAGATGTAAGCCAACTATTTTCACTGGGTTGCATACAAATTTGATTGAAATTGCCGGTCAATATGGACTAAGGCCGGAAGATTATGTCTAAGATGTGAAGCTTCTGTCAACTAGACATTATGGTGGTGAATCCCATCCCATCATATCCTTCAGTCTCAGTACATCGCGCATTTAGACATTGATGCCAAGCTACAGGCCCCGCACGCACTACACTACACTTTCAAAGGTAGTGTAGACACCACACCCACCATCGTTGTCGATCATGTGCTTGTCCCAGTCAAAAACTCAGAGCAAAGAACTAGCATCAATAAAAGAATGTAAACAACGTGCATACATTTGTACTGGATCTACCAGCTAGAAAAAGCCTACACAAATATCACAATAAACATAGCGAGTAACAAAGCCTTACAGCACAGTTCTCATCTCACAGAACGCAAATGAACAGAATAAACCTCAATCGGAGAACAGGCCCATCAGGTGCATGCATACCGTGCAGATATGTAGTCAACTTTGGCATCGAAATAATGAGAGCAAGTCGATTAGACACCAGCTTTTGAACGTTTCACCTCCACTTGTTGGCAGAGTTCTGACTCGATGACTGTCATCCAATTACTGTAAGCCAAAGGCACAGGGCTGTCACAGAATTACTTGTTACAAGTGTGAAAGAACAAAGACCGATGAGAAAGATAAGCCCTGTAAAGCTGCTTGACAATCAAAAACATCTGTCTGCACCATTAAGACATAACAGAACACAAAAAAACAAGAGCCACAAAACAAAATGCACATGGGGAATGGAAAACTGGCAAGCAGTCGTTGAAGAAGAAGAAAAACAAGGCAACGAGAGAACGTCCTACAAAGGCCTTGCAATGAACCTTGTCAGTTACAAGTATGAAGCGAATCTAGTCGCAGGGGGGTGTTGAAGTAGAGGACAGCACCAGGGAACTTGGGCTTGATAATGTCAATGTCATTCCAAAGCCACTCCATGGGCGTTTCCAAAGGTAATGTCAGCAGACCCACTCAGTCCCGTGCCACCAGTAAGGTAAGAAGGGCAATAAACTCGCGCTTGAGGGCCAACAATGAGGGATCCCGAGTCCCCACCTCTAGAAAAAAGGACCAGAGTCATTGTCGTAGGCGTGCACTGCTGTCTCAACTGAGGTGCCAAAGATGCCATAACGGCACTGAGATAAGATTCAAACCCAGTAAGACGACCGAGGGATGTGAATGTAGTGTGGCTGCATTTGATGACGAACCGCACAGGATTGCCCCCGAGGTTGGGGTCCCTTGATCGCTGTGGCCGAAAGAATGGATACGGGCTTGTAGAGGCGATCCTCAGGATAGTCGAACAACGATTGTGCGTCATCACGAGGGCACATGAGACTCATGAACTCGCCCGGCTCAATTTCAGGGCCTGGAAAACAAACAATTAGATTAGGCACTAAACGGGTCAGCACGCACCTAGGTCGATAGCATTCCCTTTGAAGTTCAAGAATCTCTTCTTGTCGAGCTTTATTAGCATACATCCAGGGTGTAGTCATAGGAGGGAACAAGGCCAGTGATCAGGGGGTGCCCAGACGGCATGGCCAATGATGCGGTTGTTGACTCTTTCTTCATCGTGGCAAAGAACTTCTTGAGCTCCTCAATCATCTCCTTCTCCTTGCGCATGTCGGCTTGGGTCGTCGTCAGGTTCACTGCTGCTTGCTGCTTGCCGGCCTGCGCACGATTCATGTACGACACAACATGCTTCTCCAAGACAGAGACGGTGTTGTTTATCGTACCAATACAGGCCTTAATGAGGTCGTCGAAAGCCTTGTTGCCCATGAGGATGACATTCTTAGGAGCGGCTGCGCAGGTGTAGTCGTCTTCCGTAGGGGACAGAGGAAACAAATGTAGAGGTGTAGGGAAGATTGCCTAGCTCAGCCGGAAAGAGCACATGGCGTGCCGTGATGCTGTAGAGATCCTCACTGACCTGAGGGTGCCCTGCATGTGGAGCGTCTTCAAGCCGGCAATGGGCAGGCTAAGGGAGGTGGTAACCCAGTCCTTGAGGGGATGGAGATCGTTGAAGTCATGCTTTTTGAGGAGTTGGAGGATGTCGTCAGAGGCGTCAAACGCGGCGTCGCTGGTGGTACTGTTGGGCAGAATGCCAACCCAGACTGTGGCATGGCTGGTAACTGTCTTGCTGCGGCCATTCTCAGTCTTCTCCTCCCCAGTCGGAAGCAGATGAGTGAGCTGGATCTGTAGATGGTTGAGAATTCCAAAGGGTCAGTCCACAGATCACTAGGTTTTGAGAGAAAAAGAAGACATCTGTTGGATGTCCTACTGTCCCTTGCTGCAGATGTCAAAGTAGTAGAGGTGCACCTTGAGCTTGAGGACACCATGGCTAGTGGGGTTGATGAAAATGAAGCTTGGAGCATTGTCATCCCAGAGCCTAAGATGTTTGGAGGAACTAACTGATGATGACTTATCCAAATCAAAATATTGTTTTTATCCCATGTAAGGACTTAGACTGAGATGTCTTAGAACTACTCCTAGTCTGAGTTGACAAGGAGAACTCGATGGAGTTCCCATTAAATTTCCTATACTACTTATACAACTACTACATGGTCTGTGCACTATCTTCCCATGGTTCCCATGTGACTTAGTCATGTGACATCACCTGACTATGACTCATAACCCTGTGACTCTATGACATTTAGTCATGTGATACTTTCTCATGCTCTATCCTTGTGTAGTAAGTCCCAAAAAGAAAAGAAAAGAAAAGTAAATAATGACTTTAGCCATTTTGCCAAGTTATGACAATCCAAGAGCAAACATAGTGCATACAACCAGGTTATTATGTGTTTGGACTTAGTATTGCCTTGTAGTATATGTATTTTACAATACAAACCTAGACATTTTTTCTCACAAAAAAAAAGCATTATCAGAACAACAATCAAAGTCCTCTTGACCCTTATCAAATTTACTATTGTAAATCTGATAAAGGTCAAGAGAACTTCAATATAAATTTGATAAGGGTCAAGAGGACTTTGATAATGACATATAAAACAGAGGACTTTTGGAATACACAGTTATACTTTTTACATACCAACTATTCAAGCCTGGAATTCATGAATCATTGGTGGAGGAAAGCGATACTGAAAGTCACCATCTTTGATGACAGGATTCAGTCTGTGGATCTTGGCCTCCTGCTCTTCGCGCTCGAGCTCGATCTCAAAAGGTGCCTTGCCACCAGGTGGACGATAGGCACAGAGAACTGTCTGCTGCTTGGGTTCCCATCGACCACCGCCAGTAGCCTTGCACAGAATGCTGGGTATGCAGAGAGGATATGCATCGAGCTCTCCATATGATTTCTCAACGAGAGCAGGGCGGGCGGAGACGATGCGAGAGGGGATGGGAGAGGCAGGCGCGGTGCAAGATTTGCGAGAGAGAGCAGGAGTGATGGCGGTAGTTGAAAAGGAAGAGGAAGAGGCGGTGGAGCGGTCATCGTCTCCAGGAGCAGGATTGCGTGGGCGACGGCGGGAAGTGGTAGGCAGACCGTGGATCTGGTCATAGCAGTCGTCGCAGACACGCGCATCTAGTACACGTGACTCTGGCGACTCATAGTCAGTGATGGGAACATTGCGGGGTGGAAGGAGAAAGTCAAGGTACGTGGTATCGAGGAGAGTGGTGGTACGGGAAGTGCAGGCGCCACAAAAGACACCTCCGCACTTGCGACAGTGGTGGCGACGCTCAATGAGCGAAAAGGTAATTCTGCAGAAAAAGTTATCGCAGTAGGAGGCCGCTGCATCAGGCTAGACACGTGAGTAAGTCACGGGGACAAAGGAGGAGGAAGAGACAGACCTTCCAGAGATCATTGGGGAGGAGGACAGCGAGATGCTCATTGGGACGGACCATTGTTGCCTGGCCACTCTCTTTCTCGCTTGCTTATATCTATCCGACCATCCTCAGATCCAGATCGCAAGTTCCCGTCAGAATAATCCTTCCTGTCACATGCTTCTAGATCTACCTGACATGCTGACATATCGATAAGACCTATCTAGAGGCGCTTCCAAGCACTCCTCCCCAGTCCAGAACATCCAATGCTCGTGTTTTCATCTTTGGGGAAATTATCCCTCGTCTTGGACAGTACAAAAAATGTCTACGCGTGTGGGTGACTGGAATATGTCGTTTCATAAAAATCATCCGCTACTATCCACCACATGGGAAACTACTTTACATATACTCCCGCTCAAGGATAACATACCTCTCAACAACTCCCAAAAGCATCATCAACCCTGCCTCATCAATCAAACATCCGCCTGCGCATTTCTATCAGTATTCGGTACAACCATTTCCCATGATCCTTATACTTGTTTCTTTTCGCTTGCCTTCAAATATAGCGGAGCCCCATCCACTCGTCACTACTGGCGACGGCAATTCCCGCTGACATTCTGCCTCATCATGGGATACGAGGGCAAGCTTCTTTATGACGGTCATTTGAGTCACCCTGTCTTGTTTGTCATACAAAGAATTTTGTTTTGAACAAGTCCGGAAAACATTTTTCCGCCATTTTTTCAAAATTTCGCAAGGCTTTGAGGTTTTACAAAGTATTATACAGTCGATTCCTAGTCGTATGATGTGTTCGGCTCGACTCTAACGTGAATATATCTGAGCAAAGGCCACTGACAAGCGTTAACATTCCCAATAGATCTCGGCGGACACCTGAGACATACGGTCGTTTTATCTCATACTTGGTGATGTCGCCTCCGGACCTTGAAGATCGGTTGATGTCCTCGAGCAAGTTCGACAACAGGCTTGACGATATGGATCGAAATGCCTGTATGAAGGGTCCATCATCGATCGTTGGCTTTCTTGGTGGCCGCGAGGGCAGTTGATAAAGCAACACCAGTATCTGGGCCGTTGTCACGATTCATGCCTAAGATGAGCAGTTCTTTTCACATTAGGATACCGAGTCAAGCTATCAAAAGCACCCATGCTTTGGCTAAATGACCCGGGGCTATGGTAGTGCTATGAAACAAACCACTGGCGCGGGATCGACCATGGATTCATTTTCGGCATTGCAAACGCCCCAAACTTGATCCCCCCCCCCGCGATGGCGTCGAGTTGAGATCAAACGGCGGATCACCATTAGTGAATTATGAAGAGGCTGGTAGAGCGTCGGGTCTTGAGTTCGCCAAACTCGAGGTGCATCGTTAGTGGGTGCGAATGTTGTTGGCTCTTGGTGGACCATAGGAAAAGCATTCGTCGTGCAGCTTCTACAGAACCAAGCGTCTTCTTCACGCCCCAACTCGGCGATGCTACTCAGCGATTCCAGGCCATTGTAAACAAATCGATGTCGCCAATGAAATCTGGTCAATCAGTCCTTTGTCTAAATCTAGATCAAGCGACAGGATCCATTGTTCCATGCAATGTATCCAGCGAAACAAAATGGCAGTCCTCATCACCATATACGATATGATGCACCTGATCTTAGAAACTGTCAGCTTCTTGGGGATAATAGAACACATATCCAGGTCAAGACTAAACTGGTACAGTCTTGAACTCCTGTCTCAAAGGAATATAGTGGTCAAAACTATGGATTTATGCTATACAACGGACATGTGGTCAACGTGAGGTGAACGGTGATATTCCATAAATCATTACACAAACTTTGTAAGATGAGCAACGATCATCAACCTAAATACCTCTTCCTCCAATGATTGTACTCGAAGCTTTGGATTTTGAGTGCCAACATAATTCTGCTGAGCTGATCTATCTTTTCAGCACCGAAGAAAATGCTCAAGAGTCGACAAAAATCACCTTTGATGAGTTTGGGCGTGCCTGCGACTGAGTTTCACAGTTAATTCATCCCAACCCTATAGTTCTTCAGCATCAAGTCATCCTGCTCAGTCTCGTGAGAACAGGCTTTGTAGTAAGCTCACGACAATGCTCGTTCTTGATGAATGACTAAACTGATCTCGTTAGCCCTTCCCGATTTGTCCTCAACTCAGTCCTGACACTATCGTTTACCTGCTGAGTGTTTGTCCATATGCACCCTTCTTTCTTTAGAGACACCTGATAACATGTTTTGAGACACAAAGGAAAACCCCATCCATTCTGCTGCAACTGGCACACGTCGACTTCCATTCGCCGAGTTTCTGCCATCTTTAATACACATCGTCACGCCGGACGCACTAATCTGGCGTTCATCTGGCGAGTGAACAACATCCGTGTCCATGTCGAAATCAGCCCTTGCACCTGTCGGCAGTCGCACCGCACACTCACCTGTTGCCTCCCTTGCAGAATCCAACTTGACCCAATCATCAACTGGCTGATATCGCTTCACTGGGAGTTGTAATGAACAAAAGGGGAGAGAAACAAACTGCCGGCATATGAAAGCAAAAGAGGAGGACTTGTAGTGCATGGGGCCGTTGGTCCATGATAAGCCCACCTCTGGAAAAAAGAACCAGAGTCATTGTCGTAGGCGTGCACTGCTACCTCAACTGAGTTGAAGGTGCCAAAGATGCCATAGCGGCGCTGATAAGATTCAAACCCAGTAAGACGGACAATGGATGTGAACGTAGTATGGCCGCATCTGATGACGAACCGTACAAGGTCGCCCTCGAGGTCTTGGTTGTCGGGGTCCCTTGATCGCCGCGGCGGAAAAGAATGGATACGGCAATCCTCAGGATAGTCAAACAAAGACTGCGCGTCATCACAAGGGTACATGAACTCGCCCGGCTCAATTTCAGGACCTGAAACACAAACAGTTAGATTAGGTACCTTTAGTTAGACGGGTCAGCACGCACCCAGGTCGATAACATTTCCCTTGAAGTTCTCTCTGCCCAGTTTGGCGTGCTCATAGAGAGGGGAGAAACTGTATCATACAAAGGTCTTGTGCTGGCCCAGAGGGTGGCGTGAAGACATCCGTGGACGTCCTGTAGATTAGCTGTCCCTTGCCGCGGATGCCGAAGTAGTAGAGGTGCGCCTCGAGCTGAAGCTGGAAAGGACGACGACCAGAGCCTGAGATGCTCGGAGGACCCTGTGACTGAATCAAAATATTTTTCTATTCCACGAAACAGTTCAAGGCCTTGTCTCTCAAGATCAATTGTTTTGGACGATTTCAGCACTCAATGATCTGAGAATATAACCCTAACCCTAGCTCAGCATCCGTCCCAGTCTTTGCTTGTTTCCCACCTCCGAGTCTGGGACACACAAACTGCGGCTTACCCATTAAAATGTCCCAGGTGTATGCAATTGACCTCCCACCTGCCCATCCCTTGGTGACCGCCTCGCAACTACGACACACACACAACAACTCACTTCGACGTCTACACTGGCCATCTGAACGCTCAGACGAATACGGTGTTTATTGAAACAAACCTGGCGTCCTATTTTGGCTCTCATATACGACGTAGTGAACCTCGCAGCCAAGCACCGTCATGAATGTGAGCCTGTCCCGCAAGGCATAGAGAATGGATGGATGGAGGGTTATTGTTTTGGGAACCCACTCAAGCACCACAGGCGAGTTCTATCCCTCCTCGCATAGTCATGATTGGGGGTAGGCCAAACGAAGACGGACCTCTCTAGGCTCAGGTACGCCAGCAAGTGGACTGAATGCATTGTCAAAACAACTCAAGGAAAGGGAAAGGGGAATGGCGAGACTGTTTGAGTAGGAGGACAGTTGCGCACTACCCTGGACGAATCTCGTGAACTACAGCTCACAGTGTATTCCTGCGTCAATATAGAAGCCCAATGATTATGCACCAACATCGCCTTCACTTCTTGGCTGATATAGCACAACGAGCTCAGCTGACTTTTCCAAGTGTTGACGCTAAAAGCGAATCATCACATCAATCGTTCAGCTTGTATCTTTCATGCTGCGGCTTAGAAAGAGGGAACATCGTTTGCACCAGAAATCGGTTGGTGAATTGCCCAGTTGCTGTCCATCCGCTCCAGCATGTGTCTGCCACCTCTAGCTAGTCGCACAATTGCCATGATTATCTTGTTCATTCTGATTCGGATAACACCTTGTCTGTGTCTGCGAGATATGATTTCATGAGTGAGATATCTTGCCTCCCCTGAATCACCCTTGAACAGTCGCATACAGAGATCTTAACCACATTCATCATCAGGCCTAATACTATACCTACCTAAAGAACATACTGCTCATTTCATGGGACATGTCATACCATTTCTCACACACAGGGACACAACAGCAGTCCCAGCACCTTTGGACATTCTTCAGGTATACCAATATCATCTTTTTGAAATACTTGACCAAGGTTCTCGATAGTTGATCAACTGGATAGTTATTCTCATCTGGTCAAAAGACAATGGGCGAATCGTTGAAAAACTTTTACGATCTATCGTTGGTGCCAAAGCTCCTGGGAAGAGCAGGTACTTCAACCTAGGGGGGCAGTTCCCGCGACGCTCCAGCCCTCGTTGTGCATCTATCAACAAATCCATGGTGATATAACGTGAACATCATTATCATCATATCCTCTAAAATAAGAGTCAAATGTATCCTGAAAGGCATCCGTAGTATCATTTGCTAATAGACGTGGTTTCTTCAATTTATTTTTCATGGCATTTTGAAGAAGCCGACGCAGCAAGTCCTCATTTTGGAAATCAAGTGAATGAGGATAGGCCGAACAAAGAACCCCTGTGATGCGAGGAAGAAGGTCGAGGTATTGGGATTTGAGCAGTAGAACTCAGTTGAAATAGGCGTCCCAGTGCTTTTTTAATCGGGGGAAAGGAACCGATTATTCTACTGTAGGTCCCTTCATCCAGGAATTTACCATTTTCGAATCATGATCTTGCTCAATTGGTCCTCCTGCTTCGCCAGGCCACTGAATCTCTTCATTTCGTTCTGCCGGGTAATAAACTTGTCCTGCTTTCCCTGCCCAGTCAAAATCAACGACCTTGAGTTCCACAGATTTGTCCATCACATCGGTTCGAATCATGATGTTGTTGCTTCGAAGATCACCGTGAACATATTTTTTTTCATCGAGCGCTGCAATGATCTTCTGAAGAACCCCTCGCAGTTGATTAGCTGTAGGTTTGTTGGGTTTATTTTTGGGTTTGGAAAGTTGGTGTAGTGTTTGCCAAATGGACGGGTCAAGGTATTCCATGACATAGGCAGTTGGTACATCTTTCACCTCTGCATAGCCATACAGCTTGGGAGCTAGCCCATTATCTGCCATATGCTTGTGGAGGTACAAGCTTGACAAGGACCTGAAGGCCAGGAATGGATGGAGATGACAGGGTGGCAAGAAATAGTCGCTGGTACGCATCGTTGGGCCTGGACACAAACGTCAGAGTCCCCTCTTCGCCTTCTGGTTTCAGTAATGTGCATGACTCGTAGATGCGAGGGGTCGAAGCTGCGAATGAGATTCTAGAAGGTTCAGTCACAAGCCTGCAAGCAGCACTGTGTGAGTGGTAGAGGTCGAAACGCATTCCCATCGTGCCCTCACCGTCGCAAAGATGATATTCCCCTGACTAGTGCCCCCAACAATCTTGCTACTTCACCTTGACGAGTCCGGGTGTGATCGGCAAGCATAAAAACAGGCTGGCCAAGTGGTTCGACGACTGGTTTGTGACCATCAAAAAACCCACCACATACGACCAACATAGGCCCTGGGAAGAATCAAGTCAACAGATGCAAGGATGAGTGAACGACGCTGGATACCGATGAGACAGATCAAGAAACATGGTGCTCCGTGAGTGAGAAAGTTACTGGCATTTGAATCTTTCGCGCTGCAGCTAGTGAGAACCCCCACAATCAGGTCGTAACAACGAGCAATTTTCATGTATGCATCAGACCCTCCATGTCCAAATTCCAGCTTATCCTCGCGGATGGCTATCGGTATATTAGCTTCTCGAATGCACCGATAAACCTTGCCGCAACGGCCAAATGGAGTAGATCTCAAGTAACGTTCCACCACTCCCTTCTCGAGAATGTTGCTGACACATTCATCGAAAGCTTCGCCGCGTGATGTTTCATCCTCGAAAGCTTCTCCCATTCTAGAACAAAGTACCGAGGCAGCAATTTGGACTGCCACAGTTTCAGTCGTTGGAAGGGGCCTGGATATTTCGCGTTGGAAGTGGAGGAAAACATGATGCAGCGTGGTCAACGGGAGACCTCTTGCATTGGGAGGACGAAGACAGAGGATGGGAGCATCTTTTTGAGCCTCAGGCCAAACTGAGTGCCGTGCAAAGTCAGAGGGCGGCGGGAGGTCATTCTGCACCTGCCTGACTACCTTTGTGAATTTCTCGAAGCGTGCGTTGAAGAAATCCATTACTGTAGCATTGTGTGATGAAGACCATCCTCGGAACGACTTGGAACATACCATCCTGCCCTGGTGGATTTTGAAGCTGTAAATTCATATAACCCCTCTCTATTGGGTCCCAACCAGTACAATTATGTACGGTAGCAATCACAAGTCGCCATTTGGCGAAGACGGCTTTATTGTTTGTCCAGGTGTTTATTGAAAATAGATCAGCCATGTCGTTGAATTCTGAGCGTAGTGCTTTAAGATCCTCTCCTATGCGCTTTGCCTCTTGCATCAGCTTGGAATGGGCAGCGGCCCTCGTCTTCTGTGATTCAGTACTTGACTCAGAACTTGATTCAGAACTTGATTGGGCCTTTGAATTCATTGTCTTTGCATCAGAACTTAATTGGGACCCTGATGTCTCAGAACCCTGGCTTTCTGGAATAGATGCTGCACTGGCCATGAGTGTTTTATGTGTATCGGTGAGAGCGATAGACTTTAGTCAGCATTGGTTGATCAAGATCAAAAATAGCCGTCGTATCTGCTGTGAGACCTGCTTTGGGCCTAGTAATGGACCCTCTCAAGTAATTTCCCAGGAGTTCTGTACCTTGAGTATTGGCAGACAGTGATCGTGCATGATGATGTGATGGGACTATCAACATGAGGAAAATGGATGGGAAACTGATTTATTGTATATTGATGCAGTGTCAGTGACTGACTCAAGAACCTTAAGTTAGGGGTTAACTTAAGGTAGTGCTTCAGGGTTAGAAGAGAACTTGATGGGGTTCTTGCTTAGTTGCAGTCCACTATAGTAATTCACTAGTATGTATGCGAGACCGATGTGGGAAGATGGCTGCTGACTCAGAACTGACCAAGCAACTTTGTCACATGACCTTGCTTTTCACTCAAAAATTCTACAAAATTCAGATAAATTCACAATAAATTCAAATAAATTGGGTAAAATTGGAATAAATTGGAACAGGCAGTGAGCAAAGCGAGCTGGCTGTGGCCTTACTGTTGGAGGAAGGGAGCAGAGCGACCTGACTTACAACAGTGCAAA
>Ga0153991_1000021_pt1 | contig 30575 bp, 24 predicted proteins | sample TSNC075MetaG_FD_104681 | JGI IMG/M metagenome (GOLD analysis project Ga0153991, IMG submission 104681) | Attine ant fungus gardens microbial communities from North Carolina, USA - TSNC075 MetaG | ecosystem: Host-associated > Fungi > Mycelium > Unclassified | place: USA: North Carolina, Jones...
ATCACCTGTTGACTGGTTTTGGTATCCAGCGCTCCGGTGGGCTCATCGGCCAATAAATTCTCCGGATCATTAATCAACGCCCGGGCAATCGCCACCCGCTGCATTTGCCCGCCGCTCAACTGGTTCGGCAATTTTCTGACATGCTCACCCAGACCCACATCATTCAGAGCTTTAGTGGCCCGTTCTCTACGCTCTGCCGCGGAGACCCCGCTAAGGGTTAACGCCAATTCTACATTCGCTAAAACTGACTGATGCGTAATAAGGTTATAACTTTGAAAGACAAAGCCGATACGATTGTTACGATATGTATCCCAGTCGCCTGATTTGTATTTTTTTGTCGATATGCCATCGATTTCCAAATCCCCGGAATCGTAATGGTCAAGTCCGCCAATGATGTTTAACATCGTTGTTTTCCCTGACCCCGAAGGTCCTAAAATGGCCGCGAATTCATTGTTTCGAAATGAAACCGAAATCCCGTCCAGCGCTGTTTGGACAAAATCAAAGGTTTTATATGATTTTCGTATTTTTGTTAATTTTAACATAATTTTATACCCCTATACCACCATTCGACTAACACATTTCCAATATCGATTTGGTCGCATCTGCGAATTGGTTCGCACTGTTAATGAACTGCTCGGCATTTTCACACCCCATTTGTTCAATCAGTCCCATAAGCATCTCATCTACTATCCCTTCTAATTTCCCCACAATCTCTACTCCGGCCGGTGTCAGCGTAATAATCAGGGAACGGCGGTTCCGCTGACTCACCTCACGCTTCAGATAGTCTTTCTGCTCCAGGGCACTTAGTATTTTCGAAACCGCGCCTTTGGAAATGCAGAGCCAATTTTGAATATCCTGGCTGGTGATATTATCGGTTGCATCGGCAGTATTTCCCTTAACCATTTTCATTAACGACACTTCTGCCGCGCTTACAGCGTACTGTTTCATCTGCGTATTTATACTGGCATGAAACAGTGATATGACCTGCCTGACCTGAAAAAAGGTATGCGTGAACTGTTCTTTTAAATCAACTACTTCCCGGCTCATTGTGTCTCCTTTAATATTGTTTCCCGGTAAACTGTTTCATAGTAAACTTTTCTAATTGTAATAAACTTTTTGCACATTGTCAATATGAAAAACTTTCCTTTGTGAGCTTCCTTAAAATTAAACAGCAACAAAAACACGATAGACTTTTAATAACTTTTCCTACACAAATGTGTACCAGTGTGATAGAATACAAATGTAAACCGAATTCTGCCACTATTAAGAAATATGAGTATGGTATCCGGAATCCGAAACCAGATCAGCTGCTAAAGATAACAAATGCTCTGGGTATCAGCATTAACCTTTTTATGGATTTTGATATTGAAACAGTATCATATTCCCACAGTAGTTATAAATAGTGCATTTTTACGATATAAAACACTTTTTATACACCCTTTTTCCAGCAATGTAAAAGCTCTTTGATCGCATTTTTCTCATGACTGCAATATGATGAGCTCAGGTCAAGAGAAAATTAAATTGAAAGGAGACGCCCCTTGGAACTTCATACCCAAATAAAGAAATATCGAACAAACATGAACTTGTCACAAGAAGAACTTGCCGAAAAAGTTTATGTCACCCGGCAAACTATTTCTAACTGGGAAAACAATAAAAATTACCCGGATATCCATAGTCTTCTTTTACTAAGTTCATTATTTAACATATCTCTTGATCAATTAATCAAAGGAGATATAAACATTATGAGAGAAGAAATTAGTAAAGCTGAACTTCAAAAATTCAATCGTTATAGTGCTATATTTGGCCTATTATTGGTGTTAGTTGTAATATCTGCTGTTCCGCTTGCTGTATTTTTAGGTTACTACGGCTTGATGATAACAGGCATCTTATTTGTAATAACAATGTATTTCGCTATTAAGATTGAGAAATATAAAAAAGACAATGATATTCAAACCTATAAAGAAATTGTATCTTTTACTGAAGGAAAACGATTAGACGAAATTGAAAGAAATCAAGAATATGGGAAACGCCCTTATCAAAAAGCATTTCTCGCTTTTGCATGTGCCATCATTGCCTTTTTAGTTTGTATGCTATTCGTTTGGTTATTAAAATCATTTATCTTAAAATATACCTTCTGATTCTACAATGATTCTATGAAACAGAGCCAAAGTAGAGCCAAAAGGTACAAAGAAATAGTATTGTCATTTGATTGTCACCAGACATAACAAAAGCCTGGAAACCATCATAAATGGCTTCACAGGCTTTACGTAATTACTCAAACTCGGCCTATCCATCCGTGTTATTAAACACATTTGTTTAGTTTTATTGCATTTTTAGGCCGTTTTTTACTTCTATTACATATATTATTTTGACTTACTGATTTTTTGTTGCCAGAATGTTGCCAAAGATTATTTCTCTTTTGCTTTATTTTTAGCCTCTTTATCAATACTCTTTATCGTTTCTATATAAGCTTCTTCTACTGGCGAAAGAGTAGCCCCCTGATACTTACGATATTCGGCAACTGCTTTTTCGATAGCCTGCTTATGGCTTATACTTCCTGCATTTTTTAATACTTCTTCTCCTGTGGATGCGAGTATTTTATCCAAATGCTCAATATAATCACGCATATACAGCATATTCTTACGCATGGCCTGAATTTCAGCAAAATCAAAATACCCTGATACAAGATTACTTAGTACTTTCAGTTCATTTTCTTCTAAGTAATTCTTAGCTATCTTTACATCTTTTAATGTTGGCATATCTCCTGGAAAAGACATCAAACCCATATAAGGTTTATCAGCATCAGCTCTTCTATAAATCACCTCAGCCGCTGTATGCCCATGTGCTGCATAATGTAATTTATTTTGAACTATCTTAAAGAATTGTACAGACTCGTTACTTTTGGGATCATAATCCGCACTTGTTGCATAAAGATCAAGCACCTGCCGATATAAAACTTTTTCAGATGAACGAATATCCCTAATACGATCCAGTAATTCACGCCAGTAGTTCCCACCGCCAAGCTGTTTTAGTCGTTCATCATCCATCGTAAAACCTTTTATCATATATTCCTTTAACCGCTCTGTTGCCCAACGCCGAAACTGAGTGGCAATAATAGACTTTACCCGATATCCAAGAGAAATAATCATATCCAGATTATAATGAGGAATATTCCTTGCAACTTCTCTACTACCTTCTATGCGAACCTGTCGGAAATTCCGACAGGTTGAATTTTCATCCAGTTCACCTTCTTCATATATATGTTTAATATGTTCTACGATATTAGTTCGGGATGTTTGAAAAAGTTCTGCCATCTGCTGCTGCGTGAGCCAAACAGTATCTTCTTTCATTTTTACATCAATATGAGTATTCCCATCGTCAGATTGGTAAATAAGAATCTGCTCTTGATTCCCTTTCATACCTCTTACTTCCTCTTCCATAAAATCTATCTCCTTTGGTATTGCAGTCCGTCTATATAGTAAGATAATTATATCGTATATATTACTTTCTTACCATTACAAATTTAATTTCAAAATCACTTGATTTAACGCAATTCTGACTGGCAACAAAAAAGAACTTTAAATTGGCTGAATACAAATAATATGAGTAATGGCAGATACTCAAAATAAATATCTGCCATCCAAAATAATCTGTGTAATTCTGTACTACTCAAACTCAATCGTCGCCGGAGGTTTCCCGGTGCAATCATACAGCACCCGATTCACCCCTTTGACCTCATTCACAATCCGATTCGTGACTTTCCCCAATACTTCCCAGGGAATTTCCGCACTCTCCGCTGTCATAAAATCACTTGTATTCACAGCCCTTAGTACCACTGCATAGTCATACGTCCGCATATCTCCCATAACGCCTACCGACTGCATATTCGTCAGGGCCGCAAAATACTGGCCCAGGTCCTTGTCCACTCCGGAATTTGCCAGCTCTTCCCGATAAATCGCGTCTGCTTCCTGGACGATCCGCACCTTCTCTGCCGTCACTTCCCCAATAATCCGCACACCAAGGCCCGGTCCTGGGAATGGCTGCCGGAATACCAAATACCCGGGAATCCCTAATTCCAATCCGGCCTTTCGTACCTCATCTTTAAACAACGACCGTAGCGGCTCAATAATCTCCTTAAAATCCACCACATCCGGCAAGCCTCCCACATTGTGGTGAGACTTGATTACCGAGGAATTTCCTAATCCGCTCTCAATTACATCCGGATAAATCGTGCCCTGTACCAGATAATCTACGGCCCCGATTTTCTTCGCTTCTTCTTCGAAGATCCGGATGAACTCTTCTCCGATCATCTTCCGCTTTGCCTCCGGTTCCTCCACACCAGCCAGCTTATCATAATACCGCTGCTGTGCATTCACCCGGACAAAATTCAGTTCATAAGGCCCGTTCGGTCCGAATACCGCTTCGACTTCGTCCCCCTCGTCCTTCCGCATCAGGCCATGATCCACGAACACGCAGGTCAGCTGCCTCCCCACTGCCTTGGACAGCAGCACCGCAGCCACCGACGAATCCACGCCGCCAGACAGAGCGCACAACACACGTCCGCTGCCGATCTTCTCCCGCAGCGCCCGGATCGTATTATCCACAAAGGCATCCATCTTCCAGTCTCCGGCACAGCCGCAGACATTAAGAACGAAATTCGCCAGCATTTGGCTGCCTTCCTGGGTGTGCAGCACTTCCGGGTGAAATTGGACTGCATAGAGCCCCTTCTCCGGATTTTCCATGGCCGCCACCGGACAGACCGGAGTAGTGGCCGTAATGGTAAAGCCCTCCGGTGTCTGGGCAATATAATCCGTATGACTCATCCAGCAGACCGTCTTCGGAGAAACACCTTGAAACAGCTGACTGCCGGAGTGGAGATCCACCTCCGTCTTGCCGTATTCGCTGACGGGCGCGGCAACGACCGTACCGCCCAGCAGATGTGCCATCAGCTGGGAGCCGTAACAGATCCCGAGAATTGGTACACCCAGCGCAAAAATCTCCTTGGAACAGGATGGAGAATCCTCCTGATAAGCACTGTTAGGGCCTCCGGTAAAAATAATTCCTTTGGGATTCATTTCCCGGATCTTATCAAGACTTAATCTGTGGGGGTGTACTTCACAATATACGTTGTTTTCTCTTACGCGTCGGGCAATCAGCTGATTGTACTGTCCTCCAAAGTCCAGTACAATAATCAATTCTTTCTCCACGGTGTTCTCCATCTCTATAAAATCTTCGCTCCGCATTTTATGCAGAACTGTGCATCTTCGTCCATTTTTGTCCCACAAACCGGGCAAGTGGTCTCCTTCTTCAGCTTTGCAATCGTTTCCTTGTAATCTTCTACGGCTGCTCTTGCTTCACCCACATTTTCAAAGTAAGGAATGTATTCCTCCTTGACCTCGCCCTCATGGGTCTCATAGAAAATCTGGCCAATGGCGGCATAGGCATTCCGCAGGTTGCGCTCTTCATCGCTAAGCTTCTGCTTGAGCCGTACTACCTCGGCGGTGTCCTTTACCCGCTCAGTTACATCTTTTCCCAGATCCGCAATCCGCTGTCCTATTTGTTCCCAATCCATGTTAGTTCCTCCTTATGAAGAATTTCGTCCGCGCAAACGCGGATATTTATTTGATAACCTTGACACTTTTTATTAGTTTACAAAATACGCCACAAAATGTCAACGGGATAATGTTACTTATAAAACCCGCAAATCCCTTCCATGGTCGCATGCATATTTCCCAAAAGCGCATCCAGTACCGTCAGCGCTGCCATAGCCTCTACCACCACCACGGCCCGATTCACTACAATCGGATCATGCCGGCCCTTCACCTGGATCTCTACATTTTCTCCACTCCGGTTTACCGTTTCCTGGATCTGTGCAATCGATGGCGTAGGCTTAAAAGCGGCCCGCAGCACGATCTCCGCGCCGTCACTCATACCGCCTAAGATGCCGCCTGCATGATTGGTCTTCTTATACACCTTCCCGGCATCATCCATCCGGAAGGCATCGTTATTCTCCGATCCTGCGGCCCGCGCCGCTGCAAAACCATCTCCGATCTCCACACCCTTCACAGCGCCGATGCTCATCACAGCCTTCGCCAGATTAGCATCCAGCTTCTCGAAGACCGGCTCCCCCAGACCAGCCGGCACTCCTGTAATCACGCATTCCACGATTCCGCCGACCGAGTCCATTTCTGCCATTCTTTTACTCAAATACGCTTCTACCGCTGCCGTGTCCTGGACATCAATTCCGCCGATTTCCTTCGCATAGGCCTTGACCTCGATCCTCATTTCCTTCAGGATCTTCTCTGCCACGGCACCGGCTGCCACCCGGCCAATGGTCTCCCGCCCGGAGGAGCGGCCGCCGCCCCGGTAATCCCGGAAGCCATATTTCGCGTCAAAGGTATAGTCTGCATGTCCGGGCCGGTAAATCTCTGAGATCGTGGAATAATCCTTCGATCGCTGGTCCTGATTCCGTACAATCAGGGAAATGGGCGTGCCGGTGGTCTTTCCTTCAAAGGTTCCCGACAGGATTTCCACCAGATCCCCTTCCTTTCTCGCGGTCGTAAAGCGGTTCTGCCCCGGCTTCCTGCGATCCAGAAGCTGCTGAATATCTTCTTCCGTAAGAGGCAGCCCTGCCGGACAGCCGTCGATTACCACGCCGATGGCCTTTCCATGGGACTCTCCCCAGGTCGTAATTTGAAATATTTGTCCATAAGTTGATCCTGCCATAATGGTTTCTCCCAATATCGTGATTCACTTAGCTTGTCGAATAATAACTACTCAAAAAGTGTATCATATTTGGAAAGCCTTTACAACCCGGGGATTGTTTCGTATAATGTCGTTAAAGTGAGGAGCATGAATATGAAGAAGTTTGTACAGGAATTCAAGGAATTTATTTCAAAAGGCAATGTAATCACCATGGCGGTCGGCATCATTATCGGCAGCGCTTTCACCGCCATCGTCAATTCTCTGGTTAATGACATTATTACGCCGTTAATCGGCGTGATCCTGGGTGGTATAGATTTCAGCGGCATGGTTCTAACCGTGGGTAAGGAAAGTCTGCTGATCGGCAGCTTTATCAATGCCATAATCTCCTTCCTGCTGACTGCACTGGTACTCTTTATGATCATTAAGACATTTAACCGGATACAGCGGGAAAAAGAAGTGGCGCCGAAAGAACCGGCGCCCACTCCGGAAGAGATACAATTGCTGCAGGAAATCCGCGATCTGCTGAAAGAGAGGCAGTCCTGATCCTATACTTCTCTCCGCATCATGAACCAGAACCGGCAGCCCTCACCGGGCTTGCTGTCCACTCCGTAGCCGGCCTCATGCATCTGAAGAATGTTCTTCACGATGGAGAGGCCGATTCCTGTTCCCACCTTCGTGCGGGTTTGGTTATTCGCCTTATAATACCGATCCCAGATGTGGGCAAGCTCCTCTTCTTCTATGCCGTCTCCATAATCCTGCACCTCAAAGAGAACTCCTTCACCGGTATCCGTCAAACGTACATCGATCTGTTTTTCTGCTCCTGCATAATTCACGGCATTACCCAAAAGATTATAAAATACCTGTTCCATACGCATACGGTCAGCCGATACCATCAGCTCCGGCTGAATCTCTGCCCGGATCTGAAATGCCTCGTGCTCCGATAATACTTCAAACCGCTTAAGGATTGCCGTCAGGCACTCACTAAGATTTAGCGTAGTCCGATCTAACATGACATTGCCCGACTGCAGTACCGACAGGGTCAGCATATCGTTTACCAGCTTCTCCAGCCGTTCGGTTTCCTCCTGAATGACCTCCAGATGCCGTTCCCGTTTTACCGGATCGTCACCGGAGAACTCCCGGATCATCTCTGTATAGCCCTTGATCATGGTTAAGGGGGTCCGTAAGTCATGGGATACATTGGCAATCAGCTCACGCCGTAGGTTTTCAACCTTAGATAATTCTCTGGCCGTGTGATTTAGCGTGGCGGCCAATTCCTCAATCTCCGTGTAATTGTCCGCCTCAAACTGCACGGAGTAATCACCCTCCGCCAGGGCTCCTGCCGACTTCGTAAGCTGTGTAATAGGACGGGAAAATTTACGGGCCAGGAAAAATGCAATGCCGAAGCATAAGACCAGCGCAATCGCCGTTACGATGATCAGCTGGGTCGCTAATATATTTGTGGTAGAATCCAATGGTTCCAGGGGCGTACTGATATAAATAACAGCCTCCGGAAGCTGCCGCCCGTAGATCAACGTCCGCCCGGTGAAATTGCTCTGGTTAATCGTGTAGCTGACCTCGCCCTCATCGCTCTTTGCCAGCAGCTCCAGAAATTTATCGTATTCATCCGGCAGCTCTCTTTGACTGGAGCGTGACGGGGATGACTTATCACCGGCCTTGGCCATACCGCTGCCGTGCTCGTCCGAGCTATAGATGAGCTCGCCGTCCAGATCCGTCACATAGACCAGGATCGAATTCTTATAGGCCAGATAATCGATGGTGCTCTCCAGCTCCTCTGTGTCAACCGCCTGAGAAATAATGCCGGCAGCCTTCTCAATCTTATGAACCTTCATGCCCTCGTAGAAATAGCTCAAGAATACGATCTGCAGCAGCCAGATCAATCCCAGTACCACTGCGGCCAGTAAAACAAAGTACAGCCAGAGCTTTACGCCCAGGCCTCTTCTGTTAAGCTTCAAATTTGTATCCCACCCCTCTGATTGTTACCACCATGTCCCTGTAAGCCCCCAGGTTGTTTCGCAACATCTTAATCTGTGTATCTACCGTGCGGTCTTCACCGGGAAATTCATAGCCCCAAACGGCATTTAATATCTGCTCTCTCGTCAGCACGATGTTCCGGTTTAAGGCCATATAATGAAGGAGGTCGTATTCCTTGGCTGTCAGAGAAATCTTCTCCCCGTCCAGGTAGACGTCCCGCCCCGGCGGATCAATCCGGAGACCACCGAACTCCCATTGCTCATCCGGCTCCACCGACTGCCGGATACGGCTGCGGGACAGAATGGCATTTACCCGGGCCATCAACTCTTTCGGAGAAAAGGGCTTGACCACATAATCGTCTACCCCCACCTCAAAGCCAAAGAGCTTATCATATTCTTCTCCCCTGGCCGACAACATTAATATAGGGATATTCTTAATCTTTCGGATTTCCTTACAGGCGGAAAAGCCATCCATCCGGGGCATCATCACATCCATGACCAAGATATCAAAATCCTGTTCCCGGCACAGCTGCACCGCCTCCATGCCGTCAGAAGCCTCGGAGACCCGGTAGCCGGTGAATTCCGCATACTCCCGCACCAGCTCCCGGATTTGCTTTTCATCATCTACCACCAGAATATGAATCATCCAGAATCTCCTTTTCAATCACTTTTTCTCTTATTATACCAAATCCTATCCCAATTGACACCTGGTTTTTCCCCGAAGGAAGGATTCTAGGCCAAAAAAGCGGTACTTATACGGGCCGCACTTTCCGGAATACCACGCGCTTCTGTACGACAAAACTTATTAGGAACAGGAAGCAATCTGCAATAATCTTAAGAATAACCACGTTTGCAAACCCCAGGGCAGCCATCCATTCCACCAGCAGCCAGCTGCAGAGCATCTGCACCCCGCAGAGAGTAAAATACCGGGCCGCCTGCTGGCTATCCTGCTCCCGTCCCTTGAATACCAGCCGGTTATTCATCTGATAATTCATCACCGAAGACAGGATACGGGCCACCACGGTAGCAAAGAACAGGGAAGAAAATAATCCCCAGGAACCAAACAGAGAATTCAACAGGGCAAACAGGGCCAGATCCACTCCACTGGACAAAAGAGAGGATATCCAGAACCGAAACAGCTGTTGGTATACCTTCACCGAATCTGCCAGCGGACGGAAATGGGACGAACGGTTTTGCTCCAGATATACCGTCTGGATCGGCACTTCTTGTATCGGCATATTCATCTCGGCTGCCTCCATCAGCATTCCCATCTCATACTCATAACGATCCCCCTCCAGCTCGATAAATCGCCGCATAGCATATGCGGGAATCGCCCGCAGTCCCGTCTGGGTATCCGTCACACGTTTTTTTGTGATTACCCGGAACAGGCTGCGGGTAATCCGGTTGCCAAACCGGCTTTTAAAGGGCACCTGCTCTTCGTCAAAATCCCGGCAGCCCAGAATCAGACTGGAAGGATTCTCACAGAAAGCTTCTCGTATCCTTCCGATGTCCTCCGCTAAGTGCTGGCCGTCGGCATCTACGGTAATACAGCCTGCAATATGAGGATCTATATCTAGAATACGTCGCATACCCGTCTTCAATGCAAATCCTTTCCCCATGTTTTGCTTTAGAGGAAGTACGCTGCAGCCGGGGACCAGCCCGCATTTCTCAAATACCTCCCGGCACTCCCTGCCACTCCCATCATTTACAATCAGCAGAATGGGAAATCCCATCGCTGCCAGTTTGTACACTAGCTCTGTCAGTTTTTCATCCGGCTGATAAGCCGGTATTAAAATCGCAAGATTCATAATATACACCTTCCGTTTCTTTCAGATTTTACCCTTATAATACTCTTGCTTTGTGCAAGGAGCATGGACGGAATGTGGGATTTTGGTGCAATTTATAAAGGGGAGTGTTGCCTTGTTAAAGAAAAATTGATATAATAATCTGAACTTGATTTAGAAATGTGAGGTTAGTCTTATGAATCCCGATAAATTCAATCTGTTCTGTAACGCTATTGCCGACTTCCACGTGGATCACGTGATTATTCTGCAAAATGGTGCAGAAATTGCGCGCAGAGATTGGGTGCCTGAAGAACGGCAGAACCAATACTCCCTGAGCAAAAGCTTCACCGGCACTGCTGTCGCCTTCGCTTTGGATGAAGGAGTGGTGCACATGGAGGATAAGATCACGGATCTGCTGCCGGACAAGCAGCCAGACACAGTCAGCCCGGAGCTGGCGGCCCTCCGGTTTAAACATCTGATCACCATGACCGTGGGCCAGCAGAAGCCCCAGCTTATGGGAGACGCCCGCCGCGCCCTCACCGAAAAAGATTGGGTAAAATACGTGCTGGCACAGCCCTTCGACCGGGAATCCGGCACTACTTTTCAATACAGCAATACCGGCCCTTATCTGGCCGGTATCATTCTGGAGAAGCTTACGGGCATGAGCCTGGTAGACTACCTGATGCCCCGGCTCTTTGATCCGCTGGAAATCCCCCGGCCGGAGTGGGAAGTAGATCCTGATGGTCATATTTTTGGTGCCGGCGGCATGTGGCTTAGCAGTACGGAAGTGTCCCGTTTCGGGCAGCTCTACCTGCAGAATGGAATCTGGGAAGGGAAACAGGTTCTCCCGAAGGGATGGGTTCAAAAAGTCGAACAGACCGTGATCCCCGTAGGAAAAGGTAAGCGTGACTATAGCCTGCTCTTCTGGCGCAGCCGCCACGACTCCTACAGCGCCGTGGGTAAATTTGGTCAATATTGTACTATTTTAAAAGAAAAAAACGCCGTGATCGTCATTAATTCTGACGACCGCGACGATAATAACTTCCTGGAATACGTCTGGACTTACTTGTATCCCACTTTATAATCGAACACCTGCCCCATCTCCTGAATCTCCATCACCTTATCCTGCCAGGCAGCTGCCTCCGGCCTGGCCCTATACTGGGGGATCACCTCGAAGTGCTCCCAGAAATGCATCGGAAATGCCTGCTTCACATCGATTGTCTCCAGAAAGTAATCCATTCCCAGGTACATATTTTCCTCTAGCCGGTCATCCAAGGTTAAGAAGGCCACATCCAGCTTCCGTCCCTTCAGGAGTCCTACCTCCTCCTTAAACCGCTTCGCCATGCTCTCCAGGGAGGCTTTCCGAGCCCCCTTCCAGGCCCACCAGTTCAAATCACCGGCGTGATAGATGCACTTCCCCTCTGCCGCAATACAGAAGGCCACCCCCAGATCCGTAGACCGCAGCGTATCCAGCGTGAACCGTACCGCTCCCAAGGTGAACTCATAATGGGCATTTTTTTTCACAAAATGCACCTGCCCCCGCTTAATCCCCCGCACTAATGGCCGGATATCCTGAGACAGCAGATACACTACATCCGGATGTTTTTCCGCCAGGTCCAGAATCCCCGGATTAAAATGATCCGGATGTTTATGACTGCACAATACCACCAGCTGTTTCCCCTCTGGAAAGCAGGGCAGCTGCCCATTATAATAGTCAAACAGAAATACCACTTGCGCAAGCTCTACCGCAAAACCCGTATGACCAATATAGGTGATCTTCATCTTGCGGATATCCATTTCTTCTCTCCCCAAAGCTACTTCCCCTGGCGGAATTGCACGATCATTCCGGCTATTGCCAGCACAGCTGCTACAATATAAACCACGATCTCGGTCGTTACGGAAAAAAGCGCCAGTCCATAGACGGATGCCGACATTCCCCCGCTGACACTCGTGCTGACCCGCATAACAGGACGCACAAAGTTAATCGCCAGCAAGCCAATTCCGATCCCGGCAATGACACATACGGCGATTGCCCACCAGTCCTTATCTCCTATGATCTGCTGCATGAAAATATAACCGCAGAGAGTCGCATAAAGGAACACTCCGACCAAATATATCCGGAAGGAGATGGCGCCAAGAATCACGCCAAGGCCAAGGGCCGCCACCACCAGAATCCATGTGGTTTCTGTAAAGCACCCGGCAATCCAATATCCCGCCAGTGCACCGATAGCAAACCCTATAATACTGATCCAAAGCTTCAAAAGGCGATAGCCAAGAAAACAAGTCAGCAGTGAGAACACAACCACCAATACGGCAGCGGCCGTATGTATTCCCGGCGAAGTCTGTCCGATTGTCTGTAAGAATTTATCCATTCCTTCTTCTCCCTTCGCTTCCACTATACACCAGTTTGCCGCAAAAGTAAATTTCTATTTTCCGGCTCCGCCCCCTTCGTATGCATCTCCGTACTATATTCGGTAATGCCCTTACCCATATTGGGATGCTCTCTTGAATATACTGCGTCTACGGTAAAAATACTTACGAGTGCCACACACAGCGCCACCCGGACTTTAATCGGAATCCTCTGAAAGAGTTCATCCAAGGCCGGCGCTAATACATAAATAATGCAGCAGCCTCCGGCGCCAAAGACCAACAGACCCTCCGCACAGACTCTCCCCTGCAGATTCAGGAAGTAGCCGCTGTAATCCCACCATTTTGCATGCTTAAAGGTCTCCAGATACCAGCCGGTACTGTATTCCACAATTCCGCAGACCAGGATCGTCAGCAGGAAGGTCAGCCAGGGTTTTTTCCGGAATGGCTTCAGCACCACCAGTATCAGTACCCCGCCGGTACCATAAATTGGAAGCCAGGGGCCATGCAGGACCCCCCGATTCACAAACCCATCGGTGGCCAGATGCGGGGAAACCTCCCAGAGCCATCCCACTACGGAGAAAGTAACGAATAACAGGATCAGCGTCCAGATGGAGTAATGTTTGCGGTAATCCACATGCACCCACTGTCGTTTCGCCTTCTCGGGAATCGTAAACAGCTCAGTAGGATAGGATTCCACCGCAGTTCCATCCGGAAGAATCAGAGGCATGGTTAAATACACATCGTTCAGGTACCCACTATTTGGATACTCCTCCGTGATTGCCTGATCCCGCAGCACCTTGTAAAGCTCCGCATCCACTGCCGATACATAGCCATTGACGAAGAAGATTTTCAGAATACCCAGGGTTGCAATGCCCAGTATTTCCCATCCCAGGAAGGACATATCCAGCACAAAGGTCTTCCACTTCTGTCCCCGCATCATCTTCTTAGACAGGACAAAGGCCTCCTTGCTCCCAATATTGGGATTCTCTGCCACAATATAGGGAATCATCCGGTAAGAATAGCTTACAATAACACCGCCGATAATCGTCAGACTCCACAAGGCCGTATACAGACTTTTCACTAACATGATCCAGGCCACATGCCGGGTCCGCCGATGACGGAAGACGAACAGCAGTCGGTCTGCGGCCGTCTTCGGATAAGCCGAGGTTTCCAGGAAAAACCGCGCTGAACTTACCTTTAAGGTATTGGTCAGGAAAAAATAATACAGGAAGGAAATGAAGGCTCCCATCAAAACAATCCCTGCCGCCACAATCTGATTGCCGAAAGCGATCTGATTCACTGTATTTAGCAGGCCATACAGCAGGGATCCTGCCGCCGTAATATTATTAAAGACAAATGCAAGCACACCATGGGTCCCAAACTGCAGCGGCGTCTCTGCCGTAAACGACTCCCCCTTATGAAGCAGCTCGTCCAAAACCTGTGAATTGGGTTTTTGCTCCGGCTTCACCTGCGTCGTTATGCCTTCGCTCTCTTGCGCCAAAGAAGTTTCCGCATACTGGGTTAGTGTCAGCGACCCCTCATATTCTCCAAAAAACAAGGCCATGATAAAACAAACAGCAATTACTTTCCAATAGTTTTTCTTTAAAGCACCTTTCCCGCGGCGCTTTAATTCTGCTTTCGTCCACATATAAATCGATAACCCTCCCGCTTATCTACAAAAGGCGCCGGCCGAAGCCAGCGCCGTTATGTTAATTTATTTTTTCTCCTTAATATAGCGGTCAATGGCAGCTGCCGCAGACTTACCGGCACCCATAGCGAGAATAACCGTGGCCGCTCCTGTAACAACGTCGCCGCCGGCATATACACCTTCGCGGCTGGTCAGGCCATCGTCGCCATTGGTCACGATACAGCCGTGGCGGTTGGTCTCCAGGCCTTCTGTCGTGTTACGGATCAGCGGATTCGGAGAAGTACCGATCGCCATAACCACACAATCTACATCCAGATGAAAGTCAGAGCCTTCTATGACGACGGGTCTGCGTCTGCCGGATGTATCCGGCTCTCCCAGCTCCATCTGTACACAATTCATACCGTTTACAAATCTGTTTTCATTCCCATAGATCTCCGTAGGAGCCGTCAGAAGTTTGAAAATAATGCCCTCTTCTTTTGCATGCTCCACTTCCTCTGCTCTGGCCGGAAGCTCTTCTTCGGAACGGCGGTATACGATATACACGTCTTCTGCACCCAGGCGCTTTGCACAACGGGCAGCATCCATGGCGACATTGCCGCCGCCTACTACGGCCACTTTCTTCGCCTGCATAATCGGTGTGGCGGAACCCTCTTTGTAAGCTTTCATTAAGTTTACACGGGTCAGGAACTCATTCGCAGAATACACACCCTTTAAGTTCTCCCCTGGAATATTCATAAAGCTGGGAAGTCCTGCTCCGGAACCAATAAACACGGCATCGAAACCTTCTTCCGCCATTAACTCATCCACAGCAATCGAGCGGCCGATTACCATGTTAGTCTCGACTTTTACCCCCATCTGCTTCAGAGTGTCCACTTCCGTCTGTACGATTGCCTTCGGCAGACGGAATTCAGGAATTCCATATACCAATACGCCGCCAGCCAGATGCAGCGCTTCGTAAATGGTTACATCGTATCCCTGTCTTGCCAGATCGCCGGCACAGGTCAGGCCGGCAGGGCCGGCGCCTACTACGGCTACCTTATGTCCGTTAGAAGCCGGCTTTGCCGGAGCCTCCGTACAGTTATCATTATGGTAATCCGCCGCAAAACGCTCCAGACGGCCGATTCCTACCGGTTCGCCTTTAATACCGCGGACACAGAATTGCTCACACTGACTCTCCTGTGGGCATACACGTCCACAAACAGCCGGCAGGGAGCTATCCCTAGCAATTACCTGATAAGCACCTTCAAAATCCTGCTCACTAATCTTAGTGATAAACTCCGGTATCTCGATGTTTACCGGACATCCCTTAATACAAGGTTTATTCTTACAGTTCAGGCAGCGTGCTGCTTCGTCCACCGCCTGCTCTGCCGTATAACCGAGAGCCACCTCCTGAAAGTTCTTATTTCTTACGTTCGCTTCCTGCTCCGGCATTTTATTCTTAACAAGAGACATGTTAGGCATGATTACTGAACCTCCTTCTTCAACAAGTTACAAACTTCTTCGTGCTGACCCCGCTCAAAGGGCTGATACATGATACTGCGGGACATTGCTTCTGCAAAATCCACCTGATGGCCGTCAAAATCCGGTCCGTCCACACAGGCAAATTTGGTCTCGCCGCCCACCGTCAAACGGCAGCCGCCGCACATTCCAGTTCCGTCAATCATAATCGGGTTCATGGAAATCATGGTTTTTACATTGTATTTCTTAGTAAGCTGGCATACGAACTTCATCATAATAACCGGTCCGATTGCAATTACTTCATCGTACTGCTCACCACTCTGAATCAATTCCTCCAGAGCATTTGTAACAAGGCCTTTGGTACCATAGCTGCCGTCATCGGTCATCATGACCATCTTATTGCTGACAGCCCGAAATTCGTCCTCAAGAATCACTAAGTCCTGTGTACGGAATCCCACTACGGTATGAACTTCACAGCCCTGCTCGTGGAGCTTCTTTGCAACAGGATATGCAATGGCACATCCTACGCCGCCTCCCACGACAGCCACCTTCTTCAGGCCTTCCGTATGGGAAGGAGTACCCAAAGGACCCACAAAATCCTGGAGACATTCGCCTTCCTTTAACTGGTTCAGTTTCTCCGTCGTAGCTCCAACAATTTGGTAAATAATTGTTACCGTTCCTTTCTCACGGTCAAAATCTGCAATCGTGAGGGGGATTCTTTCACCATCTTCGTCCACACGAAGGATGATAAACTGACCGGGCTCCGATTTCCTTGCGATATAGGGAGCTTCAATCTCCATCAGGGTCACTGTGGAATTCAGATCTTTCCTTTTCAAAATCTTGTACATAATCGCCATACCTTTCTGTGTTGTAATGATTCCGTTTTGTATTATAGCAAATCTGCTTCAATAAGTAAATCAAAAAATTAACAATTTCACTGTGCGAACTTATTTTTCTTAAGGTTTCTGTTTTTTTTCTAGTATCTCCCAAAAAACAGTCAATACGTCCTTCTACCCGGACAATTTCCGCTAAACGCAATATGAGGCCGTGGGGAGCCCCCGCGGCCTCATACCATAATCGGCAGAAAAAAATGCTCTTTCCTATTTCGCTTTAAAGGTACCGCGTAAACTGCCGCTTTCCCAGTCATAGGCCTGAATCGTCCCCTGGGAATCCGCCACATAGACCGTGTCTCCGATGTAAGCGCCTCTGGGCTGATTGCCGTCCGTTTCCGCCCGGAGTCTCATCTGGAAGCCCTTCTTAGCCTCGTAAGAATAGACGAAATAACCTTCTCCGCTCTCTCCAAAATCCCCCCAGGCCGGGAATCCAAACAGATTCTTCTCCGGATCAATCATCACGGCCTTGTAACTGGAATAGGCCTCAGATCCCCCTATTTCGGTCTTAATTACCTTATCAATTTCCTTCACATCCGTTGGATCGGAAATATCAAACATCGATAGCTTCAGCCCTTTCGTCCGTCCGGTATCGGGGTCTGCATCCTGCCCAATTCCAAGCAGCAGATTCTCTCCATAAAAGTGCAGATATTCAGAAAATCCCGGAATCTTCAGCTCTCCGAGAATCCTCGGATCCGTGGGATCCGACAAGTCTACGGAGAAAAGGGGATCCGTCTGCCGGAAAGTAACGAAGTAACCGATATTTCCCATGAAACGGGCAGAATAAATCTGTTCCTCCTCTGCCAGCCCCTCCAGGCTGCCTACTATCTCCAAGTCGTGATCCAAGACATAGAGGCTGTTAGTTCTCTTCCATTCCCGGTAATTCTCTCCCAGGTACTTACCGGTACGGTCATCATAGACCGCTTCCATGTCATACCCTTCTACCGTCGTCACCATCCGCAGGTAGCCATTGTGTTCATCCATAGCAAAATCATCGGTCAATGTCCCCTTTACATTACCTGCTTTATCCGGATAGATCTGGCCCTGGTTATAGGACAGGCGGGTGATGTTGGTTATATTAGACGTGTCATTCCACTGCGTCTCTGTCAGATAAATGGCTTCGGTAGTAACATAATAGCGCTGTGAGCCGGTAAGTACACCCAAACTCGAAGCAAATTTGCTGCTATCCTCCAGGTTTACGGAAGCTGTGACCAGATAGCCGTCTGCCTGGCCTTCTGCAGGAAGTACAATGCAGTTCGCCGCCAGGGATTCTCCTCCTACCTTAGGAATATAGGTCTCCGGATCCGTTTCCTCGATTCCGCCGCAGACCGTATACTGGACCATCAGGTACAGATATCCATCATAGATCCGGGAACTCCCATATCCCCCTTCCATATTCAGGGAATTAAGGAAACGCGGCCGGCTACGGTCCTGGATGTCATAAAAACTGGCCGTCGTATAAGATCCTCCGGAACTCCAGAAGCCTGTGTTTACCCAATTCTGGGATATTACAATCAGGCGGTCTCCCTCTACATAGAACCCGACGGCTCCGTTCAGGTCGGTAATAACCGCCGCCTCCTTCATTTCACTGCCATTGACCCGCACAATCTGGATCTCCGATCCAGATCCATAGCCGCTGCCTCGCAGACAGTAGAGGTATTGCCCATCGGTTTTGATCCGGTCCTCCTCCGATACATCCGCCACCATGGTGTTTGTCTCCGAATGACCTGACGTACTTGTATCTTCTGCTGCCCCGGCAGCCTTTGTCATATCCGCTGAGTAGACCCGGCCATCCTCATAGACATATTCTTGCACTTCGAGTCTGTCAAAAACCTCCGTATAGTCCGAGGCAGTCTGAGGCGCATCCGGATCGATATCTGCCGGATCTCTGGTTTGCACAGATGGCACCGGTTCTGTGGATACAGTGCCTTTCACCGGGCTGTTGCAGCCCGTCATTGCCATCAGAATTACGAATAATAAATAAGCCCATCTTTTCTTCATAACATTTCCTCCGTTTCCTGTATCGGATACCCTGTATTTTGGTTTCTCTTACTCAATAAACACAGGAGAAGGAGGAAATGTTGCAGAACTTCTCTTTTTTATTTTATCATTCAGTATAGACCCATATTTCCTGTTTACAGCTGCGGTACCGGCGTAGGCCGGGACTTGTCGAAGACACTGTCCACGTCAAAGAACCTTGTCAGCTTATCCTTATGGTGCCACATCTCGTATCCGTCAAGGTTAATTCGGGCCTGGCGCAGGTAATCGGATCCCACCTGTACCCAAGGCTGATTTCCATCTACGTTGCAATAATAATCAAATCCAACTGATTTCAGGTAATCGAATTTCTCGTTATCATCGTAATTCATCCAGCTGCCAATGTCGCTCCCGAAGGGGAAGATCAGAATGTCCGTATCGCCGCCCAGCAGCGGATTCACCTGATCCAGCCATTTCTGCATATCCACTTTCAGATTTTCCATTGTGGCCAGCTGCATATCCCTATGACCCCAGGTATGGCTTGCAAACTCCCAGCCAAGCTCTTTCATCCGGGCAGCTACAGCCGTCGCATTTGCCCGCTCCTCTTCCACGTTCAGAGTCTCATACGACTTCTTATAATTCGAATCGTTGGGATCGCCATATTTCGGCGCAGTCCGGTACCCAAGGATTCCGTCGTATCCGGTCAGCGCAATAATACCTCTGGCTCCCTTATAAGAGAAGTCCGGATGCTCCTTTATAAAATCCTCTAACAGCGGAACCACATCGTAAGAACCAACCTGCACACTGCCATCGGCCATGTTCATTTCGTTCGTAGGATATCCATTTTCATCAAGGATGATTTTGCTGGCAAAGCCATGACCGGTCATAAACTCATAATAAGAAACATCATCAATGGAAAGCACAACCGGTGTCTTATCCGGAGGTAAGAGGATTTTTCCCTTCTGCATTTTGCCATCTACCATGGTTCCCATATCATGGATTTTCACTAACACATATCCCTTGTCGTACATTTGCTGGGTGATGGCATTGTATTCATCAATCGTGGTCATTACCTTATTATAGTTATCGATCTTACCCTGGTCTGAAATGTTAAAGGTAATCGACGGATCTGCGATCAGAGAATGGTAAAACACATGGCAAATCTGCGTAACATCGTATTCTACCAGGGTGGCCTTTGTAGCTTCAAAATCACTGATCGCCGCTGTCAGCTCGCTCTGAGTCTCATAACCGGAGACCGCCTTAATTAAGTCAATTGCACCATCGTAGTCATAAGAGGCCGCCAGAAGGTTCGCCTGTTCTAAAACGGAGGCCGCCGAAGCTTCCGTAGTCTCAGACGGGGCTTCTGTCCCCTCTCCTCCCGTACCGGATTCTCCGTTCTGCTCCTCACTGCCTTTAGTGGCAAAGTTCTGCGTCTCTTCGGTACCCCCAAATAATGCTTTCGCCGCAAACACGATTCCCACAGCAGCAATCACCAGTACTAATAATAATAGGATCCGGTTACGAATTGTACGTTGCCGACGCTTTCTGCGGCGTTCTGACCGGCTTCCATAATCGCTCATTATATCCCTCCTTTATCGTTTGCAGTTAATTATTGACAATACCTTCCTATTTTAACATCCTAATATCTCTGATGCAAGGGGGAAATTTTACATTTCTCTTAAGGAAAGCCGACTAATAACATAAGTTTTGCAAATTCAGAAAAAGGAGATGACAAAAATCATTTTTAACACACCAAAAACCGGCGCCAAATATATATTTGGCGCCGGTTTTTGGTGTGTTAGCTTTGTGCTATAACAATCTGAAGATTTTCCAGAGATAATCTGCCCGGGAACTGTGCCGGCACTTCGGTTACCGGATTCCCTGTCAGCACCAGAACCGTACTGTATTCTTCCTCACTGCCCGGAAGGCCTCCTCCGTAGTATAACCGCAGCGAATCATCCTTATGAAGATTCCCCTCCGGATCCTGAATCCATTCCCCATTCTCCTGGTAATAAAAGGATTGGTTATAAACGGCTTCGCCCGCCCGGTTGGTTCTGGTATAATCCAACGGCATCAAGCTATTAATCGCATTGTAGGAAACATCAATTTTACGTGCCGACTGCAGATATTGAATTCCCTCCAGGCTCTGCACCTGCGGAATCTCTTCTGCCTCTTCCGCAGCTTCTGTCTCTGCCGTTTCCGCTCCCCCCGCCTCTGTCATCTCTGCCGGCAGGGCCTTTACTGCTTCTGCCGTATCCTGAGGTGCTTCCCCCTGTGCCGATACCGTAATATCTGCTGCCTTTACTAATTCCAGCAGATTATCATATCCAAGGCTCTCCAGGTTCAGCCGTACAATTTCTATTTCTATGTCCGAAATCTGCAGCTTTGCCAGCCCCTCAGCCGGAGCAGGGAAGAATCCTGCCGTACTCTGCATTGCCGTGGGTTCTCCCTCACCATAAGTATTCCATAAGGATTCCGCCACTGCTCCGGCTAATACTTCATCCTGGAATATGCAGCGCAGATCCAATGTCAGCTGATCCAGGTCCTCCCAGATCCTCTTATTCTTCGCTTCCGAACTGGAATTCAGACCCGTATACGCCTCGCATTCCGGCGAATGCATAATCTGCTCTTCCAACAACCATGTACACTCACAGCTATTTAGCAAAATATGTGGTCTTCTTACATAACGGAAGCCGCTTTCCACTGCTTCGGTTACCACTACGTTATTCCTGCTGCTGGCACAGTGTGCCACCCAGATCTCTCCGCTTTCAGCGATCTCCACAATGACTCCCACGTGGTTGGTTCCGGAGCTCGCAGGTGTCTGTCTAAATACCAGATCGCCCGGCTGGCATTCATTCCAGCTGATTTCATCTGACAGTCCCCACTGGTCAGCCGTATTCTCACCAACCTGACGGGCTACACTGTTATCTTCATAAGCATTGCAGAATACCCATCCGATAAAGCCGCTGCAATCCAGTCCATAGGATCGGGCAGTACCGGTCGACTTACTGCCTTCAATCGCTACTGTGGCGATCTGTCCCCAACGGCTGTCCCAGCCAAGCTGTCCGGACTTTCCGCCCCAGAAATAACCCACCTGGCCTACCAGAGAGTACGCTTTTAAGACTAATTTCTGGCGGATCGCCGACAAACCTTCCGGCATCGTGGCCCGGATACTGCTAAGGTCTACTGCCTTCTGACGTACAACCAGAACTGCCGCACTGGTCTCTTCTACTGTGGTTTCTTCCGGTGTGGTCTCTTCCGGCACAGAGGTCTCTTCTCCGCTGTCGCCTGTATTTTCTTCTCCGTTCACGGCTGTTGTATCTTCTCCCGAGGAAGATGCTGAAATCGTGGATGCAGGCTCTGTGGCAGAGGTACTGTCAGAGGCCGGTGTGCTCGTCTCAGAGCTGGTATCTGCTGACGTAGAATCGGAAGGAGTTGCGACTGTATCTGTCGTAGTGTCCTCCCCGGTGGCCGCTGTCGTGGTCTCGGCCCCTGTCAGGGGCTTCACCGGAGCCTCCGGTTTTAGCGTCATTTCATAGACCATGACCGTTTCTGAGGAAACTCCCTCTTCATTCGCAAATGCAGTGTGAGTCAGAGTCAGTGCTAGCAGTGCTGCCATTAATGCACTTATTCCCCGATAGCGCACCAGACGGCTGCGATTGCTATTGTCTTTTTTTGTTTTCATTCTTTTCTCCTAAAACTTACTGCTCCGCGTATTGTGTCGACTTGGCTGTATCCAAAACATACGTCCCCCAATATAAGCTATATTATAACAAGTCCGGTCTGATTCGTCAAATCATTACCTGTGAATTTTTTATGAACTTATATAAAAAAGACGCTATGCGGTCCACAGCGTCTTTCTTATTCGATTTATTCCATCCGCCACATTACATTGCCTCTAACAACTTTTTCAACTCTGAAATCTCACCCTGCGGCAAACACTTACTCCCCTTTAAGCTCGCAAACAGAGCCTGTATGGATCCACTATACCAGAAATCAACAAATTCGATTGTCTGCTGTTTCTTGTAAGCATCCAAATCAATTTCCTGATGGTAGTAGAATACGCGTCCCACCCGGTAAGAGGTCAAAAAACCTTTCTGAATCAGATGCAGCAAAAAAGTGGATACCGTCTGGCGCTTCCATTCCTTCTGATACTTTTCTTTTAATGCCGCCATCGTCTCTACCAAAGACATATCACGGCCTGCGTCCCAGATACACTTCATGACTAGCTTTTCACAGTCTGTTAAGTTTATGTACGTCACGTGTTAATCTCCTTTTTGAGTTTACCATGTACAGGATGTCGCTGCTTAATAAGAATTATAACATATATTGTCAAGATTTGCAATGCATTGGGCTATACTTTGTCATAAAAAAGATCCTTTACAGGAATGAGCAGAACGATAAGCCGGGTTCTGTCGTTGAGTGATCATCTATCTAGGCCTGACGTTACCGTCAGGCTCCAGCAACCTACCCGAGAGCAGACGGGCCGCCTTATGCTCTCTGTTGGTCTTGCTTCGAATGGGGTTTACATGTGCCCTCTCCGTTACCGGAGAGGCGGTAGTCTCTTACACTGCCCTTCCACCCTTACCGGAAAATTCCGGCGGTATATTTCTGTTGCACTAGCCTTGGAGTCGCCTCCACCGGACGTTATCCGGCATCCTGCCCTGTGAAGCCCGGACTTTCCTCACCTGCCTTACGGCAGCTGCGATCACCTGTCCTACTCATATCCTGAATCAAACCTTAAAACAGCTTCCTCCGATAAACTCCTTTAACAAAGAGTTATGGGGAATGACCGTACTATCCACCGCCAGGAAATAATCCAAGAATTTCAGCAGGCGTTTCGCCTCCTGATATTCCGGTACATCCGTGGGAATTCCGAATAAAAGCTGCTCTGCATAAGATTTTAACACAGAAAGCTCATAAATTAAAGCGGAATTAAACATCACATCGGCTGTTTCCTGATAAGGGAAGATATTTTCCTCCTCACCCCTCCTCACCGACGGCCATCTGGCAATGGTATCTCTGGCACTGGCGCCTCTCGTTCTGGCATCACGCACCATACGGCGGATCAGGCGCCCGTCTGTGGTGGGAATCCGGTTATGCTCGTCGATATTCAGCTGGGTCAGCGCACTGATATAAATCTTAAACTTGCTCTCCGGCGGCAGTGCATAAGACAAGGCATCGTTCAGGCAATGAATTCCTTCGATGACCAGAATATCTTGCTCTCCAAGCTGGAGATAATTGCCCTTATACTCCCGCTTTCCTTGAATAAAACTAAAGGTTGGCATTGCCACCCGCTTTCCTTGCAGCAGGTTCATCATATCCTTATTAAACTGCTCTGTGTCGACACACGGAAGGCATTCAAAATCATACTCTCCATTCTCATCCCGCGGCGTAAATTCCCGGTCTACGAAATAGTCATCCACACCGATGGGATGGGGCGTCAGCCCTCTGGCCCGCAGCTGGATGGAAAGGCGGTGGGAAAAACTGGTTTTACCGGAGGAAGAAGGACCGGCAATCATGATGAACTTCTTATCCGGCTGCTCCGCGATTCTATTGGCAATGTCGGAAATGTTCTTCTCCTGGTGCGCCTCCGTAATCAGGATCATATCCTGCAAGGCACCGCTGGAAATCATCTCGTTCACGGCACCTACCGTATTCAAATGCAGCTGCTCACTCCATTTGGCGGATTCCTGCATCACTCCGAAAAGCTTATCCTGGGGTTTAAGGGGCATCACCTGAACAGGGTTAGACCGGAGGGGCAGCAGGAGCACGAAGCCATCCTGATACAGCGCAAGGTCGTAATAACGCAGGTATCCTGTCGAAGGCACCATATAACCATAGTGGTAGTCCGCAAAACCGGAAATACTATAGATATTTACATGGGAGCTTCGCCGGTAACGAAACAGCTTCTCCTTATCATACATCTTTACATTGCGGAAGAACTGGATTGCGTCATCCACGTGCATACTCCGCTTAATAATCGGAATATCCGAAGCGATCAGTTCATCCATCCTTGTTTTTACCTTAGTGAGAAACTCCGCGTCTACGGTAAAGTCTCCCTTGGGCTCTATATAGTAGCCATTAATGACGGAGAATTTCACAGTCACCTTTTCGATCTTCTCCAAGGGAATTATATCATAGATTGCTTTGTTCATCAGCAGAAGAAAACTTCTCTCATAAGAACTCATACCTGCTTTATCTGCCGTTGTAATAAATTCCACACTGCAAGGCCTTTGTACTTCTTTGTGAAGCTCCTGCAGCTTCTTATTTACACTGACCAGCACAATATCATTCGCATATTCTGCCTGATACTCTCTGGCCAGTTCCAGGAAGCTGGCGCCTTCCGCCACCTGCGCCTCCTGACCCTTTACCGTAACCTGAATCATAAGCACCTCCTCAAATAATTACACAGCCGGGAATCTGTACCGGCGCCCCATAGACCCCGATCGTCTCCGGCAGTTCTCTCTTTAGTATTGTCTCCATATGGGGAATAAAAACCCATTCCAAACCATAATGTCCTGCATCTATAACGGCGAGACCCTGTGCCACTGCATCCAGAGCCGCATGATGAGTCATATCGCCGGTCACATAGACCTCCGCTCCCATGGACAAAGCAAGTTCTGCTTCGCCTTTTCCGCTGCCAGGCAGTACGGCGATCTTAGAAATCAGCCGGTCTGGCTCACCCCCGTCATACAAGGTTACCGCCGGCAATGCAAAAGACCTCTTCACCTGCCCGCAAAAATCACGCAGGGAAACCGGCGTATCCCGGCAGCCCAGCCGCCCGATTCCTCCCGGCGCTTCCGTCACCATCATCGGAACCGTCTCCATAATCCCCAGCCGCTCCGCCGCCAAATCTCCCATAGCGCCAGGCGCCGCATCAAAGCTGGTATGCATTCCGTAGCATGCCATTTTACACTCTGCCAGGCGCAGCAATCGGCGGCCCGCCAGAGTTGTCTCGTCAATTCTGCGAACCGCTTCAAACAGCAGCGGATGATGCGTCAACAGAAAGTCGCAGCCCCTGGCCTCCGCAGCCTCAATTGTCTCGTCCGTCGCATCCAGCGCAATATAAATGTTATGCACTTCGTCGCTTCCCCTGCCGAACATCAGCCCAATATTATCCCAGTCACATCCATAGACGGGCGGGGCAATTGTCTCCAGAACCTGTATCAATTCCCGTACCTGCATATCGTTATTCCTCTCTGTCGATTGTCTGCCATTCTGCCAGGAGCCTGCTAAGTTCTTCCTGCTTCCGGCATACTTCTTCCTGCCGTATGGCGGCATTCTCAGTTTTACGGCCCCGCAAGCTTTCCAGGATCGATTCCCCGGCGGCAAACTCCTTCTGAAGATATTTCTTCAGGATCGGATCTCTTCGTTCCAACAATCGCTTACCGTAACGGCACTCAGGCTCCGAATAGGCAAGATCCTCCCCCGGCACCACCTTCAGCACCGTATAAAATTTCCCATCCTCTTCCAGCATAATTTCTTCTTCTATTTTATAACCATGGGTATTCAAGTAGTACCGGAATTCTCCCCATTCCGACTGAGGGGATAGAATCAGCTCTCCGGCTGCCTGGGCCGCCGTTCTCCCCTCCTTCAGAATCCGGACCATTAATGGCCCGCCCATCCCCGCGATCACAATACGGTCTGCTTCTCCGGGAATCAGTTCTGTCAATCCGTCGCTCAGCCGGACTTCTATCTTCTGTTCTAGCTCTTCTTCCCGAATGTGGGCCCTGGCCCGGGCCAGCGGACCTGTCCCAATGTCCATGGCCAGCCCCCGCCGGCAAATGCCCTGGCGGATCAGTTCAAGCGGTACGTATCCATGATCCGTACCGATATCGGCTACGCACTTTCCCGGCGATACCAGGGAGAGAACCGCCTGTAATCGTTTCGATAATTTTACACTTTTTTTACACACATATCCTCCCGTTCTAATACCCCTCACTATTCTAATATTTGATTTTAGATTAAATTATAGCACAGCCTCACCACTAAAGCAACGAAAGAAGCAGTATGATTGGGCAGAGACGAATTGCCCGCCGGCCGGTAATCTTGCGCAAAGTTTTCCACCTGGAAAATATCGACTTCGGCGTTGTAAATTCGCTCATACTCTGATAAAATGAGACCAGGATCAAAAGGTCATGCCAAACATACAATTGCGGGAGCGCAGGCAATAATAGCTGAAAGGTGAAATCATGTATAAAATAATAGTTTTTTTCGTTTCAATACTATGTTTTTCTATTTTAATTTATATAGTAGGCGGTATCTGGTTTCGAGGAAAACGCGGCACGTATCTCCGGCTGTTTTTCACCATGGGGCTCATACATTCTTTTTGGGTTCTTTTTAACGGTATTAACTTACTTTTAAGCGAGGAGCTTTATCAGCAGATTTATCCATTTATTATGATTGCCGCGTGCATTCTTCCCCATGTCATGCTCCGCTATATGCTGTATTTTACAGAATCCAGGTATGCGCAGTCTCGTTTGGTTACATGGATCTTAACAATTCTTCCGGCGCTGGATGTAATGCTATTAATGACAAACCCATGGCATCATCAGTTTATTGCCGGTTATGACGGGATACATCCGGTTGGAGGAAGCTTGTTTGCGGTACATGCGGTTATTTCATATGTCCCGCTTCTGATATCGGCGATTATCCTGCTTCGGTATATTATAAAAAATATCCGTAAGACGCCTTCTCTTGCCTATATCGGACTGGCCATATTTATACCTGTAGTGCTGAATATTCTGTATACTTTTAATATTCTTGATCTGGGTTTTGATATTACGCCGTATGCATTTCTAATTATGTTTACTTTTTTTACCGTATATTCCATACGGTTCCGGTTATTTAACATAAAGGAAACCGCCATTACCAGCTTATTTACCTCTTTATCCGACGCATTTCTGGTGGTAGATAACGCTGGACTTGTCGTGGAGGCGAACCCGGCCTTTACGAATGCTTTTCCCAATCTGGTACTTGATAAAGATAAAACCACCGCCAATGACGTGGTAAGCTTTCTGGAATCCATTACGGCACAGAGGAATCCTGATGACGTATTCACAGCGCTTAATACTTCTATGAAGGATATCCACAACGCGGAGATAACCGTATCGTCCGGCGGAGAATCGCGTGATTACTCATTATCTAAGGATATTATTATAGAACGCGGGCAATACGCGGGCTTCATTATAACCCTGTCCGACATAAGCAATTACCGCCAGATGATTAATGAGATTAATGAAAAAAATATTAAATTAACGGAATTGAAAAATCTGGCCGAATCCGCTTCAAATGCCAAAAGTACTTTTCTTGCTAACATGAGTCATGAAATCAGAACCCCGATGAACGCCATCATCGGAATGAGCGAGATAGCAAAAACAACCGATGAATCGCAAAAGATTTCTCAGTGTCTGGACAAAATTAATATCGCCTCCAAACTCTTGCTGGGTATTATCAATGATATTCTGGACATGTCGAAAATTGAATCGAACCAATATACGCTGCATGAAGAGCCGTTTAAGTTTTTAACAATGTTACAAAATATAATTGATATTAACACTGTGCGTATAAAGGAAAAAAATCAGCATTTAAAAATTACGGTCGATGAAGCGATTCCCGATCGGCTTATAACGGACGAAATGAGACTGTCGCAGGTAATGAACAATTTACTTAGCAACGCAGTAAAGTTCACACCTGATGGAGGACATATTGAGCTGACCGCAAAACTATTGAACCGAGATGAGCAGTCTGCACGGATACAATTCTCCGTGGAGGATGACGGCATTGGTATCAGCAGTGAAAAACAACCCCTGTTGTTTAATGCTTTTGAACAGGCTGACTTAAGTATTTCGCGGCAGTTCGGCGGTACCGGATTGGGTCTTGCCATATCACAGACCATTGTTGCGCTTATGGGAGGCAAGATTCAGGTAGAGAGTACCCTTGGCAAGGGCAGTAAGTTTATTTTCGAGATTTGTACCCGGTTTCTGCCGGATTCGCCGGAGAATGCGATAACAACGAAGGATTCTGCCGACGCCGAATTGGAGAAAGTGTATGATTTTTCGGGATATACGATCCTGTTGGCAGAGGATGTGGAAATCAATCGCGAAATCATTCTGGCGCTTATGGAAGATACGGGAGTTCAAATAGATTGTGCGGAAAATGGGCAGATCGCGGTCGAACTTTATGACCGCAGCCCAGAAAGATATGATATGATTTACATGGATATCCAAATGCCGGTGCTTGACGGATACAGTGCCACCCAAAAGATTCGCGCACTGGATTATCCACAGGCTAAAACAGTCCCTATTATTGCCATGACGGCCAATGCCTTTGCGGAAGACGTCGAAAAATCCAAACGCTTTCTCATGGATGATCATATCGCAAAGCCAATTGATGTAGAAATACTTTTCAAAAAAACGGATCAATATATCCGAAAACAAAAAAAACGTGTATAAGCGGTCTAGTGAATCCTTGGATTACCCGCCCCCGGTATGGTACAATAACCCTAACGGGGGCGATATTTATCAGATGACTACGATGACGGCGAGAGGCCCCGTTTACCCCACTTTTTCAAGGCGTTATAAAGCTGGTTAACATCAATGGGCTTGGTCAGATGGTCGTTCATGCCGACGCTCATACTTTCTGCCTGGTGCTCCGCCGCTGCGTTTGCGGTCATGGCAAGAACGGGCAGATTATCATAGCGGTGATCTGCGCGGATTTGGGCAGTCGCGGTCAATCCGTCCATTTCCGGCATCTGGATATCCATCAGAACAACGTCGAAGCTTCCCTCTTTCAGAGCCTCCAACGCACGGATTCCGTTGTCTGCAAGCGTTACTTCAATTCCCGCGGAGGACAAAATCTCCTCGACGATCATCTGGTTGATCATATTGTCCTCAGCTACTAATACCCGCATTCCCCGCAGAGCCTCCAGGACGGCCGTATCCGGCGCCTCTTCCACTCCGGCGGATTCTGACTCAGGCAGGGAGAAGGGTAAGGTCAGCCGGAAGATGCTTCCTTCGCCGAGCCTGCTTTCGCAGGTAATTTCTCCGCCCATCAGCGTTGCCAGGCTCTGACTTATGGCAAGCCCCATTCCCAGCCCGCCATATTTTCGGCTAAATGAGGTGTCGCCGGATGTCAGAGGCTTAAACAGACTTTCCATCTGCTCTTCGTCGATCCCGATGCCGGTATCGCGCACCTCAAAGGTCAGCCTCACCATGCCGGACTGCACGGTCTTCTCCTGAAACACGCGGATTTCCACACCACCCATCTCTGTGAATTTGACCGCGTTGGCGGCGATGTTGAAGAGCGATTGCCCAAGCCTAACGGAATCGCCGACCAGCAATTCCGGAACACCGGGATCGACCTGCGTGTGCAGGTTCAATGATTTTGCCTCAACATCACTGCGCAGCATCCCGCCAATATCGTTTACCATCTCTCGAACGGAAAATTCTCCGTTTTTCAGAGCCAGTTCCCCGGAATCAATCTTGGAAAAATCCAGGATGCTCTCGATAACGCTAGTCAGCATCTTGGCGGAACGCATCCCCTGGTCAATCAGCTTCTGCTGCTTCTCATCAAGCCCACTTTCGGACGCGGCCCGGGCCATCGCCAAAACAGCGTTCATCGGGGAGCGTATCTCATGGCTAACGGACGCAAGAAATTCGCTTTTGGCGCGTGCGTTTCGCTCGGCCAGGTCGCGCGCCTCGCTCAACTTGTTAAGGGCCGATATTTGTTCGCGCAGATCGCGGATATA
>Ga0153991_1000022_pt1 | contig 30260 bp, 26 predicted proteins | sample TSNC075MetaG_FD_104681 | JGI IMG/M metagenome (GOLD analysis project Ga0153991, IMG submission 104681) | Attine ant fungus gardens microbial communities from North Carolina, USA - TSNC075 MetaG | ecosystem: Host-associated > Fungi > Mycelium > Unclassified | place: USA: North Carolina, Jones...
CAATTGTGCGGGAATTTTATCCGGCCCTGATCCAGGAGGTGGAAAAGGCGGAAGTAGAGCTTGAAAAGGTGCAGATTGCCGATGAGGTAACCGAAGAAATCTGTGAGAACTGCGGCCGGAACCTGGTCGTGAAGTACGGCCCTCATGGTAAGTTTTTGGCATGTCCAGGCTTCCCGGAGTGCAAGAATACGAAGCCTTATCTGGAGAGAACCGGAGATATCTGCCCGAAATGTGGCGGTGATGTTCTGGTACGTAAAACGAAGAAGGGACGGCGGTATTATGGCTGTGAACACAATCCGGAATGTGATTATATGACCTGGAAAAAGCCTTCGTCGGACAAATAAGATAATAAGGCTAAAAGCATGTTTAAATTTGTTTAATTATGCAAAAACTCTTGCAAAAGAATAAAATATGTTGTACTATGTACATGTACTGCTGAGTTTTTTAAGGAGATCAAATATGAGTGTACAATTATTGGACAAGACAAGAAAAATAAACAAGCTGCTTCACAATAACACATCGAAGGTGTTTGTGTTCAGCGATATCTGCCATGTATTGAGTGACACATTAGAGTCAAATATACTGGTAATCAGTAAAAAAGGTAAGATTCTTGGACTGGGTGAGTTTTTTGTCCCGGAACTGGACGGAGGCCGCTGGAAGACTGCAGCGGTGGGACAGTTCATTGATGAACAGCTAAATGAGCGTTTGTTGAATATTTTATCGACGAAGGAGAATGTTCATCTGGAGACCCTTGGATTTGAAGGGGAAGATATAAAGCTGTATAATGTGATTGTTACGCCGATTGATATTGCCGGCGAGCGGTTGGGAAGCCTGTTTGTATATAAGATGGGTGAACCGTATGGAATTGATGACATTATTCTGGCGGAATACGGCAATGCGGTAGTGGGATTGGAAATGCTGCGTTCTCTGAATGAGGAGAGTGCGGAAGAGATCCGCAAGCTGCAGATTGTCAAGTCAGCGATCAGTACCCTATCTGCTTCGGAGTTGGATGCAGTGCAGCATATCTTTGAAGAGATGGAAGGGAATGAGGGTATTCTGGTGGCCAGTAAGGTGGCGGACCGTGTGGGAATTACCCGTTCAGTAATCGTGAATGCACTTCGGAAGCTGGAGAGTGCGGGCGTAATTGAGTCGAGATCTTCCGGTATGAAGGGAACATACATTAAGATTCAAAATGAATTGATTCTGGAGCAGCTGGATGGTCTGAAGGGGAAGAAATAGTGATGAGAGATTTGACGGCTGTGCAATAGGCACAGCCGTTTTTTTGCAGGTAAGTTAAAAGCGTAGGATATCTTCTGTCAGATTAAAATAATCCAGAACAAAATCCCAAAAGTCCAGGGCAGTTTCGGACATCATCGCTTTTCGGTGACGCTGCAGGAATACGGTACGTTTGCTGCTACTGCTGTTTTCTAGATCGAAATGGCGGAGCTCCGGTGCGTAAGTAAGAACATCAGGCAAACAGGATTCCGGAATAAAGGCTACTCCTAACCCGGCGGAAACTAATTTTAATTTAATAAGAAAATCGTCCGTTTGACTATAAATTTTAGGGAAAAATCCGGCATTCTGGCATAGGCTGTATGTGATATCGTTAAAGAGGAGCTCTCTTTGAAGCATTGTAATAAAGGAAGCGTCTTTTAACTCGTGTAAATGAATGCTGTTCTGCTCCGGAGGGAAATTTCGGTAAAGCGGAGATACTATGAGGCAGTACTTTTCCTTGAAAAGTGGCTGCGATACCCAGAATTGCTCCCGCTTTTCGGTGAGAGACTCTTCGTTGGAAGCGTATAGGATAAAATCCGGGTGAATGGAATAGGCAGGATCTTCATGCCGTTGATACTGGCTGAAGGAAAATGAGATAAAGGGGTTAAGCCGAGAGTATTCACTGATGCAGGGAGTAAGGATAGAAGCATAAGCATAACAGGTAATCCGTATGTTCCCGGTTGTTTCATAGCATGTATTTTGGGCAGACATCATACCAGTATTCAGAAGCTTTATGGCCTGCCCTGCATATTTAGCAAACTGTTCTCCGTTTTTGTTAAGTTTGATGTGCCGCCCGACACGGTCAAACAGCTTTACCCCTAATTCTGCTTCCAGAGTGGCAATACTTTTGCTAAGGGCAGGCTGAGAAATGTTCAGAAAGTCAGCAGTAAACGAAACATGTTCATATTTTTTAAGCTGTAAAAAATATTCTATATGATGTAAGTCCATATTTCTCCCTCTCATTATGTGATAATAATCACAATATATTCCGATTTGGTTTTGATATTATAGTATAACATACATTTATTGCGTATGCAATTGGTTTGAATTATCTCCTAAACTTAAAGTCCCCAGGAAATTTTTGGTTTTCCAAAGGGATTTTCTTTGTTTGCGGATTTATAACTATTTGGTTATTATATTATAAATTCTGGTTTCTTGATGAGTTTTATAAGAAAGGATATACTAAGCGTACAAAAAGACAGTTAATCATGATTGATTTGCAATTAGGAGGTAGTAAAAATTGGAGTCATTCAATCGTTTTGGAAATATGTTTCCTCCTCCAGAGAAGATAAAGCGTCCTTACCTTCTCTGGCGAGAACCATTTTGTATCACTGACAATCTGTTCTTTGTCGGAAATGAATGGTGTTCCTCCCATCTGATTGATACCGGGGAGGGCCTGATCTTACTGGATACGCCTTGCGCTTCAGCGCTTCCGGGGCTAATCTATAGCATTTACCGCCTGGGCTTTCGGCTGGAGGAGTTGAAATACATTCTAATTTCTCACGCCCATACAGACCATTTTGGCGCGGTCGGCGCACTGGTACATATGACAGGAGCAAAAACCTTTCTAGGAGCGGTAGATGCACAGGATATGCGGGAGCACCCGGAACGGCTGGAGGAAATGAACCAGAGTATCGGTCCTTATGAAGAGTGCTTTCAGCCGGATGTGGAGCTGAAGGATGGAGATGTGGTGGAGTTGGGAAATACCCGTATTCACTGCGTACTGACGCCAGGCCACACGGTAGGAGTTATGTCCCACTTTTGGACCCTGCAGCATGAAAAAGAGATACTACACGTAGGCATTTACGGCGGTGCCGGTTTCGTTTCTCTCTCTAAAGAGGCGTTGAAGAAAAACAGACAGCCCTTGTCTCTGCGGGAGGATTTTCAGACATCCATTCAGAAAGTCTGGGATGAGCCGGTGGATGTTATGCTAGGAAACCACCCTTTTCATAACGATACCTACCGAAAGTATGAGCGGCTGGTAAAGGGAGATCCAAATCCTTTTATTGATGCTACCGAATGGCATCGATTCCTGCAGGAACTAACGAATCAGTATCAGGTATTCCTACCCAAGACCACAAAGCAGCTGCAGACGGAGGACTGCGGCAGTCAGTGGGAAAATTATTATAGCTTTACGGAAGATGTTACGAGGAGGTAGCAAAGCGGATTCCGATTATCCGCTTTGCTACTCAAATAAGAGGAGGAAAGTAATGAAAGTATTGAAGTGGTTGGATAAGCACCTGGAAGAAATTATGCTGTGTGTCCTTCTGGCGGCAATTGTTGTCATTATGCTGTATCAGATCGTACGAAGGTATGTATTTAATTCTTCCTTATCTTGGTCCGAGGAGTTTTGCCGGTACTGCTTTATCTGGTTTATGTTCGTGGCGTTTTCCTACAGTATCCGATTGAAAACGGATCTGCGGGTGGATGCAGTTCTGGGCTTGCTGCCGGCCGGTGTCAGGAGAGCAGTGGATTTTTTTGATCTGTTGGTGTCTCTGGTGGTGACTGTGTTTCTGTTCTACAATTCCTTTGGAACGGTAGCCTATATGATGAAAACCGGTGAGACCAGTAGTGGACTCCATTTACCGATGTACTATGTCTATCTATCCATGGTGGTAGGATTTGGCCTGGCGTCTATCCGGTCTGTTCAGAGGGTAATCATGGAAATTCAAAATTTGAGAAAGCCGAAGGAGGAGACAAAATGATAGGAGCGTTAGTGGGCTGCTTTGTGGTGGGAATCATCTTGGGCGTTCCATTGGTTATTGTGCTGATTATGGCTACCATGGCACCAGGAATCGTCAATCCGGACTTTACCGGTAATGTCCAGTTCATCATGCGTTCGATTATCGGCGGCGGCGATAATTCCGGCATCTTGGCCGCACCGTTGTTCATTCTGTCCGGCATCATCATGGCCAAGGGCGGCATCTCAGAGAAGATTTTCAATATCTTTGCTTATTGGCTGGGACGGGTTCGGGGCGGTATGCCCTGCGCAGTGGTGGTTACTTGTTTGTTCTACGGCGCCATATCCGGATCCGGCACAGCCACCTGCGCCGCCGTCGGTGCCATGACCATCCCAATTCTATTAGAACTGGGCTATGAGAAGAGGTTTACCGGTGCCCTGGTGGCGACAGCCTCGGGTCTGGGTGTTATCATCCCCCCCAGCATTCCCTTTATTATGTATGGTATGGCGACAGGAGTATCCATTGGCAGCATGTTCATTGCCGGCATTGTTCCCGGTTTTGTAATTGCTTTTTGTTTGATGGCGTATTCGGTTTATTATTGTATCCGCCATGGCGAGGATCGGGAGAAAATACAGGGTAAGGTAGCGAAGCTGCAAGAGACCGGTTTTTGGGCGCTGATGAAAGACGGAATATGGGCGGTACTGACGCCGGTAATTCTGCTGGGAGGCATTTATTCCGGCATTGTTACTACGACGGAGGTGGCTTGCATATCGGTGGTATATTCCTTGATTATTTCGGTCTTTATCTACAAAACGGTAAAACTCTCAAGAATCGGTTATCTGTTTGCAGAAGCATGCCGCTCTCTGGCCCCTCTGGGCCTGCTGATTGCGGTAGCGACTGCCTTTGGACGAATTTTAACTTTGCTGCAGGTTCCTTCTTTACTGTCCAGCTTCATTGTGAATAACTTTGGCTCCAAGATCGCAGTTCTATTGGTCATGAATTTGGCGCTATTACTGATCGGCATGGTCATGGATACCGGCCCGGCGCTCATGATTCTGGCACCTATGCTGATGCCGATGGCTGCTCAGCTGGATATCAATCTGATTCACTTGGGCATTATCATGGTAGTAAATATGGCGGTGGGCTTCGTAACCCCTCCCTTTGGCATGACATTATTTGTGGCTAGCCCCATTTGCGGTGCGCCGCCTATGGGCATAGCGAAGAAAGCAATCCCTTTTATTGGGACGTTTTTGGTGGCGCTGTTGCTGATTACCTTTATTCCGGCTATCAGCCTGTGCCTGTTGTAGAGATTCCTTGGTAACGCCATCTGCGGTGCGGATGTGGCTTGCAGATGAAGAAATATTTTAAAAAAGGAGAAGAAGAATGTTAATGAAAAAGATGACAGCAGTTGGATTAGCGGTTGTTATGGCCTTGTCCATGACGGCATGCAGCGGAGGCTCCGGCAGTGAGACCACAAAAGCGGAGACGACGGCCGCATCTTCCAGTGAGGCAACTCAGGCAGGTGGGGAAGCCAAAGATCCTACCGGCTTGACCGCCGTCGAGTACCTGACCGGTAACTACACCACTCTTCCGGCAGACGGAGAGACGGTAAATCTAACCCTGGCCCATGCGGGAGCAGAGAACTCCGATGCGCAGTTTGTGGTACTGGCCTGGAAAGAGGCGATCGAGTATTATAGCGATGGTAAAATCACATTTACCGTTTATCCCAATGGCCAGTTGGGCAGTGATTCAGAGATGATTGCCTCATGTTTGGCCGGTGATATCGACATTGTGATCCAGTCCGGCTCTACCCATATATCCTATGTTCCGGAGGCGGCTATTTTCGATACACCATTTCTTCTGGCAGGTTATAAAGCGGAGAAAATAGAAGAGGTCATGATTGACAGTGAATTCCGCGATATGTATAACGAGTGCAATGAAAAGGCAGGCTTGAAGCTGCTGATGCTGAAGGTGGCGGATACCATGAATCTTACTTCAAACACTGCGGTCTATTCTTTGGATGATTTGAAGGGACTGAAAATCCGTACTGCTCAGTCGGAATCCCGGATGGCCTTTTGGTCCGCTTTGGGCGCGAACCCTACACCCCTGCCTTTCAGTGAGCTGTACATGGCTTTGCAGAACGGTACGGTGACGGCCCAGGATAACGCATGGTTCAATGCAGTAGCATCCGGTGCAGGCGAGCAGCAGAAATATATGATTCCCACCCAGCATATGAGACCCAGCATGGATACGACCATGAATAAGGAGACCTATGATTCTCTTCCGTCTGAATACCAGAGCCTGATGCTGGAAATCGCAGAGGCAATTAACCGCCTGGATTATTCTATATCGGTCGAAAAAGAACAGGGATACTATGAACAGCTGCAGACCGAGTACAATCTGGAGGTGTGCGAAGTCAGTGATGAATTCCGTGAGGAGATGAAAACAGCTGCCGTTAGCTCCATCCAGGCAGTTCACGATTCCGTAAATAACGAGCCTTTATATGATACCCTTGAAAAATGTATGAACCCGTAGGTATTGTACGTCCGGATACCTACGGATTGCTACACACTTTGTGATCTCGCAATCCTGGTATCATAGTATTTAAAACAAATCGAAATTCTATCCTGGTTAGCGGATGGAATTTCGATTTTTCATGCTTCATGGTAAATCTGCTGGGAATTTTATGAATTCGGGCTTGCGCGCCCGCTATTCTTATGGTATAATCTCATGGTCTAAAAAATCACGTATGTGGATTTTCGGGATGGTGCCGCAGGGCGGTCTCCTGGAATCAGAAGCATGCGGAAGAAAAACCAAAAGGAGAAAGACAAAATGAGCGTTATTTCAATGAAACAGCTGTTGGAAGCGGGTGTGCATTTCGGCCACCAGACAAGAAGATGGAACCCTAAGATGGCTCCTTATATCTACACAGAGAGAAATGGTATCTATATCATTGATCTGCAGAAGTCTGTAGGTAAGGTGGACGAGGCTTACAATGCAATTTCCTCAATCGTAGCAGACGGTGGTACGATTTTATTCGTAGGAACGAAGAAGCAGGCACAGGATGCAATTCAGAGTGAAGCAGATCGCTGCGGAATGTTCTATGTAAATCAGAGATGGCTCGGCGGAATGCTGACGAACTTTAAGACGATTCAGAGCCGTATTGCCCGTCTGAGAGCTATTGAGAAGATGGCAGAGGATGGAACCTTTGACGTTCTGCCCAAGAAGGAAGTTATTGAACTGAAGAAGGAATGGGAGAAGCTGGAGAAGAACCTGGGCGGTATCAAGAATATGAAGAGAATGCCCGATGCGATCTTCATCGTAGATCCCAAAAAAGAAAGAATTTGTGTACAGGAGGCCCACACACTGGGTATTCCGTTAATTGGTATTGCAGATACGAACTGTGATCCGGAAGAACTGGATTACGTAATCCCCGGTAATGACGACGCAATCCGTGCAGTAAAGCTGATCGTTTCCAAGATGGCTGATGCAGTTATCGAAGCACAGCAGGGAACGCAGTTTGGCGAAGCTGCGATGGAAGAAGATGCAGAAATAGAAGCTGTAGAAGTGACGGAGGAATAAGCAAATGGCAGATATTACCGCAAGCATGGTAAAAGAGCTGCGCGAGATGACCGGCGCAGGTATGATGGACTGTAAGAAGGCTCTGACGGAGACGGCCGGTGATATAGAGAAGGCCGTAGAGTTCCTTCGTGAAAAGGGTCTGGCAGCTGCCGCTAAGAAGGCCGGCAGAGTTGCTGCAGAAGGTCTGGTTAGAACGCTGGTAATTGAAGATAAGAAGGCTGTTATTGTAGAAGTGAACAGTGAGACGGATTTTGTGGCTAAGAACGCAGACTTCCAGAACTATGTAGCGGAAGTGGCTGTTCAGGCAATGAAGACCAGTGCAGAGTCGATTGAAGCATTCTTAGAAGAGCCCTGGAATCTGGAGCCTTCCAAGACTGTGGCACAGGAGCTGTCCAGTAAGATCGCTGTAATCGGTGAGAACCTGAGCATTCGCCGTTTTGAGAAAATCAATGCAGATTCTGGCTGCGTTGTGGAGTATATCCATGGCGGCGGCAGAATCGGCGTTCTGGTAGAGGCAGAGACCAATGTCGTGAATGAAGCGGTTAAGGAAGCCCTGAAGAATGTGGCTATGCAGATTGCGGCGCTGCGTCCTCAGTATGTGAGCAGAGACGAAATTTCCGAGGAGTTTATTGAGAAGGAGAAGGAAATTCTGAAGGCTCAGGCAAAGAATGAAATGCCCGATAAGCCGGATAACATCATTGACAAGATGATCATCGGTCGTCTGCAGAAGGAATTGAAAGAGTTCTGTCTGCTGGATCAGACCTATGTAAAAGATAATGAGCTAACCGTAGCGAAATACCTGGATCAGGTATCCAAGGAAGTTGGCGGTAAGGTAGCCGTTAAGAAGTTCGTACGTTTTGAGACCGGCGAAGGTATTGAGAAGAAGGAAGAGAACTTCGCAGAAGAAGTTGCGAAGCAGATCGGACAGTAAAATTAGATCTACAGTAAAATCCCGCGGAAAGCATCCCAAAGATTTTGTAAACCTCCAAACTGGTGTAAGATGATTACAACAGTCTGGAGGTTTTATTATCTCATAATTCGCTTTTTATCACATTTTTTGCTTTTTTTCCTTATAGTGGGAATAAGGAACACAATTGTTAATTGCGTACGAATGAACTTGGGATTACAATAAGATTAGTGCACTGAAGTAAACAAATGGCGCCAGGTGAGTTTTACAACCACATAAAATGGAGGAGGAGATTGGTGAAAAAAGTATTCCGTTTTCTCAATGGGCATTTTGAAGAATGCTGCATGGGCGTTTTTCTGGTGGCCATGACGTTAGTGATGTTCCTGCAAATCGCATTGCGGCTCTTCGGCACAGCGCTATCCTGGCCGGAGGAATTTTCCCGCTACTGTTTTGTGTACATTACATTCCTCAGTATCGGCTATTGCGTACAGCGCAGTTCCATGCTGCGGGTCGATTTTTTGGCACAAATCCTGCCCAAAAAGGCAAGCAAAATCATTGATCTATTGATTGCCGCCGTTTGCCTTGCGCTGTATGTCTATTTATTTGTGGCCTCCGTTAGTCTGGTACAGCAGGTATCCGGCACCGGCCGTGTCAGCACGGCCATACAGATTCCTTATACGGTGATCTACTTTTCTCTGATCATCGGGTTTGTTATGGCCGTCCTGCGCTCGGTGCAGACGCTGCTCCATATGTTCCGCACCTTTCATACAATGGATGAAAAGGGGGGACAAAACGTATGACTCTGATTGCATTTTTGGGATTTCTGATCTGCCTAGCCCTTTCCTTTCCTATTGCGATTGCCATTATCATCGGCGCGCTGCTTCCCGGCTGGACTGGGTTAAGCGCTGTTACGGACGCCATCTACGTGCTGCGCACCATGGTCACAGGGGTGGATTCCACCACTATCTTGGCCATTCCGTTATTCATGTTTGCCGGTACCATTATGGCACAGGGGCAAATCAGCAAAAAACTGTTTGATGTGTTCGCCTATTTTCTGGGAAATATTCCGGCGGGAATGCCCTGCGCCGCTGTCGTCACCTGCCTGTTTTATGGTGCGATTTCCGGATCCGGTCCCGCCACCGCGGTGGCGGTGGGGGCAATGACGATCCCCATCCTGGTGAATCTGGGCTATGACAAGGGTTTTTGCGCGGCGCTCATCAGCGTGTCCGGCGGTCTGGGGTTGCTGATTCCACCCAGTATCGCCTTCATCAATTACGCGTTGGTCACCGGGACCTCTGTCACGTCCCTCTTTGCTGCCGGCGTGCTGCCAGGGCTGCTCATGGGCTTTTTGCTGATGCTCTACGCCTTCTTCTATTGCAAAAAGCATGGCGAGGACCGGGACAAGATCCATGCCAACACGCGCCAGCTACGCTCCAAGGGCCTGCTGGCACTGTTTAAGGAGAGTGTATGGGCTATCTTGAGCCCGGTAATTATCCTGGGAGGTATTTACAGCGGTCTGTTCACCCCCACGGAAGCCGCCTGCGTTTCCGTCATCTATTCGCTGATTATTTCCCTGTTTGTGTACAAAACCATTAAGTGGTCCGACTTAATCCCCTTAGTCAACGAGTCCGTGCGGACTGTGGCACCTCTGTGCCTGTTGATTGCCACAGCTACAAGCTTCAGCCGCATCCTGACCCTGGCCCAGGCGCCTCAGGTTTTGGCAGCGGCGGTAAGCGGCGCGATTTCCAGCCGTGTGGTGTTCTTGCTGACTTTAGTGGCGATCATGCTGGTATTGGGGATGTTCATCGACGGCTCCCCCTGCATCCTCATTTTGTCCCCACTGTTTATGCCCATTGCCGAGGCTTACGGTGTAGATCCCATCCATTTGGGTGTGATTATGGTGACAACTGTGACCATCGGCCTTTCCACGCCGCCTTTCGGTCTGAATCTGTTCGCCGCTAGTGCCATGACCGATATCCCGGTACTGACCCTGGGCAAGAAGAGCCTTACCTGTATTGCGATGGCGATTGTGGCGTTGCTGATGATTACTTTTGTTCCCGGATTTTCCCTCTGGCTGGCATATTAAATGCAATAGATACAATAATAAATAGTAAAAAGGAGAGAAGAAACATGAAAAAGTTATTATCCGTATTTCTTGTGCTCGTACTTACCCTTTCTCTTGCGGGCTGCGGCTCATCAAACGACGGCACTCAGCAAGCTAGCACCTCCTCCGATGCCGGCAGCACCCCGGCAGAAAGCAGCACTCCGGCAGAAAGCAGCAGCCAGGAAGCCGACAAACCCCAGTACACCTTTACCATCGGGACCTCCGCCACGGCCGCCTCAATAATTGGGCAGACGGCACAGTATTTTGCCGACCTGGTAGAAGAAAAGAGCAATGGTGCCATTGTAGTTCAGTGCTACACCGACTCTCAGCTGGGCTCGGACAGCGAACTGGTGGAAGGTGTGCAGATGGGAACCATCACCATGGTGATTGGATCCACCGCGCCTCAGGCATCCTTTATCTCGGATTTGGCGCTGTTTGACTTGCCGCAGGTATATGACAGCATTGAGACCGCATATACCGTTGTTCCCAGCTTTAAGGATACCATGGCCAGCAGTTTTGAAGACAGTAACATACATCTGGGCTCCCTGTTCGCCACGGTATTCCGCTGGATGTCCAGCAGTAAAGAAATCACTACGCTGGAGGATTTTCGCGGCATCAAAATCCGCACCATGGAAAATCCCTATCACATGACATACTGGAACTCTCTGGGCTGTACCGCCACGCCTCTGGCTTTCTCAGAGTTGTACATGGGCTTACAGCAGGGGGTTGTGGGTGCCCAGGAAAATCCCCTTGACATCTTCATGAGCTCCAATTTCTATGAGGTACAGGATTATGTAGTCCTAACTAAGCATATTGCCTTTACCGCCACTATTTTAATGAACGACAAGGCTTACAACGATTTGCCGGCGGAATACCAGGATATTATGGATGAATGCTTTGCGTTGGCAGAGGCGTATGGACAGGACTATGCCCTGCAGGTGGAAACAGAGAATCTCGGCAAGATTGAAGCGGAAGGTATTACCGTCATTGAATTGGACGACACAGTATATGCACAGATGAAAGAAGCCTCCTCCGAAGTGGAGTCCATGGTCCGCAGCGCGGTGGGCGATGAACTGGTGGATGCTTACCTGGCAGCCATCGCAGCGGCCTCTAAATAAAGGAGGCGCTGGCTTATGGCGAACTGGAAATCTTCTGGGGATCTAAAAACCGTGCCGCTTGGTCCGGAGGCTTTTGCCCCCACTGATCAGATTTTGGTGGCCTGGCTGTCTGCTGCCGGATTGCTGCTGAATATCCGGGGGACAATCGTGATGATCGATCCCCTGCTGATGCAGGGAAGCGAACCCGGAACCGGTGAAATTGGTCTGGAGCTGGCGGTGGATCTACCGATACTTGCAAATGAAGTTCCTCGGGTAGATTATGTGCTGTATACCCATGGGGACGGCGACCATATGGGCATAAAAACCGCTTGGGAGCTGAGCAAAAAGGGTGCTGTCTTCGTAGGCACCTACGCCAGTTACTATAAGCTGACTCAGAACGGGATACCGCCGGAGCAGTGCCGTGTCTGCCGCTATGAAGACCCGTTCCCCCTGGGGGAGATTACCCTTTCTATTACCCCCTGCGACCACCCCTGGCAGCTGAAGGATCGGAAGCGGGGCGGGCCTCCCTTCCGATACGGCGACTGCTGCGGGTATATCTTCAACACCCCCGAGGGACGCCTGTTTTTCCCTGGCGACACCAGGCTGATGGAGGAACATCTGCGCATCCGGGATATTCATCTGCTTGCCCTGGATGTCTCGCTGGATGAAAATCACCTGACCCATCGTTACGCCGCGGTGCTGGCCAACAATCTGCCCGATGCTTGGCTGCTGCCCTTGCATTACGGCACCTTTGTCACCGATAACCCGGCCCACGTCGGGGAGCCGGCCGACGCCTACGCCATGATCTCCGACAGCGAGCAGCGCGGATTGATGCTCAATCCGGGCGAGTTGTTTCGATTCAGGAAGCGGGTTTAGCCGGGTTTATCCAAACGCATAACTATATAATAGGCAGCGAAGACATTCCGTTTGTTTTCGCTGCCTATTGCATGTTTTTGTCAAGGCGCAATAATCCATAACCGAAATCTCCGGTCATTGCCGGTTCTGCTGCCGGTATGCGCCGGGCGGCATCCCCATAGTCTTCTTAAAGGTGCGGAAAAAGCTCTGCATGGAGCTGAACCCTGTCTGGTAGCCGATACTGGTAATGGGGATGTCGGTGGTGGTTAGGTAATACTTGCATTTTTCAATGCGGATATCCCGAAGGTAATCCACAAAGGCCAGTCCCAGTTCCTCGCGGAAGATGCGGCTGAGGTAGGAAGGGGTGATGCCCACATAGGCCGCCGTACGGTTCAGGGAAAGGTCACAGTCAACGTAATTGGCCTCAATGTACTCCGTTGCACGGATGATGTTCTGATACTTTTTTGTTTTATTACGCTGCTGCAATTCACGAAAGATATCCGTCAGGGAGCTGCGGAAGCGCTCCTCCATATAGGAAAGATCTCTTGATTCCCGGAAGGTACGCTGAAGCTTGGCCTTTTCCGCAATCAGACTGTCTATGTTAACCAGCCGAACCACCATCAGCTTATCCAGCAATGACCGGGAAAAGAGGTCATACTGCCTGCCTGCCTCTTCGGCGCCGGTGCTTGCGGCGGCAATTTCCGGCGCCACACGCCGGATGATTTCAATTGCTTTGTCAAAATTTCCCTCATCGATGCAGTGCAGTATTTGCTTGATTCGTTCGCTGGTATTACTTGAAATATCAGGAAATTCCAGCTCCTGCTGAGGGTTCTTTCCGTAAAAGAGCTTTTGTTTTAAGAAGTCCTGCATCTCCATGCAGGCGTAGCTCAGGTCGTTGATGTGGTGATATATGGAACTGTAGGCCGTGTAAAAGGTGCAGTCGAAGGTCCGCAGCAGCACCGGGATGGAGTGTACCAACTTTTGGATGGTGCCACGTATGGAGTCCGCGTCCGTGTCCTCCATAAAGAAGAGGGGAACAATAAAGCCGCTTTCCGGGCCGCGCATCACGCAGCAGGAAAACTCCTGCCCTGACAAATGTTCCCGCAGCGCCAGCAGGAGACGGATCATTTCGGGCTCGCTCACCTCATTCTCCAACTCCTTTTCAATGGCAACGCCCAGTACCATCATGGGGGATTCCAGATTATAAGGCTCCTCCAGGCTGGTCAGGACTTCCCGGATGCGCTCCTCACTGATGTTGTGTCCCATGATCATGCCGGAAAACAAGCGCTCCAGCACATCGTCCCGCATGCTTTGCAGGCTCTGGCTCAAGCGGACGTTCTTTTCCCTGCTGGCGGAAAAGGCCTGGCCGATGAGCTCCATCTCGTTTTTAACCTGCACAGACTCAGGTTTATCCGACTGCTCCAGCGCAGCACTGGCTGCGTAGGCCAAACGGCGGATGGGGGAATAACATTTAAACGCCATGTAAACCACCGCCACCAGCGCCAGAATGGAAATCAGCGGCAGCAGCCACGGTCTTTCGCCCAGTGCCAGCGCCGTGCGTAGAGTCCTGCCGGTCACGGTATAACAGTAAATCCAGCCGGTGGTGTCTGACTTATAATAATAGGCGTACACCGTGCCGTTTTCTCCATCGGTATAGCTCTCGTAGCCTGAAGCCAGGCCGCTGTCCCGAATCTGCTGCAAAACGCTGTCGGTCAGCTGAAGCGCCTCATCCCCATACATCAGCGGAACGCCGTCACTGGAATAGATGTGAAGCCGGGAACGGTCATTTTGGTGGGCATCCACCAAAAACCGCTGTCTGAAGTACTCTTGATCGACCCGGAAGATGACCACGCCGATAGGGTTAAAGTTCTGAGGTAAAAAGCTCTGGCAAAGCATCATGCCGGAATCACTCAGAAACACATCCGTATAATAGCTGCCGGACAGAAAGGTTGTCTGCAGCCCGTTGTCCGCCTGATAGTCCTCAATCCACTTGCTGTAAGCAAACTCATCTGCGGGCAGAAAGGAACCAAAAGAAGTATATAGCATCTCATCCGTGGGAATATACAGCAAGGCTGCCGACACCAGCTTCGTGCCGGAAACTGTGTTGCTCAGCAGCGTAATGACGTTTTGCGTCCGTTCGTAATTATCGGTGCCTGGGACCACCATGGCATTGACGCAATAGGCGTTGACGGCAACTTGGCGAATCTGCTGGCAAAGGCTCTCCAGCGTCAAATCCACAGAGTTGGCGGAACTGCTAAGCATATTGAGATAGGAGGTATCCATCTGCTTCTGGGTGTTGTCTGCCTCAGAGTATACGACCAGCAGGGAAAATATTCCTGTCATTAGCAAAATGATAGCCAGCATGCGAAAAATCAGCTGGAATAAAAAGCTATTAAAATGAAAGCGGTATAATACGGTTCGTTCTTTGGTTTTCTTCGGTTTGATAATACCACCTCCCAACATCTACCAAACACAATTATAAATTTAATTATAACATAGACGCGATGCCTGCGCAACACAAGGCAACCTTGCGCATCGCCAGCAGCAAGGATTTCTTGCTATTTTCCCTCCACTATGCTATTATTTTATAAAAGCGGATCGTATCCTAGTATGCGATCTGTTGTTTTATCCAATGACTAACCAGCTCTAATACCCCCGTCTCTGCAGGCGGTGGGATAAGAGCTGCTAAGTCCTTGGATTAGTTCAACTAAAGTTCAGAGGGAGTCAAAAACTCCCTCTGAACTAAGTTTCACTTTATAATGTGTGATCTGTTAAGATAAGAGTGTCAAGGGGAGCCATTGGATGAAAAGAAATGAAATGGGGAGCCGTTTTTTTAAGCGGAGAAGTGTTTTCTTCAAAACACTTAGTTTGTTAGTAGCACTGTCAATTCTTACAGTACTCATTTTTGTGTCTTTTATTAACCAGCTGGTGGTGAAAAACCAGAAGAAGAACATTAATGATTTGAACTTACATCAGTTGCAGCGGATCAGCTCCGATGTGGAGCTGGTGTTTGATTTGTTAGCCCAGGGTATGGTACGCAGCATGTGGTCGGAGAACTTTATTGATCTGATGATTATGCCGAACCAGCATGATACGGACAGGGCTTATAGCGTAATTGATGTACTCAGGAATCAGGTGGAAGAAAATGAACTGGTACGAAAATCTTATTTTTATCTGCCTTTTTCCGATGAAGTTTATGTCTATAGCGGAACTTATATGGATCGTGAATATCTGGGAGACCGGGACATGATCGATGCTTATTTGCAAATTCGAGAAGAGGGCAGAGATTCGGAGGTTACTAGCGAGTGGCGGGTCCTTTTATATAATCGGCGGATTTTTCTGGCTGCGGATTTCTGTCTCCCGAATTTCGTCGGCGTCTTATTCTATGAGATTAACCGGGGACACCTCTATGATATTATCCAGGCGGAAAATGAGAAATTTGATACGACCATCTACGTGTATGATGAAAATGGAAATCTCTTGTTTGACTATATGGCAGCAGGACTGCAGCCGGCAGACTTTGCGAATGACAACCTGTTTCTAACGGCGGAAAGCCCGGATACGGATGGCAGCTATTATATGCATACCTCTGAGACACTTGGCTGGAAGTACTTGGTACGGGTGAACCCCGACGAGAGTCAGATCCCCTTCGCGGCGCTTATTAGTCTCTTATTACCGGTTCTGGGCGTTTATGTTTTAATCAGCCAAATGTTCTCCCTCTATATTACCCGAAGTGTATACCGTCCCATTAACCGCCTGATTCAGATTACTACGAATCCGAAAAGCGAGCGGGAGCAGGCCAATCAGGCGGAGACACCAAAGACGGAGATCGATTATCTGGAACTGGCCTATTTGGATTCACTGGGTAAAAACCAGCAGCACCGGGAGCTGATGGAGACGATTTCCGATGATATCCTGGAGCAGCTGCTGCGGGGAATTTTATCAGGGAAAAATGTAAACGCTAAATCCATTGTCCATACATTGGAAGGAATCGGGCGGGACGATCTTCTGGAAGGGTATTATCTGGCAATGGCTGCGGAACTGCGGTATTCGGAGGGAGCAGTACCAACCCTTGTAGAAGAGGAGCTGTATCAGAGAAGCTTGCTTAAGGTGTTTGCGGAGGCCCCGAAGTCTGGTTATCAGGGAATGGTCTTCTCCGTCGATGCAAGGCGGGCAGCTGTTATTTTGTGCTTTCCCAGAGAGGCGTCGGTGCTCCAGATCCGGGAGCTTTGCTTTCGGCTTCAAAGTGAGGTGACCTCCAAAGTGCAGGAGCTGCCTTATTGTGTGGTACTGGGAAAAGGGAAGATTTACAGCGACCTGGCATCTCTTCAATTTTCCTGGCATGAGGCACAAGAGGATATTCAATATCTGCAGTATATGGCCGTTGAACAGCACGGGAGTGAGGAAGAGAAGCCTTCTGCCAGCTATGAGCAGCGGTATTACATTGAACGGGTCAGGCAGATATATGCCCTTGCACAGAAGGGCTGCCTGGAGGATGCGGAGGAAGGCGTATTTGCCATGCTGCAGGAAATTAGAGAACGGGAGGTCGATCTGGAGAATTGTTATCAGGCATTAATTGACGATGTGATTGAGGCTCTGATATCGGAGCGGGTTACGCAGGAGGAAATGAAGCGGGCAGGAATTTCCAGCAGCGTGGAGGAGACAAAACAGCTTTCACGCGGCCCTAACCCTCAGGAATTTATGGAGCAGTTTTACCAGAAGAGCCTGCCGTTGATTTTGGAGAGCAGCCGCCGTCATCACAACCGTTATGTAGAGGATGCAAAAGAGTTTATGAAAACCCACTATATGGAAGGTACGTTGACATTGAATGAAATTAGTGAGGCAGTGGGGATTTCTTCTTCTTATCTAAGTGGGATTTTCGCAGAGAGCACTGGAATTGGTGTGAATACGTATTTGAATGATTACCGGGTGGAGCAGGCCAGGCGCTTCCTGACGGAGACGAATTTGAATATATCGGAGATCGGTTATAAATGCGGATTTAATTCTGCCCAGAGCTTTGGGCGGGTATTTAAAAAGCACACAGGAATTACGCCGAAGCAATTCCGGGAATTTCCGGAAGCATCGAGGGGGGGATTGGGATGAAGAAGCATCGAAAAGTGTTACTAGGGCTCTTGGCGCTGGTGCTTTTAGCCGGCTGCGGTCAGGTCCCGGGGACCAATAGCGGTGAATCGGCATCGACTCAGAGGGATGCGTCAGAAAGCGAAGCACATCCCAGCGTATCCTTATCCATGGCGACCAGCGGCAATTGGAGCACCTCATTTAAGGGAAAGGTATTGCAGCAGGAGTTGGAACGGTTGGAGCAGGAAACCGATGGAGCAATGAAAATTAAGTTATATGACCGAAACCGGCTGGGCGATGAGCTGCGGATTGTATCAGGGGTTCAGCTGGGAACGCTGGATATGGTATTTTCATCGCCTTCCACACAGGTGACAGCGGTGCCGGAAGCGGCTTTGCTGGATGTGCCGGGGCTTTTTTCCAGTCTGGAAGAATGGAATGCCTTTTTCTCCGGAGACTATCAGCAGATCATCGGGAAATACTATGAAGACGCAGGACTTACCCTGCTGTCGGTGTTTGTTTTTTCCTACCGGCAGTTATCCAGCAGAGAGCCGGTGGAAACCATGGCCGATTTACAGGGTATGCGGGTGCGGACCATTAAGAACAAATATCAGGAGGCCTTCTGGAATCACATGGGTGCCGTGGCGGTTCCCTATGACTTTAAAGAGTTGTATTTCTGCCTGCATGAGCAGATGGCGGATGCCCAGGAGAATCTGCTGGACACAATGCTGGAGGAAAATCTGGTAGAGGTACAAAATTGTATCACCTTTACGAATCACCTGCCGATGATCACGGTGATCGCGATGAATCAGGAGAAATACCAGACACTGACAGAGGAAGAGCGGCAGGCGGTTCATACGTTTATTGAATCTTTGAAAACCCAGCTGATTGAACAGATGCCTTCCAGCGAGGAGATGCTGGCAGAGACGCTTAATCATGATTATGGAGTCCGGATGATTCAACCCTCGCAGGATCTGACCGACCGCATTGCAGAAAGCCGGGATGCGGTGCTCCAACTGCTTCGGGAAGACCTGGGAGAGGACAAGGTAAACGAATTGCTGGAAGCGGTTCAGGCAGTGTACCAGCAAACTGAATGATTTTTCCGAAAAATGCATATATTTTTAGATGGTGGAAGAAACATATAGAATGCGTAAAAAATGTATAAAAAAATGGCTTGAATGGGAGTTCTTTTCCCTTTACACTGATGCTACCGGAACACGGACAGAGGATAGACGAGAAAAGGGAGGGCCTATAAAATGAAGAACAAAGTACTAGGCGCAATCCTGATTATAAGCGCTATACTGCTGTCTGGGTGCCAGAAGGCGGATAGCGGCGATCAGGAGACTGCGCCTTTGTCGTCTGCTGTATCAAGAGAGGAAAGTGGTTCTTCTCTGTTGACGAAGCCTGTGGAAATTATTTGCTCATGGGCGCCGGGTGGCAGTGCAGATACCAACGCCAGAACGATTGGCCAGGTGATCAGCGCAGTAATTGGCCAGACCATAACGGTGTCGATTCAGACGGGCGGCGGCGGTGCCGTTGGATTCACGGAAATCCTGGAAAGGGAACCGGACGGATATACGCTGGGCATTATTACGGCGGAGCTGAATACGCTTCCGGCCCGGGGGCTGGTATCTTTTTCACAGGAGGATTTCTTCCCGATTATTCGGATGAATACGTTGCCGGCCTGTGTGGCGGTAGCGGTAGACGCCCCGTATAACAGTCTGGAGGAACTGATTTCCTATGCCAAAGAGCACCCAGGGGAACTGCGGACCGGTAATGTAGGGGAAGGAAGCATTTGGCATATTTGTGCCGCTAAGCTGGAAGAGGCGGCTGGAATTCAGTTGTCACACCAGTCCTTTGATGGCGCTTCTTCTGCAACAGTAGCTCTGGCAGCTGGTGAACTGGATATGGTGACGCTGGAAACTTCGGTGGTATATCCTTATACTCTTACAGGAGAAGTAAAGATTCTGGCGATTATGTCGGAAGAGAGACTGACTTCTTTCCCGGAATTCCCGACGTGTAAAGAGTTAGGCTATCCGGTAGTATCCGGTTCTTTTCAGGGAATTGTCTGTTCTATGAACGTACCAGATGAAATCAAGGAAGAATGGGTGCGCCTTTTTAATGAGGCTTACCAGTCAGAGGCCTACCAGTCATTCTGCGATAGCTATGGACTGGAGAAAAGCTATCTGAATTCGGCCGAATTTCGGACCTTTCTGGAAGAGGATCTGGAAAGTGTGACAGACATAATGAAAGATTTGAAGCTGGCAAATTAAGGAGGAGGGAGACGAAAAGAGGGTATTAGTAAGCAAATTTAGACTATTTATATAATCTAAAAGGAGGGGTTATTTTGAATTTTTTTAAGAAGCTGGACCAGAATCTGGAAGAGTGGATCATGGGTGTATTGCTGGTTGGTATGGCGTTGATCCTGATGCTGCAGATTATCATGCGGGCTTTTGTGGGACAGTCGCTGACTTGGGCGGAAGAAATTGCCCGTTACTTCTATGTGGGTTCTGTATTTTTAAGCCTGGGATGTACCATTCGGAAGAACAATATTCTGCGGGTGGATCTGCTGTTGCAGATGCTGCCGGGAAAGCTGCAGGCAGTGGTCAATGTTCTTCTGGATCTGGTAAATGTAGTGCTGTTTGCTTACCTTTGCTGGTATGCAGTCTCGACCGTGCAGGGGGTGCAGGGCAGCGGCCAAACTTCACCGGCATTGGAGATTCCCATGTATCTGATTTATTGGGTTATTCCGATTGGGTTTGCGCTGGCGAGTCTTCGCAGCCTTCAGAAGGTGTATTTTGACATAACAGGCAAAGCACAAGGACCGGAAGCAGATCCGGCAGAAGCACTATAAGGAGGTTTTCTATGGCAGGAATCGTATTTCTGGTGTTTGCGGTTGGTTTGATTCTGAGTCTGCCAATCGTTTCGACACTGGCAATTTCTACAATTTATCCGACCCTGATAGGGGCGAAGGGAGCGACTTCGATCGAAGCGCTGATCCGTGCGATTTTCGGCGGTGCGGATACCATTGCAATTTTGGCGGTACCACTGTTTATCTTAGCCGGCGTTCTGATGGCCCGGGGTGGAATTTCTAAGAAGCTGTTTGATGTGTTTGCGTTTTTTATCGGGAACCGGACGGCAGGAATGCCTTGCGCGGCAATCGCCACCTGCTTGTTCTATGGAGCAATTTCCGGCTCCGGTCCGGCTACTGCTGCAGCTGTCGGTGCCATGACGATCCCGGTGCTGCGGGGGCTTGGGTACGATAAGGACTTCGCGGGCTCGATGATTGCTACGGCCGGAAGCCTAGGGGTGGTAATACCGCCGTCCATTCCCTTTGTACTGTATGGATTGGCGACTGGCGCATCTGTAGGAAGCCTGTTTATCGCCGGCATTATTCCGGGCATTCTGATAGGCGTCTGTCTGATGGGGTATGCCTATGTATATTGTAAGAGAAAAGGCGAAGACAAGGAAAAAATTAAGGCTAATTATTCCCAGCTAAGGGAGAAAGGTCTGCTCCGGATTCTGAAGGACAGCTTTTGGGCACTACTTTCACCAATCATCATACTAGGCGGTATTTATTCCGGTATTACTACGCCTACAGAGGCGGCTTGCGTATCGGTGTTCTATTCCCTGATTATCAGCCTGTTTGTTTACCGGAGTATTCATGTGAAAGATATCTGGAAACTGATTATTTCCTCTGTTCGCGGATATGCGCCCTTATGCTTCATCCTGGCGATTGCCACTGCTTTTAGCCGGGTGCTGACGCTGCTGCGGGCACCGCAGGATATTTCAGAGTTCCTGGTGACAAATATCTCATCTTCCGCAATGCTGCTGTTCGCCCTGATTATTCTGTTTTTCCTGTTGGGAATGGTTATGGATACCGGTCCCGCCATTGTAATTATGGCCCCGATCCTGCTACCGGCCCTGACGGCTTATGGGATCAATCCGGTACACTTTGGTGTTATATTGGTGGTATGCCTGGCGATCGGCCTGGTTACGCCGCCTTTCGGCTTGAATCTATTTGTGGTGTCGCCGATGATTGATACACCGGTTATGACACTGGGGAAAAAGTCCATTCCTTTTATTGCCGTATTTCTGGTAGCAATTCTACTGATTGCCTACATACCGGCATTGAGTCTGGCATTTCTATAAGTTTTTGGATTGTTTGGGTTTTCGTGCCATAAGGCACAAGACATATATTAAAAAAGAAGAGGAGATCAAAGTATGAAGAGAAAAATGGTACTTGCTTGTGTAATGGCATTCGGCATGATGCTGTCGGCGTGTGGGGGCAGCAGCAATGAGACGACTACCGCAGCCCCGTCAGAGGGTACTACGACGACAGCGGAAACGGCTGAAGATACTTCCGAAGCAGCAGGACTGACTGGAGATGAGAGCTTCCATTATATTATGGGGCATGGCGCGGCAGAGAAGTCGATCGGTGACCTGTACTGCCTGAAATTCAAAGAGCTTGTCGAAGAGAAGTCCGGCGGCGCGATTACGGTAGACGTATATTCCGGGTCTCAGCTGGGTACTTATGGAGAAATGCTGCAGAGTCTGCAGAGCGGTGATATCGGCGGCATGATCTTCCAGCCGGCACCGGCGGTTTCTTTTATACCGGAGCTGTCTGTGTTGGATATTCCTTATGCGTTCTTAGGCTGTACGCAGGAGCAGATCGATAAGGCGCTGAACGACAGTGCATTTACGGAGCTGCTGCGGGCATCCTGTGAGAAGAGTGGATACCAGTTTATGAGTTTCGCACAGGCGGCGACCTTCCGAGAGGTTACTTCAAATAAGGAAATTACTACGGCAGAGGGATTTGCAGGCCTGGCGATCCGTACATTGGAGAATAATAACCATATTGCATTCTGGAAGGAATTAGGAGCTAATCCAACTCCGATCGCGTTTGGTGAATTGTATTTGTCTCTGCAGCAGGGGCTGGTAGACGCACAGGAGAATCCTTATGATACGGCGCTGAATGCTGGATTTGCAGAAGTGCAAAAGTATTTGATCGATACCCATCATATTCTGTATCCGAATTTGTTTATTGTGAATAAGGCGCTCTTTGACAGTATGCCGGCGGATTATCAGGCGGCGTTTAATGAGGCGGCGGATGAGGCGAAGGCCTATGCGGAGCAGTTGATGGCGGATAGTTCAGCGACGGATAAGCAGGCGATGATCGATGCAGGTATGACGTTGATTGAGCTGCCGGATGCAGAGCTTGAGAAGATGGCAGAGAAGGGAGTTGTAGTAGAGAATTTGGTTAGAGGCTCCCTGGGAGATGAGGCAGTGGATAAGTTTTTGGATGCACTGAAGTAGTGTAGTGGGTCCTGGACGTCTCCCAAGAGGTTCCCTCGGACGGATGAATGGCCCTCGGGGTGATCGCGCTAAGAAGCGCGGTCCCCGAGGGTTTTATTGTTTCACAGGAAAATGTCCCCTGCCAAATGAATGACCGTTTGCGAATCTGGCAAAATATGTTATGATGTTGGGGGCAAAAGGTATTTTGTCCCTGATACCTTCGGATTGTTATGCACTTTGTGCTCCCGCAATCCTAAAGGTTATGCTATAGTAGTAAGGAATGTTTTCTGAGAGAACGGACGGAGGGAATATATGAAAGAAGCAGTGGATTTACATGCCCACACGAACCGGTCGGATGGTACGCTGACTCCTGTGGAGCTGGTGCGCCTGGCGAAGGAAAAGGGATTGGCGGCGGTGGCTGTCACAGACCATGACACGACTGCCGGAGTAGAGGAAGCACTGGCAGAGGGAGAGCGGACCGGTATCCGGGTCATCCCTGGAATTGAGATGAGTACCAGTCTGGATGGGTGTGACGTACACTTGATTGGTTTGTTTGTGGATATTCATAATGCGGCTCTGCAGGACCGGCTTCGTGAGGTGCTGGAGGACCGGAATGAGAGGAACAAGCGTTCGGTCCGGCGTCTGCAGGAGAAAGGCTTTTCGGTTTCCCAGGGGGACCTTGATGCTTACGGTGCTGATAAGATTCTTACCAGAGGAAATATTGCTGAGATTCTTGTGAAAAAGGGATATGCGGAGGATATAAAAGATGCCATGGGAAAATATATGTGCCGTGGAAAGGTGGGCTATGCCAGACGGCGGGTGCCGGATCCTTCCGAGTGCATCCGGCTGCTTCACGATGCCGGCGCAAGGGTATTCGTAGCCCATCTGCATCAGATTGATCTTAAGGATCCAGAACACAGCATGGACATCTGCCGGAGGATTCTTGCAATGGGGGCAGACGGTCTGGAAACCGAGTATTGTGAGTTCGACGAAGTGTGGAAGATACGTGCAAAGGAGATTGCGGGAGAGTATGACTGCCTGGAATCCGGCGGCAGTGATTTTCATGGATCTCTGAAGAAAGGACTGGAACTGGGAACGGGGTATGGGGACTTGATTGTACCCGCTGCTTTTCTGGAGAGAATGTAGACAATTCCTCTCTTTTGTGATACAATCGTATCGATTATGAAGGGAGAACTTGGATGAGTAAGCAAAGGCGAATCTTACTGAAGCTGAGCGGGGAGGCATTGGCCGGAGATAAGAAGACGGGCTTTGACGAAGCCACGGTCCGGACAGTGGGCGAACAGGTGAAGCAGGCAGCAGCCGAGAGTGTTCAGATCGCAATTGTCATCGGTGGCGGCAATTTCTGGCGGGGACGTACCAGTAACGCCATTGACCGGGTAAAAGCCGATCAGATCGGGATGCTGGCTACGGTGATGAATGCAATTTATGTGTCTTCGCTGTTTCAGTACATGGGTATGGAGACCGAAGTATTCAGTGCATTTTCCGTAGGTGCGATGACGAAGCTTTTCTCTAAGGACGAGGCGAACCGGGCACTTAATGCAGGAAGGATTGTATTCTTTGCCGGAGGCACGGGGCATCCGTATTTTTCCACGGATACCGGCGTGGTACTGCGGGCCGTTGAAATGGAAGCAGAGGAGATTCTGCTGGCGAAGGCAATTGACGGTGTCTATGACAGCGATCCGAAGTTGAACTTTGCAGCGAAGAAATACGATACGATTTCTATTGAAGCGGTCGTGGAGCAGAAGCTGCAGGTGGTAGATCTGGCCGCATCCATTCTTTGCCTGGAGAACCGGATGCCGATGGCGGTATTTGGATTGGTGGGTGAGGATAGCATCTATCAGGCGATAAAAGGAAATATAACCGGCACGCGTGTGACCGTATAAGGAGCACCCTGCGGGTATAACCAATGGCCATTCGGCCAAAATCAAGGAGCACCCTGCGGGTATAACCAATGGCCATTCGGCCAAAATCAAGGAGGAAAAGAGTGATGGATGAAATTTTATTCGTGTATGAGGAGAAGATGGAGAAGACACTGGACAGTCTGCGTGGCGACTTTTTAATGATTCGTGCAGGACGTGCAAATCCGGCTCTTTTAAATAAACTGATGGTGAACTACTATGGTTCCCCTACGCCGATTCAGCAGGTGGCGAACATTTCAGTTCCAGAGGCTCGCTTGCTGCAGATTCAGCCTTGGGACAAGACTTTGATCAAGGCAATTGAAAAGGCAATTAATACTTCGGATCTGGGAATTAACCCCAGCAATGACGGTAATCTGATCCGCCTGACCTTCCCGGAGCTGACGGAGGAACGCAGAAAAGAGCTGGCGAAAGACGTGAAGAAGAAGGGCGAGGCCGCAAAGGTGGCGATCCGCAATATCCGCCGGGATGCCAATGACAAGATCAAGAAGGCAGAGAAGGACGGCGATTATACCGAGGACGATGCAAAGGGTGCCGAGGACGACGTTCAGAAGATGACGGATAAGTTTATTGCCAAGATCGACAAAGAAACAGAAGAGAAGACGAAGGAAATTATGACCGTTTAAATAGGAGGGACTGCTGTTCTTGCAGCAGTCCCGCTTCTCAGAGAAGACAACATCATAATATAAGGGGTTTGTTATGTGTAAGGAATCAATGACAGTACCGAATCATATTGCAATTATTCTGGATGGTAACGGGCGCTGGGCGAAGGCTCACGGAGTCCCCCGGAAGCTGGGTCATAAGGCTGGCTGTGAGAATCTGGAACAGATTGTGGAGGATGCGGCACGTCTCGGTGTAGGGTATCTGACAATTTATGGTTTTTCTACGGAGAACTGGAAGCGTTCCGAGGACGAAGTGGGGGCTTTGATGCTGCTGCTTCGGTATTATCTCAAGCGCTTACTGAAGATCTCAATGGCCAACAATGTAAAGGTGAAAATGATCGGCGATAGAAGCCGTTTTGAGGAAGATATAATCGCTGGAATCCGGACTTTGGAAACAGAGACGAAGGATAATACCGGTATGACCTTTGTGATTGCAATTAACTATGGCAGCCGGGATGAGATTGCCCGCGGTATGCGCCGTCTGGCCCAGGATGCGGCGGAAGGGAAGCTGCAGCCGGAAGAGGTGACGGCGGAAGTGATCTCCGGTTATCTGGATACGGCGGGAATACCGGATCCGGATCTGCTGATCCGTACCAGCGGGGAGCAGCGTCTGTCTAATTATCTTTTGTGGCAGATGGCATATGCAGAGCTGTATTTTACGGATGTTTACTGGCCGGACTTCCATAAGGAAGACTTGATCCAGGCGATTGAAGTATATAATAACAGGAACCGGCGCTTCGGCGGACGGTAAAGGGGCGTTCATGTTTAAAACTCGGTTAAGAAGCAGTATCCTATTATTGGCGGTCACCATCGCGTTGATGCTTCTGGGCGGAAATGTTCTATATGGTGCTGTCATTCTCATATCATGGATTGGTATGATGGAGCTGTACCGCATTTTAGATTTTCACAAGACGCCGCTGGCAGTGGTGAGTTATCTTGCGGCGGCAGCCTGCTATGGCTTGGTTTATTTTGATAAGACCCACTACAGCATGGTGATGGTAATTGCATATTTGGTCGTATTGATGGGCATTTATGTGCTGACATTTCCGAAATATCATGCCGGTCAGGTAATGACCGCGTTTTTTGGATTGTTCTATGTGGCTGTTATGATTTCCTTTATCTATCAGGTCCGGATGCTGGAGAGCGGCGCATTCCTGGTATGGCTGATTTTTATCTGTTCCTGGGGCTGTGATACGTCGGCCTACTGTGTGGGAATGCTGATTGGTAAACATAAGATGGCACCGGTGCTGAGTCCTAAGAAGTCGGTAGAAGGCGGTATCGGCGGTATTGTGGGAGCAGTGCTGATCGGTGTCATTTACACAAGTATTGTTAAAGAACATATTACCATTTTTCCGAATCCGGTTTTCAGTGTGGCAATTGTGTGTGCGGTGGGAGCTGTGATTTCACAGATTGGAGACCTGGCGGCTTCGGCTGTGAAGAGAAATTATAATGTAAAGGATTATGGGAACCTGATTCCCGGACATGGAGGAATCCTAGACCGGTTTGATAGTGTGATCTTCACAGCGCCTGTGATCTACTTTTTGATCCAGGCCATACAGAATGTGGGATAAGAATAAGAAGGATAAAAGATGCGAAAACTGATCATACTTGGCTCCACAGGTTCTATTGGAACGCAGACGCTGGAGGTTGTGCGGGCGAATGGCGATTTTCAGGTGACAGCTTTGGCCGCAGGCCGCAATATTACTCTGCTGGAGCAGCAGATCCGGGAGTTTTCACCCCGGATAGCAGCTGTATGGGAGGAAGCCGCCGCCAGAGATTTAAAAGTACGGGTACAGGAGCTGCCGGTCCGGGTAGTATCCGGGATGGATGGCTTGTTAGAGGCCGCCTCGGAGCCGGAGGCAGAGCTGGTGGTAACCGCCCTTGTGGGAATGGTAGGAATCCGGCCCACAATTGCGGCAATGGAGGCAGGTAAGGATATAGCCTTGGCCAATAAAGAGACTTTGGTGACAGCCGGCCATCGGATTATGCCTCTTGCAAAAGAAAGAGGCGTACGGATTTTACCGGTGGACAGTGAGCACAGCGCAATCTTTCAGGTGCTGCATGGAGAACGGCAGAATGCTATCAGCCGGATTTTACTGACGGCATCCGGCGGTCCCTTTCGGGGGAGAACCAGGGAGCAAATGAAGGATGTCCGCCCGGAAGAAGCGCTCCGCCATCCGAACTGGACCATGGGCCAGAAGATTACCATCGATTCTGCCACAATGGTGAATAAAGGGCTGGAGGTGCTGGAGGCCGGCTGGCTTTTTGGAACACCGCTGTCTAAGATTGAGGTAGTGGTTCAGCCACAGAGTGTAATCCACTCCATGGTAGAATTTGAGGATGGAGGAATCCTGGCGCAATTAGGAACGCCGGATATGAAGCTGCCGATTCAGTATGCGCTGTATTATCCGGACCGGAGGCCTCTTGCAGGTGAGCGGCTGGACTTTCGTATATGGAAGGAGCTGACCTTCGAAGCCCCGGACCTTCGGAATTTTCATGGGCTCCGGCTGGCTTATGAAGCTGGACAGATCGGTGGCAGTATGCCAACGGTCTATAATGCTGCCAACGAATGGGCGGTAGCCCGCTTCTTAAAAGGTCAGATTGGTTTTCTGGCGATAACAGATTCGATCGGCAGGGCAATGGAAAATCATGCGGTGATTCAGAATCCGTCGGTAGCAGACATTTTAGAGACAGAGAGAGCGGTCTATGACTTTTTAGAAAGCGGGGATTCAATTTGAGTATTATTATAGCAATTTTAGTATTTAGTTTTCTGGTGCTGACCCATGAGCTGGGGCATTTTCTAATGGCAAAGCGGGCAAAGATTGGTGTGACTGAATTCTCGATCGGTATGGGGCCGCGTCTTCTTAGCAAGGAGTGGCGGGGGACCCGTTATTCCTTGAAGGCCGTTCCATTTGGGGGGTCTTGTCTGATGGTCGGCGAGGACGAGGATAGTCCGGAAGAGGATTCCTTTAACAGCAAGTCGATCTGGGCACGGATTTTGGTCATAGCGGGAGGACCGCTGTCGAATTTCCTTTTTGCATTTCTCCTGGCATTGATTGCAATTGGTATCAGCGGGTATAATAAGCCGGAGGTGTACGGGGTATCCAAAGGTTACGGCGCAGAGCAGGCAGGCATCCAGGCAGGGGACGTAATTACCTCCATTAATGGGAAAAATATTACAATCGGGCGGGATATCGAGCTTTATCTCTTGGACCATCCTTTGGATGGTTCTATGGTTACACTTACTTATGAACGGGATGGTCAGGAGCATACCGCAGAGGTGGATCCACATTATGCCTCCTATTGGCTGGGAATTTCCTATGCCGACCAGCAAGGGCAGGCTACCCTTACGGCTGTGGCGGAAAATTCCCCGGCACAGGCCTATGGCCTTGAGGCGGGAGACCAGATTGTGTCGATTGACGGCAAGGCGATTACGAATACCGATTCCCTTAAGGACTATCTTTCCGCTAATCCCATTGGAGCGGATCCGATTGCATTGACAGTAGAGCGGAATGGTTCGGCGCAGGAGATAACGGTGGCGCCGGAATATGTGGAGGGACTGTCGCTGGGTCTTTCTGCTTCCTATTACCGGGAGTCTGGCTCGATTCCCCAGGTGATCCGATATAGTGTGTCGGAAGTACGGTATTGGATTTCCTATACGCTGTCTTCTCTGAAGATGCTGGTTACTGGTCAAGTGAGCGTGAAAGAGATGTCCGGACCGGTGGGAATCACTTCGGTGATTAGCACAGCCGTAGAAGCCAGCAGGGAGGATGGCGCACTTTATGTCATCCTAAACATTATGAATCTGGCAATTTTGCTAAGTGCAAATCTGGGTGTTTTCAATCTTTTGCCGATTCCGGCATTGGATGGAGGAAGGCTGGTGTTTTTGATTATTGAAGCCATCCGGGGAAAGAAGATTTCTCAAGAAAAGGAAGGTATGGTGCATACCATTGGGTTTGCACTGCTGATGCTTCTGATGGTGTTTGTATTGTTTAATGATATTATGCGGTTATTTACCGGCTGATAAGGATGTGCGAGTAGTATGGAAAGAAAGCAAACGAAGGTGGTTCGGATCGGGAATCATCGGATCGGCGGTATTCATCCGATTGCGGTTCAGTCGATGACGAATTCGAAGACAGAGGATGTGGAGGCTACTGCCGCCCAGATTCTGGAACTGGAACGGGCCGGCTGCGAAATTGTGAGGGCCGCTGTTCCTACATATAAGGCGGCGGATGCGCTGCGGGAGATTAAAAGACGCATCCACATTCCATTAGTGGCAGACATTCATTTTGATTACCGTCTGGCAATTGCCGCCATAGAAAACGGAGCCGATAAAATCCGTATCAATCCAGGCAATATCGGGAGCGCAGAGCGAGTAAAGGCGGTGGCAGACTGTGCCAGAGAGCATCAAATTCCTATCCGTGTGGGCGTAAACAGCGGGTCTCTGGAGAAGGAGATTCTGGCTCGGTATGGCGGCGTGACCGCAGAGGGCCTGGTGGAAAGCGCTCTGGATAAGGTGCACATGATCGAAGACATGGGTTATGATAACCTGGTGGTTAGTATTAAGTCCTCTGATGTTCCCATGTGCATTCGTGCCCATGAGCTGATTGCGGAGCAGATTTCGTATCCTTTGCATGTGGGGATTACGGAAGCGGGAACGGTCAAGACCGGGACGATCCAGTCGGCGGTAGGTCTGGGGGCAATTCTTTCCCGGGGAATCGGAGATACGATCCGGGTATCCCTGACTGGGGATCCGGTCGAGGAAGTTTTGGCGGGGCACCGGATTCTG
>Ga0153991_1000024_pt1 | contig 30037 bp, 28 predicted proteins | sample TSNC075MetaG_FD_104681 | JGI IMG/M metagenome (GOLD analysis project Ga0153991, IMG submission 104681) | Attine ant fungus gardens microbial communities from North Carolina, USA - TSNC075 MetaG | ecosystem: Host-associated > Fungi > Mycelium > Unclassified | place: USA: North Carolina, Jones...
CGGCGCTTTTATCCTTCCTACCATTTTGGATCACGTTACCGATGATATGGAGATAGCCAATCAGGAAATCTTTGGGCCGATTTACCCGATTTTTACTTTTAAAACATTAGACGAAGTAATTGCGCGGGCGAATAACACAGAATATGGTCTTTCCTCTTACTTGCTGACCCATGATTCAAGAGTGATTGCAAGATGTGTAGAAGAACTTGAATTTGGCGAGGTCGATGTTAATATGCCGGGACTTGGACCGAACCTCCCTCATGTTGGCATCAAACAAAGCGGAGTGGGGTGCGATCGCTCCAAGTGGTCGCTGGATGAATATTTTAATATGAGGAAAATTTCCATTCGGCCATAAAAGAAGCGTTATCGAATGCAAGGAGGAAACAGAATGGATCTGATAAAATCGGCGATAGCCGGAACAATGGAGTCCAGTGACGTGCGGATTATTCTGGAGCCCAACCATGGTGGTGGGATTGAGATTCATCTGGAAAGCGTAGCCAAGGCCACCTTTGGCGATGCCATTGAGGCTACCGTTCGTCAGGTGTTAGCTGAGTTTGATGTGAAAGATGCCTGCATTACATTAAATGACAGAGGCGCTTTGGACTGTACAATTCGCGCACGTATGCAGTGCGCTGTTTGCCGGGCAGCGGAAACGAAATACGATTGGGGAAAGGTGGATTTTCATGTCTAAAACGGAACTGATGCGTACCAGCCTTTATGTGGGGGGTACCAGTCCTGCGCGGATGATACAAAGTGGTTTTTATCATGCGGATTGTCTGGTCTATGATTTGGAGGACGCGGTCTCCACCGGCGAGAAGGATGCCGCTCGTTTTCTGGTTTACAATGCCATAAAGTACCAGCGCCCCAAAGACAAATACATTTTAATACGAATCAATGGAATTTACTCTTCCGAATTGGATGAAGACCTGGAGGCCGCCGTACGTGCTCAACCGGACGCGATTCGGATTCCGAAGGTGGAATACGCGGAGGAGGTGGCAAGGATCGATGAGAAGATCACCGTGATTGAAAAAGAGGCGGGGCTGCCGGTAGGAGGGATTCAGATCTGGTGCAATATTGAGAGCTATCAGGGGGCGCTGAACGCCAGAGATATTGCGAAGGCGAGCCCTCGGGTGGTGGCAATGGCATTGGGAGCGGAGGATTTTACCGCCAGTATGGCGGCGCAGCGGACGAAAAGTGGTTGGGAAATTTTTTATGCCCGTAATTTGGTTCTTATGGCCTGCCGGGAGGCAGGGATTTCTGCCCAGGATGCGGTCTTCTCCGATATTAAGGATATGGACGGCCTGCAGCGCGATTTGGAAATGACTCGTGCGCTGGGGTTTGACGGTAAAACCTGCGTGCATCCCAGTCAAATAGACGCCGTGAACGCTTGCTTTACGCCGACGGAAAAAGAAATCCTCAATGCACAGCGTGTGTTGGATGCACTGAGGCAAGCGGGGATGAATCACACCGGCGTTTGTACGGTTGACGGAGGTATGGTAGATAAACCAATGGAGATTCGTGCGCGCACCGTTTTAGCAAAGGCGAAAGCAGCAGGAATAGAAGTAGGAGGGATCGTTCAATGATAAAAAACTGTCTAGGGCGCGAGTTGCCGGAACGGATCGGAGATTATGTGGTGCGTCCTTATATGGGACCCTACGATACTCCGGCGCCGGGGAAAACGGTAGTTACCCGCCGTATGGCCGGTCATTGGATTCCAGGCGAGAGCAAACGGAAGGAGACCTTGCGGGATGCGATTCTTGCTAGCGGTTTAAAGGACGGTATGACAATTTCTTTTCATCACGCTTTCCGCGAGGGGGATCAAGTGATCGCCCAGGTATTGACGGTTATTCGGGAGTTAGGCATCAAAAATCTGCGTTTTGCCCCTTCCGCAGTTGTCAATATTAGAAATCCTTCCATTGTGGATTTTGTGCGGGACGGAACGATTGGCCGCATTGAAGCCAGCGGGATACGGGGCGAGTTGGGGGATGCCGTGCTGGCCGGGGAAATGGAAAATCCGGTTATTCTCCGCCCACACGGCGCCCGTCCCAGGGCAATTGAAGCGGGGGAATTGCAGATTGATGTGGCCTTTATAGGGGCTTCTGCTGCGGACGATTATGGCAACTGCACGGGGCAAATTGGTCCGAATGCCTGCGGATCGCTGGGATATGCGTTTGTGGATACGTATCATGCGGGCTGTGTCATTGTAGTTACTGATTATTTGGTGGAATACCCCTGTGTGCCCAGGAGTATCAGCCAGCAGTACGTCGATTACGTGGTCGAAGTGGATTCCATCGGAGATCCCTCCAAAATAGGCGCAGGCGCGGCGCGTGTGACAAAGAATCCTAGAGATTTATTGATTGCGGAGCGCACTGCAAATTTGATTGCGGCATCTCGCCGCTTTAAAAATGGATTTTCTTTTCAGACCGGCGCCGGGGCGATTAGCATTGCTACCACAAAATATTTGGCGGATTGTATGAAAGAGCGAGGGATCAAGGCAGGCTTCGCCCTTGGTGGTATTCCTGCCGCTATTATCGACATGTATGATAATGGTCTGATTCGTGTGGTGGAATGCAGTCAGAGCTTTGACGCCATAGCGGCGCAGGCAATTGTCTCCCGCCCTAATGTTGTTGAGATCGATAATGCGGATTATGCAAACGCTTATAATAAAGGCTGTTTTCTGAATCGGGAAGATTTTGGTGTTCTTGGGGCATTGGAAGTGGACACAGATTTTCATGTAAATATTTTGACCGGTTCATCCGGAGAGATGATGGGAGGACTTGGCGGCGGTCCCGATGTAGCGGGCGCGGCGGAGATACCGATTGTGGCTATCCCTATTATTCGAGGACGAACGCCTTCTATTGTAAAACGTGTGAGAACGCTTTGTACTCCAGGCGAGACGATTGCCGCTGTTGTTACTGAGGCTGGTATTGCCTTAAATCCAAATCACAAAAATTATGCGGAATTAAAAGAAGATCTTGAAAAGACCAATTTGAAGCTTGTAACAATTGAAGAGCTTCAGCAGTTAGTGGAAAGAATGACAGGCGTGCCAAAGCCAATTCAAACCACTGATAAAGTGATCTGCATTGTGGAATATCGTGACGGCACTGTCATCGATGTGATTCGGGAGGTATCCACCAGATAATTGAAGAAGCCCGTAACCAGTGGGACTAATGCACTGAAAACAGAAATGAAATTTAGGAAATTAAAACCATGTGGAAGCGTTAGAAATGACGCTGACACATGGTTTTTTGATATGTAAAAATTACAGTACTTCCTAACTTTACAGCAAGAATGGTCTAACTTCCTCCATTTTTAATCAGATCATAATGTGAGCATACAAAATCACAAAAAATCTTTGCACTTTCAGAGAAAGGCCTGTCTATCTTCCAAGCCAAATAAATCGGCCGACAAAGATTGGCGTTTTTTATTCGCAAAACGGATAGCTTTGAAAGATCAATAGAGGGCAGAACCGGAGAAATCATAAAGCTGTTCTCCAACAATATATAGGCGAAAGCAACATTGAAGTCATCTGCTTTAAAAGCAATATTGGGAGTAGCTTTGAATTGCTCAAATGCTTTCTCAACAGGCATATTAAACCGGGCACCCGGTTTTACAACTACCATGGGTTCATTTTGAATTTCTTCAAACAGGATCTCCTCTTTAATACCCAAGGGGTGTTTTTTGGATACAATAGCAAACATTTCCTGATGGAAAATTGGTTTCCCTTCTAGTTTCGATGAAAGTTCCAGGCAGAATGCCAAATCAATTTCTTCAGAAATCAGCATATCCAGCAATTTTTGATTAGAGTTCGAAATTATATTTTCAATTTTAACCGAATCAGAAAATCCCTCTTCATAAAATTTATCAATAATCGGATTTACCAATGAAAAAGATAACGTATGGAGACATCCGACTGTAATCTTGTGTTTTTGTGAACTTACCAATTGTTTTATTGCCTTTTTTCCATTTTCTAATGTGTCAAGAGATTGATTGACATATTCATAAAAAAGCTCTCCGTACAAAGAGAGTGCTACTCTTTTTCCGATTTTTTCAAACAGAGGCACTCCTAATTCCTTCTCCAGATCCGATATTGTTGTGCTTAAGCTGGGTTGAGAGATTACAAGTATTTCTGCGGCATGGGTGTAATGCTTTATTTGAGCAAGTACGCGAAAATATTGTAATTGACGAAGAGTCATAGGCGCCTCCATCTTCATAAAAGAGTACCGTGTCGAAATGCAAACATTTATGGCATTTGCTAATGCTATAAATTCATTGTACTGATACTAATAAAAAAAAGCAAGCAATAAATAATACAAAAAATTGTAAATATATACACAAAACTTCCTATTATAGGAGTTTGTTTATGCCTACAATCAACAAAAAAATATTGGATATAAGGGATCTAAAATGATATTATTAGGGTGCGTCCGATGGGATGCATTCTAGGATGGCAGGGTTATTTCACGTATGAAGGAGAGGATTAATCATGAAAATTATCGACACACACACACATCTAGGGGCGTCAAGAACAGCGGGAATTGATATTCCAGAGGAGATTTGGCTTAAAACAATGGAGCGGTACAAAATTGATGGGATTTTTTCGTATCCATTACCCGATCCTTACCCCGATTCGAAAACAATGCATGACAGGATCTATCGTTTCGCACAGAATAATCCCGGCCGCGTTTGGGGCGTGGTGGACATTAATCCTCGATGTGATGAGGAGGAATATGTTGCGGAAGCAACTAGATGCGTCAATGAGCTGGGCTTTGTGGGAATTAAGCTTCATCCCTACCTGGAAGCCACCAACCCAATGGGAAAGCATGCCGTCAAGGTTTATGAAACAGCTAAAAAATTAGATGTTCCTGTAATTGTACATACCGGACAGGGAGCCCCTCTTGCGCTTCCATCTCTGATGATTCCCATTGCCAAAAAATATCCATACCTACCAATTGTTTTGGCACATGCAGGTGCGTTTGTATACTTTGACGAGGCTCTGATTGCTGCCCAGATATGTGACAATATTTACCTGGAAATGTCTTGGTGTGGCGCCCCTCAGTTAAAAAACGCGATCAATACTTTAGGTGCGCAGCGGCTGCTTTTTGGAAGTGACGGGGAGCTTAACGTAGGTGCGGAGCTGGCAAAAGTGGAAGCGCTGGATCTAAACGAGACACAGATGGAACGTTATTTGAGCGGCACCGCAATTGAGCTGTATAAACTGAATAAGTAATAGCATTTAATAGGACCCAGAGGGAAATAGGATAGGAGGAGGTGTAAAATGAAAAGAATCGTTTATTGGTTTGATCAACGCTTTGAAGAAATAATCTTATGTGTTCTGTTGGCTGCGATCGCACTTGTGATGATGACGGATATCATTATGCGTATAACGATTCAATCATCGATTAGCTGGTCGGTAGAGTTTTGCCAATATTGCTTTGTCTATACTGCGTTTATATCGATTCCATATTGCATCAAGAAAGGCACATCGCTTAACATAGACATCGTGGTAAACTTTTTGCCTGCAAGAATAAAAAAAGTCGTTGCGTTATTGGCGGAGCTTATATCATTGGTTCTTTGGATTTTTTTCTGTTACTACGCCTGGTTTGTTTTAACGGAATCTGTGAAGCACCTGCAAAGAAGCCCAACAATGGATTTTCCAATGTATTGGATTAATGGAATGCCTTTTGTGGTTTTTGCCTTTGCGGTTCTTAGAGAAATCCAGCATATTATTTTAATGCTCTTGCGCTATATCAGAGGGCCTGAAGGATTAGCCCCAGAATCTGAGGAGGAGATAGTATGATCACAGCGATTGTCTTTGTTTTTGTAATTGCGCTTGTAATTGGATTGCCGATTGCTGTTGCCATTGGTGCCGCCTCTATTGTACCAAACCTGTTGGACCCTACCTTTGTTACGGATGTCCCGTTTATTATCCGCGGCATGATCAGCGGCGTAAATACGTTTGCGCTTTTAGCGTTGCCTCTGTTTATGCTGTCCGGCGACATTATGAGTAAAGGAGGTATTTCGAAAAAGCTGTTTGATGTATTCGCGTTGATTGTTGGGAAGAGGACAGCAGGGCTGCCTTGTGCGGCAATTCTTACCTGTTTGTTTTTTGGAATGATTTCAGGATCTGGACCAGCTACCTGTGCCGCGGTCGGAGGAATGGTTCTCCCTATCCTTATTGCTTTGGGATATGACAAGGTGTTTTGTGGAGCGCTGATAGGCACCGCCGCTGGATTGGCAGTTATCATTCCTCCCAGCATCCCGTATATTACTATTTGTGCAGTTACGGGAAGCTCCATCGGCAAATTGATGATAGCAGGCATCATTCCCGGTTTTGTCATTGCTTTTTTCTTGATGATATGGACCTATATATACTGTCGTAAAAATGGAGAGGATAAGAAAAAAATTGAGGATAATTACAATGCGCTAAAAAGCCGAGGGGTTTTAAAGATCTTGAAAGAAGCTATTTGGGCGGTACTTTTTCCGGTAATTATTCTGGGGGGAATCTATGGGGGTTTTGCGACACCCACCGAGGTGGCATGCGTCTCCGTATTTTACGCACTCATAATATCGCTGTTCGTTTATAAAACGATTTCTTTTCGCGATATCCCGGGGTTTCTTGTAGGTGCGGTAAGAACATATGCGCCGATTTGTTTTCTGTTGGCAATAGCGTGTGCCTTTGCCCGTGTATTGACGATGACAGGGGCACCGAAGAAACTGGCAAGCTTCATCATCGGCACCATTGATAGCGGAACAATCTTTATTCTAATCGTTATTGTACTACTAATTGTTCTGGGTATGTTCATTGATGTGGGGCCGGCAAATGTTATTCTTGCCCCGATCTTTCTGCCGGCCGCCCAGGTGTTCGGAATTAATGACATCCATTTTTTACTTATCATGATTATGTGTCTGGCCGTTGGTTTTGTAACACCGCCGTTTGGGATGAATCTTTTTGTAGTAGCACCTTTGATCAAGGAATCCTCGTTTGATGTCGGGAAAAAAGCAATTCCTTTTATTGCCGCCAATTTTCTGGCAGTTTTACTGATATCCTTTGTACCCTGGCTCTCACTAGTCTTAATTACATAGCGGCCATCACATATATTATTCTGAAAGGAGAAGCAAATGAAAAAGAGATTTTTAGCGTTTATTTTAGCAATGGCCATGATGTTCGCGGCAGCCGGCTGCACATCGCAAGCTCCTGCTGGTTCGGAAAGCACCTCGACCTCGTCCGGTTCGACATCACAAGCAGAGCAGTCAACGGCTGCTTCGGATCAACTGTCCGGCACCTATTCTTTTAATGTAGGGTCTTCCGCACCGGAAGGCAGTACCATTGATACGCTGATGAAGTACATTAACGCCGAGCTGGAGACGCAAGCCAACGGTCAATTGGAAATGGTACATTATGGCGCGAGCCAATTAGGAAGCGATGCGGATTTGGTCAACGAGTGTCTGGCCGGCAATGTACCGGTTGTTATTATGACAACGGCCTCCCTAACCACCGCAGTACCGGAATTGGCTGTCTTTGATATGTATTGTGCGATTCCCAGCACGGAGGTCTTTATGGATATGATGAATGACCAGGATTTTGTGGATATCATTCAGGGCTGGTTCGAAAAGGCGGGGCTTCACTTGATTCTGTGGTGCCCGAGCAATTACAAGCAAATGGCGACTACTAAGCAGATCAGCACAATCGAAGATTTTAAAGGCTTTAGTATGAGAACGTTGGCGAATAAATATCACATTAATTTCTGGGAGGCTGTTGGCGCAAATACGGTACAGATCACTGCATCTGAGCTTTACCTTTCGATTCAGCAGGGCTTGGTGGAAGGACTTGAAATGGATATGCATGGCTTCATTAAATTCAACGTCCATGAGGTAGTCAATTATATCGTGGATTCCAGATTGCTGCGCCATATGACTGTCGGTGTAATGAATCTGGACGCATGGAACAGCATGAGTTCGGAAGATCAGGCGTGGTTTAATGGTTTTCTGGATGACGCAAATGAATATTATGCCGAGCTCGGATTTGAGGATGACGAACACTCATGGCAAGAAGCGGAAGAAGCTGGCGTAGAACGCGTTGAATTCAATCAGGATCTTTTTGACTCTTTGAAAGAGGTGGCAGAAGAATCTGTATGGAAATTGGTTCGGGAAGACCTTGGAGATGCTGTTGTAGACGATTTCCTGGCCAAAATCAAGGCGGCGGAAGACCGGGTTGGCAATTAGTATTTTTTAAACAAACAAATATTTTAATAATGATTAAAAAGGAGAAAAAAATGATCATTGATTCTATTAAAAACATTAAAAGATACAAGGGTGACGCAAAACTATATAGGGCGCTTGAATACCTTTTCTCCATTACGGATGAGAATTTCCCCTCTGAGAAAGTGTTTTTAGAGGGCAATAAATTGTTCTTCATTCCAGTGAATTATGAAACGAAAGCCGAAGCCGATTGTCCGATTGAGGCACATGAAATTCGCGCAGACATTCACTATATTATGAAGGGCAGGGAGGGCATACAAATTTCCAAGGTCGAAACAATGAAGCCTTTAGGCGAATTTGGTGCGGATGAACCCGATTATGGTGAATTTGAAGGAGAGATGGATGGAACCATGTATATTTCTGAAGGATACTTTGCGGCAATTTATCCGGGGGAAGCGCATCGCGTTAGAGTAATGGACGGTCAGCCGAAGCCGGTCAGAAAAATTGTCGTAAAGATGAACGTCTAAAAAACTAAAAGATGACGTGAGAGAGTGAAAGGCGGGAGTTCCGCGAGGAGGAACTCCCGCCTTTTATTGCAGGGCGTTCCGCTACGCGGAACGCCTATTTCATCTGGCGGTATTCGTCTCTTGAAAAGGACAATAAACAGAATATAATAGAACATACAAGGAAATATCACATAATAATACAAGGAGGATAAAATTATGCTACAATCAAACACGGGATCTAGCATAAACAAATGTGCTAAGACAGCAGGAAGAGAAGCGGCAAGCCAGGCAAAAGAAGGTCTTTCGAACATCAAGCTGGCATATGCGTATGCAAGTTGCGACTATGATTTGGATGCGATGCTCGCCGGTATTGCAGATGCAATGCCAGGGATACCAATTATCGGAAATACATCTTTTACCGGTGTGATTACTCCGGAAGGATTCATTACCGGTGAAGATGGGTTTCTTGGTATGATGGCTGTTGCAGATGAGGAATTAACGGTAGGGGTTGCTGCGGTAGAAAAAGCCTCTTGTGCCGTAGAAGCAGGAGCACATGCAGCTAAAAAGGCAATGGAGCAGGCAGGAAAAACGGAAGCCCCAGACTATTTTTACATGGCAGCGCCTTCCGGAGAAGAAGAACTTTATCTAAAAGGAATCACGAAAGTAGTCGGAAGAATCCCATTCTTTGGCGGAACCGCGGCAGACAACAGTATTGCCGGAGAATGGAAACTATATACCGATAAGGGGGTGTTTGCAGAGGGCGTAGCGGTCGCGTTTTTCTATACGAAGAAAAAGATGGTGAATAAGCTCACCGGAGCCTATCACGAGACGAGTGATGCCGGAATTATTACAAAACTGAACGGTTCTCGTACCTTAGTTGAAATTGACGGAAAACCTGCACTTAAAGTATATGCGGACTGGAGAGGAATGGAGGCAGGTTCACTTTACGGCGGGAACTTACTCGCGGAGTCGATTACTTCCCCTCTCGGCATCAAAGACCGGCTGGGTGATTTAGTCGCGATCCGCCATCCCATGAATGGCAATGATGACTTCTCCATGGCGATTGGAAACAATCTGGCGGTGGGCACAGCCGTTATCCGTATGGAAGCATCCGTCGATGAATTGATTTCTTCTACCGGAACTACCTTGCAGGAATTAACATCGCAGATGAATGTTCCCGGAGCGTATCATCTGGTGCATTGCGGCGGCAGACTAGCAGGTATCGGCGGTCGTGTCGAAGAAGTGGTTCAGGAAATAAAAGAAGCTGCCGGTGGTGTCCCCTTTATTGTAGAGTTCACCTTTGGCGAATATGGTTTTGAAGCAGATGGGAATAATACCTGTGGAGGCTTGATGCTATCCTTCACCGGTTTTGAGAAATAAGAGTCTCGAAAGGAGTTTTTTTATGAAAATGATTATTGGAGGTAAACCGGCAGACGCATCGGATTTGCAAACAATTGATGTAACAAACCCAGCAACGGGAGCAGTGATTGATACGATTCCGGCAGCAACAAAAGAGGATATTGACCTGGCTGTCGCAAAGGCCCTGGAGGCGCAGAGTATATGGGCGAAAGTTCCGGTTCATCAAAAAGTAGAGATCATGTATCAATTCCTGAAACTGGTAGAAGAAAATAAAGAAGATTTGGCCAGAACGTTATCCGACGAGACCGGGAAACCGATTGTAGAGGCCAGAAATGAGATTGCTAACATTCCGATTGCATTTCGCGCATTCTCGGAAAAGGCAAAGCATCTTTATGGAGAGACCATACCGGCAGGGATGGAGGCCGGTCAGGAGCGCAATATTTTAATAACAAAAAGAGAGCCAATTGGCGTAATTGCGTGTGTAATTCCCTTTAACTTCCCTTGTGATCTATTCGACCAGAAAGTAGCGCCGGCGCTGCTGGCAGGAAATGCCGCGATTGTCAAGCCGTCCACGGACAACCCGCTTACGTTGTGTAAACTAACGGCCATGCTGGCGGAAGCCGGTGTAACCGATGGCGCTATTCAGATTGTCACCGGCCGGGGCTCCAAGATGGGGGGATGGCTGTGCGGCAATCCGGATGTTCATGCTATTACCCTGACGGGCTCCACAGAAGTTGGAATTGAGACAGCTAAGATAGGCGCGGATCATTTGGCTCATATGGCTTTGGAACTGGGCGGGAACGATGCTTTCCTCGTTTTGGAGGATGGAAATGTTGATCTGGCAGTCGAAGAAATGGTCTGGGGCCGTATGTATAATACCGGACAGGTTTGCTGTGCTTCCAAGCGTTTTATAATACACCGCAGTCTGGTGGAAGAATTCACCCAGAAAGCAGTGGCCAGAATTCAGAAAATAAAACAGGGAATGCCTTCGGAAGAAAGCACGCAGATCGGCTGCCTGATTAGCGAAAAAGCAGCGATTGAGGTAGAAAAGCAGATTCAGCTGACGGTGGAACAGGGAGGAACCATTGTCCTTGGCGGGAAGAGAAACGGCGCCTTTATTGAACCAACGGTCATTGCGGGAGTTCCTAAAACGGCAGATGTTGCTACCGACATGGAAATTTTCGGACCGGTCGTTCCTATTATTAGCTTTGATACGGTTGAGGAAGCCATCGAAATAGCCAACAGCTCTAAGTTTGGTTTATGCGGATGTGTATTTACAGAAAATATGAAACTGGCAATGAAGGTTTGTAACGAACTTGAGTGCGGCGGTACGGTTATTAATGGCGCCAGCTTCTTTAGAAGTTTTGAAATGCCTTTTGGAGGCTACAAATACTCCGGAATTGGAACGGAAGGAGTTATGTCCACCTTTGAAGAAGTGACGAGAATGAAGACGATTGTCTTGAAGAACATTATTTAGTGCGTTAACATCCTTCCAACGATCAGTCCCCCTTATTTAGACCGTAGTAATTATAAACGGTTTATCTTAAGGGGGACTTAATCAACATAGCCCATTCTTCGTGAAATCGCTACTGCCGATTCCCTTATCATTTTAATCACATGTTCCAATTTATCGTCGGAAAGGCTGATCGTAGAGCCGCTCGCGCTAATGGCAGCAATGGCAGATCCACGATAGTCATAAATGGGCGCGGCTACACAACGGTGTCCTGCCTTAAATTCTTCGTTATCCAGGGCCCATCCCTGTTTTCTTATTACTTTCAAAACGCGTTTAAACTCTCTGGGATCTGTAATCGTATTAGAGGTATATTTTATAAAGGGACAGCCATAAAGAGCCTCCTCTAATTCATCGCCGGAAAGACATGATAGAAGGCATTTTCCAATGGAAGAGCAATAAGCAGGAGAACGATAGCCGACTTGCGTATATCGGCCGGTATTGGGATATGTATCCATTTTCTCGATATAAATGACTTCATCGTGATCGAGAATTCCCAGATGGGTAGTCAGATCCAGCTCATGGGAAATATAGTTTAAATATGGCTTGGATTCGGTTATCAACTCTAAACCATAGATGTGGGAACTAACCATTTCAACCATTTTGTAACCGATGGTATAGGTATTGTCCGGGAGTTTTGCGACGTATTGCCTTGCACACAGGGAAGACAGCAGGCGGTGGATGGTGCTTTTACTCATGCCGGTGGCTTGGGCAATCCCCGACAGCCCCATGGATGAATCTGCTTGTGCCAGCTGCTCTAAGATGTCAAAAATGCGATCAACAACTCTTACATTATCTTCCATAAGAATATCTCCTATTTAACCGGTGACGCAGCAGTTCTAAGACGCTCGCAGCATTCGTCCACGCTTCACCGGCAAGGGCAGGGCGGAGCGTCTCCACAGGTCTGATATAATAGTTTATTTTACCATAGTTCGGGGTAAAATTCTACTAAAAAGCGTTTTATCGGCGTGTTAATAAAAACCCACCGACCACTGCCGTAAAAGGCGCCACGGTCACTAGACCGATGCTTCCGACGATGGTATCCAGGATCTCTGCAGAGATGTATTTATAATTCAAAATGTTATCAACCGGCGTACCCTGGGCCATAAATACCATCAGTAAGGCCAGATAGCCGCCGGAATAGGCGAACAGCAGGGTAGTGGTCATGGTTCCCATGGCGGCCTGTCCGACCCGGATACCGGACATCGAGGCCTCGCGCCAGGAAATGCCGGGCTTTTTTTGGACCACTTCGTGAATCGAGGAGGTGATGTCCACTGCCAGATCCATAAGTGCGCCGGAGGCGCCTAAGAAGATGCTGCTCATAAAGATCCGTGTCAGGTTCAGGTTCTCAAAGCCACTGTAAAGCAGTGTTTCCGAATAGGACATAACGGCGCCGTGGATCTGGAAGACATCGGTCAATGTCACCGCGAGCAGGCAGGTAGTCAAAATGCCCAGCAGTGTCCCCAGAGAGGCAGACAGGCACCGGCGGTCAAAGCCGTAGACCAGCAGAAAAATCATTGCCGTTAGCAGCAACAGTACGGCCAGTGTGATTCCGATGGGGTTATCCCCCTTCAGGCAGCAGGGGACAATAATTTTCCAGATTGCCATGACGGTAATGCCGAAGGACAAAATGGCCTGAAAGCCCTTACGTCCGGCCAGCAGGATCAGCAGCAGGGCAAATGCCAGTGCCAGCAGGATTTCCTTATCGATTCGATAATGATCAATCATGGTAACGGACAGGATTTGGTCTTCCTGGTAACTGACGACCACCAGCGCCGGTTCGCCGGGAGTAAAGATCTTATCCGTCTCCAGAGAGCCGCTAAGGATGTTAATGCCCTGCGTTTCCCGGCCTTCAAAGCGGCCGCCCTCCAGGCAAATGGTACAGGTTTGTTCGCCGGATTGGATCAGTCCGCTGCTGATGACGGCACTTTCATCGGTTGCCAGGATGGTTGCTTTGCATCGGTCCGTCCCCTGATAAATAACGGCATCCTCGTAGCCTGTCGGCAGGCATACGAGGATGAGAAGCAACAAAGTGCCCAGAATCAGGGGCAGGTTGTGAATGAGCCGCTTTCGCATGATTTCCTCACTTTTATTTTACGCCGGTTAAAGCGGCTATGTTGAAGAAGATGTCCGTATTGTCATAATAACCTTCAAATTTCTCCGCGCCGGCACCAATGGCGAAGACCGGTACGGGAAGTCCCGTGTGGGAATAAGAAGAATAGGCAATTCCGGATTTATTGTTTAGCAGGTGGGTGATAGTAACGGATAGCGGCTCGTAAGCGCCATACAGCAGGTATTCTTCCTGGGTCTGTTCCGTAGGATTTTCCTCGTCGGCGGGCTCCAGGGTCTTATCATAAGCGGCCTTCAGCAGATCGTATTCATAATCGGTCAGTACCAGTGCGGAATCCTTCGCTGCGTCAGGGTCCTCTTTTGTGATCAGGCCAAACAGCGTTTTGATATCACCCAGTACGGTTTCAAAATTTGTCTGCTCTTCTTTGTATTTGGTGACATAATCACTGTCATACTTAGCATAAGATATTACCTGATTGTTTAAGTGGGTAAGGAAGGTATCGTAGTTCGTGCCGGCGAAGCCAATGGTCAGTCCGCCGGTCTCATGATCGCCGGTTACCAGAATTAACGTTTCATCCGGATGCTCGTGGTAGAAGGCCAGTGCTTCTTCGACTGCGGCGTCCAAGGCGATTACATCGTGGATAGCCGAGGCCGCGTCGTTTGCATGGCAGGCCCAGTCAACCTTGCCGCCCTCGATCATCATGAAGAAGCCGGTGTCATTGTCCAGTACCTCAATGCCCTTCTTTACATAGTCCGCTAACTGCATCTGGGTGTCGGGCGTATCCAGCTGATAGGACAGGGCGCCGGAATCCGCCAAATTTTCTGCTATTATGAGAGCCTTGCCGTCAGCCGATGTCAAAGCTTTGGCCTCGGCATCCGTTTGGATCACCTTATAGCCTGCCTGCTCAGCCAGCGCATAGAGACCGGTCTGGCCGCTTTCCACTCCAGCGGGCTTTAAGAGGCCTCCGCCTGCGAAGTAATCAAAGCCGCTCTCAATCAGCTCCAGGCCGATTTCGTAGTAGCTGTTACGGGATGCCTGATGAGCATAGAAAGCAGCCGGCGTTGCATGGTTCAGGTTAACCGTGGTAACAATTCCAACCTTATAGTTCAGCTGACTTTTCAGCTTCTCACTGATGGTTTCGTATTCCTGGGTCTTAGAGGTATCCATATTAATGGTACCGCTGTATGTTTTATTACCGGTGGATATGGAGGTCGCGGTGGAAGCGGAGTCTGGGCAGAAGGAGGTGCTGTCATAGGTCTGTGCCGAACCGGATACCGGGAAATCCATGAAGGAAAGCTTCTCCGTCGCTACGCCGCCATCGCTGCCGCCGGCGCCAAGATAGTAGGACGTGGTTTGAATCTGGGGATAGCTCATGCCGTCACCAATAAACAGGAAGATGTACTTGGGCGCTGTCGTCGTCTGGGCCTGGGCAGGTACGGCTATGGCCGCGGCGGTAACGGTCGTGTCTGCGGTGGTCTGCGCATTGCCGGCGCCGGATGCACAGCCTCCCGGCAAGGTACCTGCGCTTAACACCAATGCCATAGAAAGTGCATGAATCTTCTTAAACCACATGGAAAAATCTCCTCTTAACTGTGCTTGTTTTCCTGGGAATGCTTTGTAAAATTGGGGAAAAGCTTTCAATTAAGTTTGTGTGCAAAGGCCTGAGATCATACATGGAATATTTGACATATTTTTGACAAAACAGGTTGACATATGCTTTTGATCGTTTTACAATAAAGACAATGTAGCCCGTAGTTAATTGAACTATATTTGAAAGTTCGATTGTTTATTTGCCGCAGAGCACCTGTAAAAATTTCTTCAGAGAGAAGTACATAAACAGATTCTTCATTTTTAATGTGCAGCTTACAAGGCGGAAATTTGCAGGCAGCTACGGCATTTCAAATAATATGATACCAGGGTCAAAAGGCCATGCGTTTCATGCTTGCATGAAAAAGCATGATCTTGGGACCCGCAAAACATGAGAAAGCAGCCCAAACAGGGCGGATTTCGAATGTTTTTAGGATTGCGGGAGCACAAAGTGCGTAGCAATCCGTAGGTATCAGGGGTCAAAATACCTTTTGACCCCGGCATCACACTATAATACCCCTATTTAAGGAGAAGTGAAATGAAAAGAGTTGTTGTTAGCTTAATGTTGGTAGTAGTAATGGCTGCGTCCCTGGTTGCCTGCGGAAGTAAGAGCGATAGCATTGTAGGTACCTACAAAATGACGAAGGTGTCCATGTCCGGCTTAGAGGTTTCCGTTGACGAGTACCTTAAAGGTATTGGCCAGACAGACGGCAGTGTTTTAATGGAGGTCAAGGAAGACGGTACTTACACCGTTGATATGGCTGGTTCGACGGATGGAGGCACATGGGAAGAGACCGACGGTAAGATTACGATGGATGGTCTGGAGGTAACACTGGATGGCAAGATTCTGACCATGATAGAACCTTCTTCTAAGCTGAGCATGACCTTTGAGAGGCAGTAATATTTAAATCGTCACTTTATGAAGAATCTGGCGTGCCGGCGGGAGTCCCGCCGGCATTTTTACAAAAAATTCCCGATGCTATTGACATCGAGGATTCTACGTGGTATAAAAGATGAGAAACCAGTGAGGAAGAGTAGTACCTCCTGTCAGAACGGATCAGCGAGCCGCCGGTGGTGTGAGGGCGGTACGGGATGCAGCAGGGAATGGACTTCTGAGGGCGAGCGGAATTATAGTATGTGAGCCGGAGCGGATACTCCGTTATCAACGTTGGCATATGGTAGTATGCATTGAGAGGGCGTGTCGGCACGCCAAGCCGGGTGGCACCGCAGGAGTATTTCAGACTCCTGTCCCTGCAGGAATTGCAAGGGACAGGGGTTTTTTTATTTCATAGGAAAGTACTCCTATGAAATAAAAAACTCTCCGAGGGATGCGCACTCGCGCGCGATGAAATTTGCCGCAAGCGGCCGCGCTCGGCGCGAGAATGCGCCAAGGCGCATTCTTATATATGTCCATCAATTCCTTTAAGGCACAAATAATAAAAACAGCAGAGGAGTAAGCAACATGGAGAAGAAAACAATTCCCTACAAAATTTATCTTGAAGAAAACGAGATGCCGAAGCAATGGTACAATGTCCGTGCACACATGAAGAATAAACCGGCGCCGCTGTTAAATCCGGCTACGCAGAAGCCCATGAGCTTCGAGGAACTTCAGCCGGTATTCTGCGATGAACTGATCCGCCAGGAGCTGAATGACACCACGGCCTATATTGACATTCCGGAAGAAATTCATAACTTTTATAAAATGTACCGTCCCGCGCCGCTGGTACGGGCCTACTGCCTGGAGGAGAAGCTTCAGACTCCGGCGAAAATTTACTACAAATTCGAAGGCAATAATACCAGCGGCAGCCACAAGCTGAACTCCGCAATTGCCCAGGCATACTACGCTAAGAAGCAGGGCTTGAAAGGGGTTACCACGGAGACCGGAGCCGGTCAATGGGGAACGGCGCTGGCGATGGCCTGCTCCTACTTCGAACTGGACTGCCAGGTGTATATGGTAAAGGTTTCCTACGAGCAGAAGCCCTTCCGCCGTGAAGTGATGCGCACCTATGGCGCTTCCGTAACGCCGTCTCCCTCGGAGAGTACGAATGTGGGCCGCAAGATCCTGGCAGATCATCCGGGAACCACCGGAAGCCTGGGCTGTGCCATTTCCGAAGCAGTAGAAGCGGCCGCCGCGCAGGAAGGTTACCGCTATGTACTGGGCAGCGTTCTGAACCAGGTAATGCTGCACCAGTCCATTATTGGTCTGGAGACGAAGATCGCACTGGATAAATACGGAATTGAGCCCGATATCATCATCGGCTGCGCGGGCGGCGGTTCTAATCTGGGCGGCCTGATTGCTCCTTTCATGGGCGAGAAGCTGAAGGGAGAGAAGGATTACCGGATTATTGCGGTTGAGCCGGCGTCCTGCCCCAGCCTTACCCGCGGCAGGTTTGCCTATGACTTCTGCGATACCGGAATGGTATGCCCGCTCGCGAAGATGTACACCATGGGCAGCGGCTTTATTCCCGCTCCGAACCATGCCGGCGGCCTGCGCTACCACGGCATGAGTCCCACGCTATCCCAGCTGTACGCCGATGGGCTGATGGAAGCGGTATCCGTACGGCAGACCGACGTATTTGAGGCAGCAGAGCAGTTTGCCAGAGTCGAAGGAATTCTCCCGGCGCCGGAGAGCAGTCATGCCATCATGGTAGCCATCGATGAGGCGATGAAATGCAAAGAAACCGGAGAAGCGAAGACGATTGTCTTTGGCCTGACCGGTACCGGATATTTTGATATGGTTGCCTATGAGAAATTCCATGATGGAGAAATGGTGAACTATGTTCCGACAGAGGAAGACCTGCAGGCTGGATTTAATGGACTTCCGAAATTGGATCTCTAATTTTTAACTGTATGAGAGTGCGGAAAAGTCCCAGCCGTTATCCCCGGACTTTTCCGCACTCTCCTTGTGTTTAAAACAGCAGCACACCCAATTAGATATTTTTTGCTTTAGACAAGCGGAAAATAAATTCCGTGCCAACGCCTTCCGTGCTGATTACGTCGATGGTCTCGTTGTGAGCCTGGATAATTTCTTTTACGATTGAGAGGCCGAGGCCGGTGCCGCGTTTGTCCTTGCCGCGGGACTCGTCGGATTTGAAGAAGCGGGTCCAGATCTGCTTGAGATTCTCCTTCGGAATTCCCACACCCGTGTCTTTAACGGAGATAAAGACCTTCTCATGCTTCTCATATACCTCGATCGTAATCGTGGAGTTATCCCTCGAGAACTTGATGGCATTATCCACCAGATTATAAGTTACCTGCTGGATTTTGCCCATATCCGCATAGACATATACGAAGAAATCCAGGAAAATCAGATTAAAATCAATGTTACGGTTGGAACAGGCGCCTTCGAAGGTAGCACAGGTATTTTTAATTATCGCGGTAATATCAAAATTCGTATACTCCAAAAGCATGACACGCTGATCCAGAGAGTTCAGTGACAGCATATCCTGGGTCAGAGTAGTCAGACGTTCGGTTTCGCTGATTACAATATTCAGGTATTTTTCATGGTTCTCCGGCGGGATCGTTCCGTCGATAATCGCTTCCAGATAACCCCGGATCGAGGTCAGGGGGGATCGGAAGTCATGGGACACATTGGCAATGAACTTCCGCTGATAGTCCTCGGAATTACTCAATTCATGGGCCATAAAATTCAGCGTATTCGCCAGATACCCCATCTCGTCCTCGGAATCCACCTTTACCGTGTACTTAAGATTACCGGCAGCGTATTCATTGGCCGCTGTCGTAATTGCCTTTAATGGCTTCGCCACAGAGAAACGGAAAATCCAGAGAATCAGCAGGGAAAACATGAAGACGATCACAAAGGTCAGATAGACCGGCAGCAGCATTCCATTGCTCAGGTTTTCGATAATCGTAAGAGGAAGGTGCATTACCACATAACCATAAGTACGGAAATTTCCGGTAATCGGCGCGGTTACCGAAAGCATCTCCTCCGGAAAAGTCCCATAGAAATTCCCTGTACGGTAATAGGCGTTCGTATCTGCCGGGTCAAAAGCCTCGACGGTCCGTCCCTCCATATTTCCAGCGGAGGAAGAGTCGAACACAATCTGCCCCGATTGATCCATAATCCAAATCCGGGTATCCAAAAACCCCGACAGTGCTTGCAGCTCCGGGTAAAAATCTTCGGCAATTTTACTTGTGCCCTGATAAAAGCTGCTGTAGCTCTCCGCAATCCGAATTGCATTACTCCGCAGCGTCCCCGCCCGGTTCTGCAGGCAGTACCGATAGGTCAGCTGAGCAGAAAAAGTGGCAATCGTAACAAAGGACAAAACCGCAAACAGCAGATATCCGATTACGAATTTCGCATAAAGGGACTTGCGCATAGTTAACGACTCCTGTTTTTAACCTCAAAACGATACCCGATGCCCCAAACGGTAGAGAGGGCCCAGGCACTGTGATCTTTTAATTTCTCCCGTAGGCGTTTTACATGGACATCCACCGTGCGGCTGTCGCCCACATATTCATACCCCCAGATATGATCCAAAAGCTGGTCTCTGGTAAACACCTGATTGGGTGAGGAGGCCAGGAAATACAAAAGCTCCAATTCCTTAGGAGGCATTTCCAGCGTCTGGCTCATGTAAGTCACGGAATAGTTCGTCAGGTTTACGATCAGATCCGGTAAATACACGATCTGTCCCTCCTGCGGGTCCGCTTCCTTCTTCTCCACGAAGGTGCGGCGGAGAATGGCTTTCACCCGTGCGACCAGCTCCTTCGAATCAAAGGGTTTAATCATATAGTCGTCGGCACCCAGCTCCAGCCCCAGTACCTTATCAAAGACCTCGCCTTTAGCGGACAGCATAATAATCGGAACCTTAGAATCCTTGCGGATTTCCCGGCAGACCTGGTAGCCGTCCATTCCCGGCAGCATCAGATCCAGCAGAATCAGATCCGGCTGGAAGTCTTGATAGGCTGTTAAGGCATCCTCCCCGTTTTCCACAGATCTGGTCTCAAAGCATTCTTTGGTCAGATAGAGGGAAATCAATTCCGAAATATTTGTGTCATCATCGACAATTAAAATTTTTTGCTTTCCCATACGGCAGCTTCTCCTTATATCAGGATTTAAATTCTACTACAGTAACGCCGTTACCGCCTTCGGCATATTCGCCGGAGCGGTATTTGGCAACGTGTTTATTTTTACGCAGCATTGTCTGGACCGCTGACTTCAGAGCGCCGGTTCCCCGGCCATGAATAATACGGGCGGCAGGAAGATGGGCCAGATAAGCGTCATCCAGATACTTATCCAGTTCCGGCATTGCTTCATCCACCCGCAGCCCAATCAAATTAATCTCCGTTGCTACCGAAAAGCTCTTCGACATCTTAAGCTGTCCGGCAGAACCCTTAGCCTTTTTGCCATCGGTAAAGTCCGGCTCTTCCGGCAGCAGCTCCAGATCGGAAATATTCACCTGAGAACGCAGAATTCCCATCTGTACAAATAAGTCCCCTTTAGCATTGGGAAGCGTGCTGACCGTACCGTTCAGGTTCATAGACAGCACGTGTACCGCGTCACCGATATGCAGCTCCTGGCTCTTAGGGACAGAGGCGGCTTTCTGGGAGGGCATGGAAAGACCATTCTCCAGTTCGGATAAACGGCTGCGGAGGCTGCCGCGTTCGGCCTCGATCTCCCGGCTGACGGACATGCCGTTTTTGTTCATGTTCCGAATGGCACGGTCCGCGGTGTCCTTTGCTTCCTGGAGAATTCCCCGGGCCTCTTCCTTGGCCTGATGCAGGATCTTGTTCCGCTGTTCCGTCAATTTATTCTGCTTATCCTCTAACTGCCGCTGCAGGGCTTCTACTTCCGCGCGCAGCCGTCCGGCTTCTTTTTGATCCCGTTCCAGCTGCAGCCGCTGGGTCTCCAGATCGGCAATTACATCCTCAAAGGCCTCATCCTGCTTGCCGATAAGGTCTTTGGCTTCTTCAATAACCGCGGCGGACAGCCCCAGCTTAAGGGAAATCGCGAAGGCATTACTCTTACCGGGGACGCCGATCAGCAGGCGGTAGGTAGGCCGCAAAGTCTCCACATCAAACTCACAGCAGGCATTCTCCACGCCTTCGGAAGAAAGGGCGAAGACCTTCAGCTCGCTATAGTGGGTCGTGGCCGCCGTGCGGATGCCCCGCCGGTGGAGGCTGGATAAAATGGCTGTGGCGAGGGCGGCGCCCTCGGTCGGATCGGTGCCGGCGCCCAGCTCATCGAAGAGTACCAGCGAGTGTTCGTCGGCCTCTTTTAGGATCTGTACAATGTTCGTCATGTGGGAGGAGAAGGTACTTAGACTCTGCTCAATGCTTTGTTCATCCCCGATATCGGAAAACACCTGACGGAATACGGCCAGCTCGGAGCCGTCTCCGGCAGGAATATGCATTCCGGCCTGGCCCATCAGGGTAAAAAGGCCGATGGTTTTCAGGGTCACGGTCTTACCGCCGGTGTTAGGGCCGGTAATGACCAGCAGGTCAAAATCACCGCCCAGCCATACGTCAATAGGAACCACGGAGGCAGAGGGCAGCAGCGGATGACGTCCCTGTTTGATTTTTAAATAACCATTTTCGTTAAAAAGCGGCAGTGTACCCTTATAGCTTCTGGACAGCAGTGCCTTAGCAAAAATAAAGTCCAGCGTGGTCAGTACCTGAAAATTCGTCACCAGGGCTTCGCTGTGCTCCGCCGCCTGAACGCTCAGGACCGCGAGAATGGTCTCGATCTCTTTTTGCTCCTGGATTTCCAGTTCCCGCAGTTCATTATTTAGCTTCACGATGGCCATGGGCTCGATAAAATACGTAGAGCCGGTACTGGACTGATCGTGAATCAGGCCGGCCACATTGCTTTTATATTCCTGCTTAACCGGCAGGCAGTAGCGGCCGTCACGGATGGTGATAACGGCGTCCTGCAGATAGTTACGGGCGCTGGATACCAGCGCGTTCAGCTGGCTGTGAATCCGGTCGTTGGTATTCCGCATGCCGCGGCGGATATGGCGCAGCGCCGGGCTGGCGTCATCACTGATTTCTTCCTCGGATAGAATGCAGCGCTTAATATCCTGATTCAGAGGGGTCAGCGGCTCCAGAGAGGCAAAATAGCCTTCCAGAGAGTCCTCCGCTTCCCGGCCTTCCCGCCGCCCGTAGGCCTTAGCGCGTGCGGCCACATTCAGCAGCGAGCTGACCTGCAGTAATTCTACAATGCCCAGGGAGCTGCCTACCTCCAGACGCTTGACCGACGCGCGAATATCCCGGACGCCGGAGAAGGAAACACTGCCCTTTCCGATAATCCGGTTCTCTGCATCGCTGGTCTCCTGGAGCGCCAGGCGGATCTCCGACAGGCTGGTCATGGGTTCTAACTTCCGGCACAATTCCTTTCCGGCAGGAGTCCCGGCGTGGGTCTCCAACTTCTCAATAATCTTATTATATTCAAGGGTTTGATAAGCTTTTCTGTTCATGACAAGAGTATATCATATCCGCAAAACCCTGTCCATCGTCAGTTCGCAGGGCTTTATTGGTTTTTTCGCCGGTTTTAGGCGTTAAATCCGGCAATTTTGCGAAAAACACTTCACAAAAGTCTGAATAACCACTATAATAACTGAATGGAGGTATACTTGTATGCCTGATTCACGCAAGAAAGAGTTTATCCATGAAACCATAACGAAGCCGGAGAACCGGAAGAAACGGCTGCTTCAAAAGCTTTTTTTGAACATGGGAATGGCCTTGATTTTTGGTGTGGTGGCCAGTCTTACTTTTGTTGTGTTTAAGCCCCTGTGGGAGGATCGGTTCAGCGAGACTACGCCCCCGGAGAGTATTTTCATACCGCAGGATGAGACGACTACGGCGCCGCCGGAGACAAGCTCCGCGGAGACCTCTACGCAAGCGGCCGAGGATCCCAGTGAGCTGGAGTCCATGGTACAGTCCCTGATTGAAGCGAATCAGGCGGATGTACAGGATTACCAGAATATTTATCATGCAATGGGCAACGTGGTAGTGGCAGCCAATAAGAGCCTGGCGCTCATCACAGCGAATAAGACAGGGATCGATTTATTTGACAACGAGGTTCAAAGCAACGCGGAGACCTGTGGTATGATCATTGCCATTATCTCTTCCGAGGTGGTGATTCTGACCGATGATTCGCTGCTGGGCGAGACGGACTCCTTCTATGTGACCTTCGGAAATTTTGGAGGCGCGGAAGGTTATCTGAAGCAGGTCGACAGTGTGACCGGACTGGCCGTCATTGCCGTGCCGGTATCCTCGCTGGATACCTCGGTAACGGATCATATCCAGCCGATTCCGCTGGGGAATTCTTATGCCGCGACCCAAGGCAATCCGGTGATTGCGATGGGAACGCCTCTTGGATATACGAAGTCGGTCTCTTATGGGATGATTTCTTATATTAACGGCAATGTACAAGGAGAGGACTGCATTTTACGGCTGATGCAGACCAATATAACAGGTGTGGATAATGCCAGGGGAATGCTCTTGAATCTGGATGGAGAATTAATCGGATGGATTACGCCTAAATATCCGGGGAGCAGCGGCAATCTGCTGGCCGCTATATCGATCTCAGATCTGAAGCCGATGATTCAGAAGCTTTCCAACGGAGAAAAGATTACTTCGCTGGGCATTATGGGACAGACCATAACGGCGGAGATTGCAGAAGCCCAGGATTTGCCGATGGGTGTATATATCAGTCAATGTATCAGCGGAAAATCCGCTTATGCGGCGGGACTGCAGAGCGGTGATATTCTGACCGCTATTGGAGATGTGCCGATTTTGTCGATGAAGGATGTGCAGACCTGTATGGAAAATCTTCCCACAGAAGATCGTATGACGGTTAATGTGCAGCGGGGTGGCCGGGAAGGCTATACGGAAAAAGTTTTTGAAGTAGTATTAAAGCCCAGATAGGAGAATAGATGCGCTATATTGAAGAATTACACGATGGGGACCGGATTTCCGGGGTTTATCTTTGCAAAAGCAAGGTAACCGCTAAGACGAAGATGGGGAAATCCTATTACTCACTGGTATTACAGGATAAGACGGGAGCGATTGATGGTAAAATCTGGGACCTGGGGAGCGGCATTGACCATTTTGAAGCGCTGGAGTATATCCAGGTGGACGGAGACGTGACAAGCTTCCAGAGTTCCCTCCAGTTAAACATCCGGCGTGTACGCAGAGCCGGCGAAGGAGAGTATGATCCCGCGGATTATCTGCCGGTGTCTCCTTTTGGGATTAAAGAAATGTATGAGAAGCTTCTGCACTATATCCGCAGCATCCAGAATGATAAGCTCAGGATGCTGGCGGAGAGTTTTTTTGTAAAGGATGAGGCTTTTATCCATAGGTTCCAGAATCATTCGGCGGCCAAAAGCATCCACCATGGCTTTGTGGGGGGACTTTTACAGCACACCTTACGGGTGGCAGAGCTTTGTGATTACTACTGCGGTACTTATACGCTGCTGAACCGGGATCTGCTGCTGACCGGCGCCCTGTGTCACGATATCGGCAAAGTAGAGGAGCTGTCGCCTTTTCCCAATAACGATTATACGGATGACGGGCAGCTTCTGGGACATATTGTGATTGGCTATGAAATGGTGAAGAGTCATCTCCGGGAAATTCCGGGATTCCCTGCTAAGACGGCTTCGGAGCTGCTGCATCTGATCTTGTCCCATCACGGGGAACTAGAATATGGCTCACCGAAGAAGCCCGCTCTGATCGAGGCGGTAGCGCTGCACTACGCGGACAATACGGATGCCAAGCTGCAGACGATGACCGAGCTGCTAGGCGCTCCCGGAATCGGAGAAGAATGGCTGGGATACCAGCGTCTGCTAGAGAGTAACGTACGGAGAACAACGCCCACATGATGGAGAAGAACCAACCGGTAACAGTGACAATTGAAGATATGACAGAGAACGGAGAGGGTATTGGTAAGGTTGACGGCTATACCCTCTTTATTAAGGATGCGGTAATTGGCGATGTGGCGGAGGTAAAGGTCACCCGGGCTAAGAAGACGTATGGGTACGCCAGACTGATGAAGGTGCTGACCCCTTCCCCTGACCGGGTGGAGCCGCTTTGCCCCGTGGCAGGCCCTTGCGGCGGCTGCCAGCTCCAGGCGATGAGCTATGAGAGCCAGCTGCGGTTTAAGCGGAAGAAGGTACAGGACCATTTGGAGCGGATCGGCGGGTTTAGAGGAATCGAAGTGCCGCCGGTGCTGGGAATGGAGCGGCCTTTCGCGTACCGGAATAAGGCGCAGTATCCGGTAGGCCGGAATAAGGATGGGGAGATCGTCATGGGCTTCTATGCCGGGCGAACCCATACGATTATCCCGGTGGAAAGGTGTCTGCTGGGGCAGCAGGTGAACGAGCAGGTACTGGCAGTAGTGAAGGACTGGATGGTACGTTGTAAGATAGAACCTTATGAGGAAGAGACCGGCCGGGGAATGGTGCGCCATGTGCTGATAAGGGCCGCGAAGGCTACCGGCCAGGTGATGGTGTGCCTGGTGGTGAATGCGAAAAAGCTGCCGGACGCGGATGTGCTGGTGGAAGGACTGAAGAGCGTGCCGGGGGTGGCCTCGGTTTCTTATAATGTGAACCGGGAGAGGAGTAATGTGATCCTGGGCCGGGAAGTGGTGACGCTGTGGGGAGAAGAGTATATTGTGGATGCTATTGGGGAGGTCGAGTATGAGATCTCGCCGTTATCCTTCTATCAGGTGAATCCGGAGCAGACGGAGCGGTTGTATGGGACGGCATTGGAGTTTGCAGGAATGACCGGGGAGGAGGTCGTGTGGGATCTGTATTGCGGGATCGGGACGATCTCACTGTTTTTAGCGAAAAAGGTGAAGATGGTCTATGGGGTGGAGATTGTGCCTCAGGCGATTGAAAACGCGAAGAGTAATGCAGAACGGAATGGGATTCGGAATGTGGAGTTCTTCGTAGGGAAGGCAGAGGATGTGCTGCCGGAGATGTATGAGAAGGAGAATATGCATGCCGATGTGATCGTCGTGGACCCGCCGCGGAAAGGGTGCGAGGGGGTGCTGCTAGAGACGATGCTCCGGATGAAGCCGGAGAAGATTGTGTATGTGTCTTGCGATTCGGCAACATTGGCAAGGGATTTGAGGGTACTTTGTGATGGCGGGTATGAAGTAAGGAAGGTGCAGCCGGTGGATATGTTTGGGATGACGGTGCATGTGGAGACTATTGTGTTGCTACAAAGGCAACATACGTAGAAATCCTTTATTTTAGGCACTTTGCGAAGCATTGCATGTTTACAGGAGAGGGTGAGAAATCTCGAAATAAGCAACTCAAAAACTGCTTTGATGTTTCTGTGGTGGTTGATATAGAGTGTGGGAACACAAACGAAGAATAAAGGCTTTTCGACTTTCACATATCCACGTAGTGTACACCCTACCTTAAAATAACAGGCTACACCATATAAGCAAAACTAAAAAAACATGAGTATAACAAGCGTATCATTAGAAATAGTGGTACGCTTGTTTTTTTCCATTTACACATTTGAGTATTCTCCATTTTCTTAATATAATGGAGCTACAAGGAGGTGCTTGGTTATGAGAGAAAAAACATATCATGTTTATCTGGATAGCAACGAACGCAAGGTTTTGATACATAGCCTTATTGAATTGAAAAATTCCCTGATACAGCAAGGAAGATATACGGATGCCGTAGACGAGCTAATATTTAAGGCTATGAATGCTCCTGTTAAGAAATTGAAAATTGAATATGTCTAAACCACATAGTGCTTGAAGCCGCTTATTCTATATGAAAGATTAAGCGGCTTTTTTGCGTTCTATTTTTCTATTTATTTCATTATTGCCGTTTTATTAGCGACATTGCTAGTCATATTGAATTGAAAAGTAGGAAGTTTTTTGATATAATTAATATTCGTAGAGATGTCCATGTTAGATTTGACTTTACTGGCTGGGCTTTCCGTCATGTTCACTTTCCCCTTAATGGCTAGTGCCTCAATGGTATTTGAAATCAAAGGAGAGATGCTTATGAAATTTTTCTTGACGGTGACAAGTTGTCTGGCGGGAAATGCAGGTGTATGCGGGGGTTGCAACAGCGGCGAGTACAGCAGTAGGTTGATTCTATGATATATGGAGTTATACACCGTGAGGTTCAACTCCTCACACCCCCGCCAATATTTTGGAGATATTAATTTATGAATATATTAAGAAGTAAGGAATATATTGAGGCTTGGTCTGCTTTTGCATTGATAAAAGCGGGTGTAATTGCCGAACCATTTTCAAAAGAATGGCTGAGTGATAGACCTGATTTGCAGATTGGAGATTTTGGTATCGAAGTCGTAAATGCGGTAGCTCCATTAGCAGGTGAGCAGCGAAGTTTTCAACAGCAACTTACCAATTGCAAAACATTTGACGAAGCTAATAAACTTTCGATGACTGATTATTTCAAAAAGAGTCAAGTTAAGGTAAAACCTCTGGGCGAAACTGATTTACACTTCATATATACATCCTCATTTGGTGAGGATGTAGCTTCAGAGAGCGATGCAACAAAAATCATTGTTGAAAAAATCAAAGAAAAGGATAATAAATTCTCAAAATACCCTGATAGTCAACGCTATACTAAAAAAGGGTTATTCATTCATAAGACTGATGATATTTTTCTTGAGTCACCTATGACTTTAGGTGAGATTCTTTCTTCTCTTGACCTTGTTGTTGCTCAGCAAATTAAACAATGATAGATTCTGCACATTATTTCAGCCGGAATTAGCCCCCATTTAGAGACAGTATCACATTATTTTAAATGGATTTGTCACTTTATATGATACAAAGACACCTTTCTGCAGATTAATTGCAGAAAGGCGTCATATGCTAATCCACTGATCTTTCATGGTACGAAACCACCGCTCGATTTTGGCTTTTTGCGTAGGCGTGTAGGGCTGGTCATAGTGAATAACGGAACCAATACGTGCTGCAAGCAGCTCCATCTGCTTATTCCTATAGGCGCTTCCGTTGTCAAAATTGAACATCTGCGGGCGTCCGAACTTTGCCACAGCGGATCGGATCACTGACATAAGGTTAATGAAGTTATCATTGAAGAACAGATCAATTCCAGTAATAAAGCGACTGGCATCATCAATCAGTGCGATGATGTAGACGCGGTGTTTTTTACCATCGTCTGTTTTCAGATATGGTCCGGCACTGCTGTCGCCGCACCAGACTTCATTGATATGCGGGCGCTCATAGCGGCGCAAATCCTGGTTATTGGAAGTTTTCCGATCGATTGAAAGCTGGTTGATGTAGCGGCACACGGTGGATTCAGAGACCTGCCCTTTTGAAATACTGCCAATTTCCTGAAGTTGCCGAAAGATGGCAGAGGCAGACATTCGCGGATAGTTGTCCTTAAGATAACGAATCTGTTCCTGAAGAGCATCATCGAGTTTACGAGGTTTGCCAAGATCGTTCCTTCCAGAAGGGAGAAGAGCATCAAAACCGCCCTTTCTGTAATCGTCATACCATTTGGAAATAGTTCCGGGAGCGTAGTGTTTGAGCGAACCATCAGGGGAGGTGATCCCCTTTGCCGAAACCGCACGGCAAAAAGCACTATCGGAAGTAAAGTCCTCTGAAAGTCCGGTAATAAGTGGTGAGATGGCAGAATAACGCATCAAAGCGATGCTCTGCATTTTTTCCTGGTCCAAATCAGGTGCCTCCTTTGAGTTTTCTTAAGTATAAATCAGAAAAAGGGAGGTGTCGTGTAAGGTTATGTGGGTGCCGGAAATAAAATATTGGATGTTATTTTATTCTGCATAAACTGCCTGCCAAAACTGGAAAAACACATGAGGGTCAACGAAGGAGAAGCCAGAGGGATACATCCAGACAGGAGTCGCTGCTTCCAATGTTTTAAATATTGACGGATGATGTAACGAAGGTTATTCTCATCGATGGAAAGCGTCTGTTCCATGACAGCCGCAGAGAGATGGCCTTTTTCAAAGTCGGAAAGAATCATAATGTAATCCTTTAGAAGAACTTGGGAATAAGGAACGAAGGATGACAGAAGCAGAGCGTTGGTTATTCCGCAATGGCTGCATATCACACGACAAATACGCAGACGCACAGAGCTGTCGCCTGACTTGACGCTACGGTAGTAGTATCCATGAATCGTCAGCCCCCCGGAGAGTCCACAGGTGCAGGTCAGCTGATGGAATTGGAGGGTCCGGATGGTTTTATCATAAAAATCTTGTGAAACAGGGTTGTTATCATCGACAGATAGAGTTATCATAAGTATGTATCTTATGGCACAAGCCATAAATGCGGGCTTATGGCAGGAAACCAAACTTTGGTCGGGGCGGTTCCTGCCATGATTCATAGTGACAATGCGATGATAACAGAAGATACATGATAAAACAATCTGCCGTGTAATGCAACAGATTAATTTACCATGTACCTTCTTTTAATTTGCTTATAAATGGAAGATTTAGGCGCTTATAGTATGACGAATAACAGATAGAGAAGATAGATGTGGATTTTGCACTGAAGATTCTCGATCATATTAAAGTGTTTGAGGATGGAGTATTGATGGTTGTTTTTTTGGAAGGAACGGAGATTGAATGTAGAAGTGAAGAAGTGTAAAATAGGTATCAGCCGAGAACTACTTCTCGGTTGACCGATTTAATTTTTATATGAGGTCGATCATTGTTGAGTATTTGAGCTTTTAGTTATATAACTCAACTTTCCCAGCTTGAAAACCGCTGCTAAAGCAGCGTATTCAAGCAATATAATTAGGTAAAATAGTTCTATTGACATGAAAAGTGCACCATTCTTTGGTATAATAAGAGTACGAACAA
>Ga0153991_1000026_pt1 | contig 29632 bp, 34 predicted proteins | sample TSNC075MetaG_FD_104681 | JGI IMG/M metagenome (GOLD analysis project Ga0153991, IMG submission 104681) | Attine ant fungus gardens microbial communities from North Carolina, USA - TSNC075 MetaG | ecosystem: Host-associated > Fungi > Mycelium > Unclassified | place: USA: North Carolina, Jones...
ACTCGACGGTCGAAAGCTGGGCCGCTGCGAGAGGTGCCACAGAGATTCGGTTGGCCGTGCTGGAAGCGAATGAAGCGGCAGAGCGATTTTGGCGTTCTCTCGGCTTCATTGAGTATCGGCGCGTTGGGCCAGACACCTTCAAAATGCGTAGCCATCGCCGGATAGAACTGAGCCGTCGCCTTTCTGGCGCGACCGTAGAAGGCAGCAACAAGTAAGATCTCGCGCCGGCTATCTGGGCGAGCTTGGCGTAGGATTCCGCCCCCTCCCGCAAACGCCCCCGAGATAGAGGCCCCCGGCGCTGTGGAAAAGCCTGTGACTTGAGGAAGTTATCCACGTGTAATCTGAAACGGGCCGGAATCCCCCGTTTTACGGGGCTTTTGGCGGAATCGGCCAACTTATCCACGTGTAATCTGAAACGCAGGCACGTGTAATCTGAAACGTAACGATCGCCAGAAACCGCCGCAAAGCATTGATCTACAAAGACAAATCTCTGTTCTCCTAGCGTCCCCAAGTATCTCTTTCTTCAAGTAATATAATTTAAAACAAGATATAGACGGCCCTCCGCTGTTCACAGCGTCGTTCCGAAAAACGATTTTAAGCACCAAAAGGAAGGTTGGGGGGCACGCCTGTATGCGATTATTTGCGACGTTGCGCGAATGAATGCGATTCATATGCGATTAAACGGGATCATATGCGAAATAGAGAATGCAGCCGTAGAGGCCAGCCCTCTTTTTGGTGCTATTTTTTCCTATCAACTAAGGTTGACAACTGCCCGGATAGCAACTATAGTTTACGCATGATCGAACTCATAGAAACAACCGTTTTTACCGATTGGCTCGAAACCCTCCGCGACCGGCAGGCTCGCGTGAGGATTCAAGCCCGGTTGCTCCGATTGAGCCGTGGGAACCCCGGCGATGTGAAGCCGGTAGGTGAAGGCGTGTCGGAAATGAGGATCGACTACGGCCCCGGCTACCGCGTCTATTTCATTCGGCGCGGCCCCGTTGTGGTGGTGCTGCTTTGTGCAGGCGACAAGGACAGTCAGGACCGGGATATAGCCTTGGCAAAGACCATTGCAGCGCAATGGAAGGAGTGACGGTTATGGATGTGAAATTCAGACGCTACGATGCAGCGAACTACCTCAAGGATGAGGACGACATTGCGGCTTATCTCGATGCCGTGATGGAGGACGGCGACCCGGCACTACTGGCGGCGGCGCTGGGCGACGTGGCCCGTGCGCGCAACCTAAGCCAGCTTGCCCGCGACGTTGGCATGAGCCGTCAAGGGCTGGACAAAGCGCTTTCGGGCGAAGGCAACCCGAGCCTTGGAACGGTGATGAAAGTCGCCCAGGCGCTTGGCCTGCGCTTGTCGCTGAAACCGACACACGCGAATCAGCCCGCGCAGATCGCAGGGGCATAAGGCCCCTGCCCTATATCGAGATAGGAGGAATGAACATGGACACGAAAACAACCGATCCAAACGAGTCGCTTTGGCGCGACCTTATGCGGGCTGGCCGGGATGATGACGGTTCGGCGGCGCAGGCCCATTTAGACGCCGGTTTCCCGATCTACTACGCCGAGGACGACACGCCCGCCGAATTGCTTATCAAGGAATACCCGGACGGGCACCGCGAGTTGGTGCGGTATCGCAAGGGCAACGATGAAGTCATCCGCGCCTTATGACGCCGCGACTATGGGTGTTCGCCGGGCCGAACGGCGCAGGCAAAACGACTTTGGCCCGGCAGTATGTCGTGGGCCGAATCGAGATTGTGAACCCCGACGAGATTGCCCGGCAGATAGACCCACAGCACTTTGATGACGCGCGCGTGATCGCTCTCGCCGGTCGGCAAGCCGTTGAGCGCCGCCGGGTGTTGCTGGCGGCGGGGCAGACGTTCGGGATCGAGACCACACTAACCGGGCGCGGCGGGTTGGCATTCATGGCAGAAGCGCGTGAGCGCGGTTTTAAGGTCAATCTCGTATTCATCGGGATCAAGGACGCGCAGCAGTCCTTTAGCCGCGTCGGGGCGCGCGTGGAGCTTGGAGGGCATACCGTGCCGGATGACGCTATAGCCCGGCGCTTCAATCAGAGCATGGGAAATCTGCCCGAGGCCATGAAGCTGGCGGATCGGGCGTTGGTGTTCGACAACACCGGCAAGCGGCGGCGGCTGATCTTGAGCCGTGAGAATGGGCGGACCAAGTTGGTTAGCCGCAACCTGCCCCAATGGGCGCGCGAGGCCATTCCGGCGGGCGTGCGGCGGATGCCGCACAAAGGGCTAGAGCTATGAACGACGCCGCGCGCCGCGCGCCCATTCTCGCCCGCCCGACCGGCGACGACTGGCGGTGCTTGCGCGAGCGCCACGGCCTTACACAGATGGACCTCGCCGCCCTTGTCTACCGCACGCCGGACGCGGTGAAAAAATGGGAACAGAATCGCGGCGACGGCGACCTTGCATGTTGGCACTTGGCCTTGCTGCTGTTGGGCGAGCTTCGCCGGAAAAAACACCGCGACGGAGAGCGGCGCTAGAACCACAGCCCGATGCTTCATTTGAGCAGGGCCACGACGACCGCCGCCACGGCCACGACCGCGCACAGCCCAGCGATGACAGCCGCGAGGATGGCCGTAGTGCGCGCAGCCCGTGCCATCTGCTCCCCAGCCTTCGCAGCCCGGCCAGCGGCGCACGCGTCAGCGACCTCTTGTCGGAGTTGCGCGCTTGCTTCCGCGAGCGCGCCCGTCACCGCTAGCCGCACCTGCACGGCCACGTAATCGGCGGCGTCAGTGATGACCTTACCCGCCGTTCCTTTGGACTGTTCGACATTCTCCGCGAGTGCAGCGGCGAGGGCCTTTTGATGGCCCTCGTTTTGCGCGGTTAGAACCTCGACATATCGCCTAAGCACAAGATCATGTAGCGATACCGTGACCAAGATAGGATCATCAGCCCCGAGCAATACGTTGTGCTTGATGGCGACGGTTTTCCGTAGCTCGTCAAAATCAATCACCGTGCCCCCCTTAGATAACCGCGTCGAGTTGTTCAAAGATCGCCTTTTTGACCTGTGCGAGCCGCGACTTGGACATAAGACCGAAGTCAGGGGAGGCGGCGACTTCATCGAACGTCAGTTTGGAATCGAGCATCAATTGCACGTCCTTGCCGAACGTGCTCCCGGTCTGCCGCACGATCCGCACAAGGCCATGAACGCGGTCGCGGTTGGCGACGTAGACTTTCATTTGCTCGAACGTCTTTCCTTCGGCCTCAATGTCGCCGAAGAACTCATTGAGCCACACGACGATGCGAGTTTCTGGCGGCAATTGCTCGACCAACTGCGCGAACCCGGCGAGCGTGTCGCGCATCGCTTGGCCGCCTGTGACAACGGTATGAATGACCACCTGTTTGCCGTGCTGTGCGATCACGTTGATGGCGTCGTTTTCGGCGATGTAGAACGACAGGGGGATGAAGCTCGCCGCGCCGTTGTCGATCACGAAATGCGAATCCTCCGCGACGATATTTTCAATCAGCGTGTCAAAGTGGCGCTCGACCAATGAACCACCTTCCATCAGTTCGAGGCGGCGCGTCTGGAACGCCTCGTAGCCCGCGAGCGTGGCGTTCACCGGGTCAGTATCGACCGGGATAACTGGCTCACCCTTGGCGTGCAGGAATTGCGTGAGCAGGCTTGAGGCGAAGGATTTCCCGACGCCGCCTTTACCTTGCAGGGTGAAATGCACTTTCTTCATGGTGGAATTATTCCTTTCAGATGAGGTCTTTTCGCTTGTTGCCTTGGGCGTCGTGGATGGGGAGTTTTCCGCCGCCGGGCTTGTTGAGAGTTGGACTTCGGACGGTGCCGTTATCAGATGATCCGCTATCGGTTCCGCCGGGCTGTTGCTGGATCGACCCGGCGCTTGGTGCTGGGGAGGGGTCTTTTTGGTGCTCATGATCAGTCGCCTTTCCTAGTAGGTATTTGCCGACATATCGGTTGAACTGGCTGTAGCTAATGCCGAGGTCCGCCGCGTGATCGTCGTAGATCGAGCGTTGCGGGTGGCCTGCATCTACCAGCGTCCGGAACAGATCCGCGCGGGCTAGGAAGGCGACCCGACCATCACCCTTACGGTGCTGTTTAGGTGCCGCCTTTGTCATCGTGATTAGCTCCTTTCAGTCCGTGATTCGTTTGGTGCATCACCATTCTAGCCCGATGTGCGACGATACGCAATGATGCGCGAATAATTGCGATTATATGCGAAACAACGCGATAATGCAAGCTAGTATACGCAATTATACGCGATTATATGCGATAATGCGCGATTTCTGCTTTCGAAAAGCCATAGGATAGATCATGCGCAGATAATCGCGTATAATTGCAGAGTATAGGATGGCAAGATGTGTGTTGTGGGCCTACGCGACAAGTCGCGCAGCCCTCAACACCGCCCCTTACTCGCCTGCGGCTCGACGGCATCTTGCTCTGCGAGGCTCACGGTCGCTGCCGCGACGAAGGGGAACCACCAAACGAAAGGAGGGCGCGGCGCGCATGGGTGAGGACAACACGAACGAGCAGGCCGCCCGGCCCCGGCGGAAGGTTCCGCCGGTTAAGGTATGGGTGACGGACGCGGAGAAAGCGAAGATCGCCGAGCGGGCGGCGCTGTCCGGTCTATCGCTGTCCGGCTACATGCTGGCGGCGGGCCTCAATCACCCGATTCGATCCGTCTACGACCTAAAGGCCGTGGCGGACCTTGGCCGCGTCAATGGAGACCTCGGGCGCGTGGCCGGGTTGCTAAAGCTCTGGCTGGCCGAGAAGCGCGGGCAGGGTGCGCGGCCCATCGACGTTGAGAAGATGATGACCGAGTTTCGGGTCATTCAGACCGAACTATCAGCCATCATGAGGCGGGCGCTGAAATGATCGCCAAGCGCGTGCCGAGGCGGGGGGGTACTTCAAGCCCGGCGCGGCTTGTCCGCTACATGGTGGCAGCACAAGGTGGGATCGAGCCGGAAAGCTGGAAGCGCACCGCCGATTACATTCTGGACAGCAAGGGCACGACGACGCAGGGCGAGAAGGTCGCCAGCTATCGCGTGACCAATTGCGGGACCGATGATCCGGCGCAAGCTACGACGATCATTGAGGCTACGCAGGCAGGTAACAAGCGGTCGAAGGCCGACAAGACCTATCACCTAGTATTCAGCTTCCCGCCCGGCGAGCGCCCGGCGCTCGATGTGCTGCACGCCATCGAGGACGAGCTTTGCGCCGCTATCGGCTTCGCCGACCATCAGCGCATCAGCGCTGTGCACATCGACACCGACCATCAGCATGTGCACGTCGCCATCAACAAGGTTCACCCCACGGGCCTGCAAAACGTTGAGCCGTTCTTTGATAAACAACGGCTCATGGAGGCTTGCGAACGTCTCGAAATCAAGCACGGCCTACAGCCCACCAATCACGGACTAACCGAAGGAAAAGCCTATGACAGACCTGACCGAATCCAACTCGGAGCCGAGCGAAAACACGACTCCCGTTTCCGCGAGTTCCTACGTCAGTCCTACCATCTCGCGCTTGCCGAGCGGCCAGAGGCCGAAACCTACAACGGTTTGCGAAACCTGTCCGGCAGCAGTGTGGCACACGGGCCGGGACGGTATTCGGAACTACTGCCGCGTGATGCACGTGATCGTGTGGAGCAAGGACGAACCCAACAGCCTGACAGCGTGCGACGGGCGCGAAATGGCGCTGGCCGCGATGGAGCAGGGATAGACGGCAAAGCGGCGGACATGGAGGCGCACGCGGGCGTCGATAGCCTCATAGGCTACGTCGCGCGCGAGGTAGCCCCGGCCATGCGGCGGGCCACAAACTGGCAGGAGCTACACGCGGCGCTCGCCGAGCATGGCCTACAGATCAAGCCACGCGGCGCGGGCTTTGTGATCGGCGATGCCGGTCTACGCTTGTGGTGCAAGGCCAGCGAAGCCGGGCGCGATCTATCTATGAAGGCGCTGACCGACCGGCTAGGGCCGTTCGAGCGCGACAAGGGCCGCGCAGCGCCGGAGGCGCGGCGGCGATACGAGCCGCGACCACGACAGCCGCACCCGTCGAGCGCGGCATTGTTCGCCGAGTATCAGCGACAGCGGCAGGCGGCCATTGCGGGCCGCAAGCAGGGTTTTGCCGTCATCAAGGCTGAGCGTGCACGCGAGGCCGAGCGCATCCGTCAATGGGCAGTGACGCAGCGCCTTATCATCAAGGCCGGGCCACGCGGCCCGGTGCGAAAGGCGCTTTATGCCAACGTGCAGGCGCAAGCCGACGCGGCGCGCGGTGCGAACGCGGCGAGCGCTAACGCCAAGCGCAAGGAGCTGATCGGCGGGGCGGGGCTTCCGAACTGGAATGAATGGCTTATGCGGCGGGCCGAGGCGGGCGACGTGGAGGCGCTTGCGGTGCTGCGTTCGCGCGCGGAGCGCGAGGAACGGATGCGTGGCGATTTGTTGACCGCCGAGCGCGCGGAGCGCGCCAAGGCGGCCATCATGGAATCGTTGAAGCCGCATGCCCGCAAGGATGGCACGATGGCCTATCGCACGGCAGACGGCGGCCTTGTGCTGGACCGCGCCACGCATGTGCAGGCCCAGCACGCGACCGCAGGCGCGGCCCTTGTCGCGCTCACGCTGGCCGCTGAACGGTTCGAGGGCCAGGCCCTCGATGTTCGCGGCACCGCGCAGTTTCGCCGCGACGTGGCTCAGATCGCCGCCATGCACAAAGTACGCGTCACCTTCGCCGATCCGGTGATGGAGGCGCTGCGGCGGGCGAACACGCCAGCGCCCGCTGCACAACAGGCTCCCGAGAAGCCGCCGGAGCGGCAGGAGGCGCGCGAGGGGAAGGGAAGGGCAGAACCACCGGCACGCGCGAAACCGCAATCAGCGGTTTCGACGCGGCCCGATGAGGGCGTTTCTCCAGCGATTCTCCGGTGGATTGATAAACGCAATGCAGACCGTAGCAAAATATCATCTATAGACTATAATCGCCTTTGGTCCGCCGCCGATGCGGGGGCCGCGATCTATCAGGGTCGCCGCCGAATGGAGGACGGTAGCGAGGTGCTTTTGCTCAAACGAGGGGACGAAACACTAGTTAAACCGGCAGGGCCGCGCGTGGTGGCGAAAGCCTCACGCTGGCGCGTCGGGCAAGCCGTCACGGTAGATGCGCGGGGCCGATTCATTGACAACACCAAAGGACTTGCAAGGTGAGCGATAAGAACACTTCGGTTGCGAGGGCGCGAATACTCGGCGGTGCACTGCTGGTGTTGGCCTTAATCGCCATAAACACCATTTGCACCCAATTCATTGCCGCCCGGCTGCACTATCACCCCAGCTTGGGGCAACCGCTTTTTGGGACGCTCTATCAGCCGTTCGCGTGGTGGCGGTGGATATTCAGTTTCTACGGCTACGCCGAGCAGACCTATAACTATGCTTTCGTCATCTTCGCCGTTGGCGTCATGATGGCGATGCTCGTCTATGTCCTCTATGTCGGGTTCGCAACGCGAAGCTCACGCCGCAATGAGGGCATCCACGGCACCGCACACTTTGCGACCTTAGAGGAAGTGCAGGAGAGCGGTCTTTTACCGAGCGGCAAGGAGGCAGGTCAGGGCGTCTATTGTGGCGGTTATGATGATCCGAAAACGGGTCGCCTGCACTACCTGCGCCATGATGGCCCCGAGCACGTTTGCGCGCTCGCGCCGACACGTTCGGGCAAAGGCGTGGGCCTTGTCATCCCGACGCTTCTAAGCTGGCCGCAATCGGTTTTCGTGCTCGACCGCAAGGGCGAAAACTACGCCATGACTGCCGGATGGCGGCGCGCGAAGGCGGGTAATGTCGTGCTACGTTTCGACCCGGCAGAGCCGGGGGCGGGCTGTTCTTGGAACGCGCTCGCGGAGATCCGTTTCGGAACCCGCTACCAAGTCAGTGATGCGCAGAACATCGCCCTTATGGCAGTGGACGATGACGGGCGCGGCATTGCCGGTGATCACTTCCGCAGCGCCGCCTATGAACTGCTTGTCGGGCTGATCCTGCACGCGCTCTATAAGGCGCAGAAGATTGGACGCCCGCCCGGCCTTTACGATTGTGCGCATATGCTTACCGGCGTCGGCGACTTTGCAGCGCCGGACACTGAGAACGACCTTGTGGACAACGAGGAAGGCGACCCGCGTGCGCTGGCCGGTCTGTTCACCGAAATGCGTGACGTAGAGCTTGACCCGCGCGACCCGGCGGCGCGCGAGGCCAAACTCGTTATCAGCGGCGTGGGCCGCCGCATGGCGAACACGCCGACGCGCGAGCTTGGCAGCATCATTTCGACCGCTAACAATGCCTTGTCGCTCTACCGCGATCCCATCGTGGGCGAGAATACATCGCGCGTTGACTTCAAGGTGGCCGACCTCATGGACCATGACCGCCCGGTGTCGCTCTACTTCATCACGACGCCACGCAACGCCGACCGTATGCGCCCGCTCGCGCGCCTGTTGCTCGCGCAGATCGTCCTCAGCCTTGCCGACCGTATGGAGTACGACGAGGCGGGCCGCAGCAAGACGATGCACAAGCACCGCCTGTTGCTCATGCTCGACGAGTTTCCCACGCTTGGGAAGCTTGAAGTGTTTGAATCGGCACTGGCCTACATCGCCGGTTACGGCATGAAAGCCTACTTGATCACGCAGGACGTACAGCAGCTTTATAAGGCGTATACGAATTTCGAGAGCATCATTTCTAATTGCCACGTCCGCGTTGCCTACGCTCCCAACAAGGTGGAAACCGCCGAGTGGATGAGCAAGATGACGGGGCAAACCACCATCATCAAAGAGCAGATCACGACGAGCGGCAAACGCTTTGGCGCAGTGCTGGAACAGGTGTCACGCAGCTATCAGGAAGTGCAGCGGCCCTTGATGACAGCCGACGAAATCATGCGCCTGCCGGGACCGAAGAAGGACGCCAAGGGCGACATTATCGAGGCGGGTGAAATGCTTGTTTTCGTTGCCGGTCAATCCGCCATCCGGGGCCGCCAGATACTCTATTTCCAAGACCCGACTTTTGCAGCGCGGTCGAAAATGCCGCCGCCCCAAAAATCAGATCGCGTGCGCGCACAACCGGAGCCGCCGAAGGTCGCCACGTCAACCAGTGGCGGCAACGACAAGGGAGGCTTTGTCGTCCAATGAACGCGCGCCGTTTTGCATTCACCGCTTGGGCGCTGGCCGGGGCAATTGGCATCACCGCCGTCATGGCAACTGCCGCCGGGTTCCGATTGAATACAACCGCGTCCGCGCCGACAGGTGTATGGCGCATTGCGTCCGTAGACGCGGCGCAGATCGCCCACGGCTCCCTTGTGTCTGTTTGCCCGCCACCGCTTGGCATTGTCGCCACAATGCGTGAGCGCGGCTATCTGTATCCCGGTGACTGCCCCGGCACGAACACCACGCCGCTGCTAAAGCCCGTGGTTGCGGTCGCGGGCGATACTGTGACGGTCGCCCCCGGCGCGGCGCTGATCGTCAATGGCAAGGCAGTGCCGGATAGCACGCCGCAAGCCGGAATGCCCGCATGGACACCCGGCACCTATTCGGTGCAGCCCGGCGAGATTTGGGTGATTTCGAGCTACAGCACCGGGAGCTTCGACAGCCGGTATTTCGGCCCCGTGGCCGTCAAGAACCTGCGTGGCCTAGCCGCGCCGGTCCTAGTGAGAGGCGATGTTGATTCCATGATCAAAGGAGTTGCCGAGAATGCGAGTTTCTAAACTGCTTGTGGCCGCGCGTCCCGACATGCCCCGCAATGATGGTTCGAAGGAGCTTCGCCGTGCTTGGGATTGAACTCATCGTAGCTTGCGCGCCAAGCGTCGCCCCGATGACTGTTCGGCAGGTCATCGACGTAGAGAGCAAGGGGAACCCCATTGCTCTTAACGTCAACGGCGCGACTCTATCGCGTCAGCCACGCGATGCCGCTGACGCCGCCACGCTCGCCCGCCAATATATCGAGGCGGGCTATACGGTGGACCTCGGCTTGATGCAGGTGAACAGCGCGAACCTGCCGAAGCTGGGTTATACGGTCGAAGATATGTTCGACACGTGCAAGAATCTGCGCGCAGGTTCAACCGTGTTGACCGACTTCTACACGTTGGCCCGTGCCCGCTATCCCGACGAGCAATCGGCATTGCAAGCCGCCCTGTCCGCCTACAACACCGGCAGTTTTACGCGCGGTTTCAGCAACGGCTATGTCGCCCGCTACTTTGGCGGTCAGTCCGGTAGCGGGGCCGTAGTGCTGGCACGTACAGCACCAAACACCACAGTGGAGGCCAGCTTTGCGCCGCCGCCTAATCCGTTCACGGCAACGACCGTGGTTTTCGTTCGTCAACAGGAGGAACCGACCATGACCCAAGAGACAACGCGGCCTGTCATTAGCCGCAATGAGGACGATGCGACCGTGCCCGGCGTGCAAGTGGAGCAAACCGGCGAGCAGGCCGAACGAAACGGCGCTTTCGAGGAAACTGCCATGAGCGAGGCGGACGCTTGGGAGGCGAACGCCGACCTAGCGACCGATCCGCACGGAACCGGCATTGTGGTGAGCGGCAAGCTGATGGCCGCCACCAAGGAGTGAGGCGGCCATGAACAAAGAATATGCCGAAGAAGTAGCCGCGCGGATTATCGAGCAATTACGGCAGGGCACCGCCCCTTGGCAAAAGCCGTGGAAGCCCGGCGAATTGCGTCTGCCCTACAATGCTGCGACCGGGAACGAGTATCGCGGCATGAATACTATCTGGCTTCACATGCAAGGCTACGATGATCCGCGATGGGTAACCTACAGGCAGGCCGAGATGGCGGGCGCACAGGTCCGCAAGGGATCGCGCGGAACGCGGATCATCTATTGGAAATTCCACGATGAGCAGCCTATGACCGACGCGCAGGGGCGGCCCGTGCTGGACGACGAGGGCAAGCAGCGGAAAATCCGCGTCGAGCTTGAACGCCCGCGCGTGTTTTCCGCTGTGGTGTTCAATGCGCAGCAGATCGACGGTTTGCCTCCTTTGGAGGCCAAGCCGCTTGGATCGGAACCGGAGCGGCACGCCCGTGCTGAGGCGATCCTTGCCAAGTCCGGCGCGCGAATCGCCCACGTCGAAGGCGACCGTGCTTTCTATAGCCTCAGCACGGACAGCATCACGCTTCCGGCTCGGCATCAATTCGGCAGCGCGGACGCCTACTATGCGACAGCCTTGCATGAATTGGGTCATTACAGCGGGCATGAAAGCCGCCTAAACCGTGACCTTTCTCACCCGTTTGGCAGTGAGGGCTACGCTCGCGAGGAATTGCGGGCTGAGATTGCGAGCCTAATGATTGGCGAGCGCCTAGAGATCGGCCACGATCCGGGCCAGCACGCCGCCTATGTTGCATCGTGGATCAAGGTTTTGCAGGATGATCCGCGCGAGATTTTCCGGGCCGCAGCCGACGCCGAAAAGATCAACAGCTATGTGCTTGCTTTCGAGCAGGTCGAGCAGGAGCAGACGCAAAGCGCTACCGCCCCGGACCCGGTAACGGTGGAGATAGGTCAGCGCGTGCGCTTCACTCCTAATGAGGAACGAGCAGCGCAGGGCGGGATGACGATAGAGGGCATGGCTGTGGACGTGGCACGGACACAGGCCGGAAACCTTCGCTGTCGCATCCGAACCGACCAGATCGCGCCACAGGACGGACAGCCACAGGAATGGCTTGTCTATTCGAACCAAGGCCGCATCGAGCAGCTTCCGGCCCGGGACGTGGCCGCAGGACCAACGCCAGAGGCCGAGGCTGCGCTACAGGCTGCGCACCGTGAGGCGGTGCCGACCTATAGCCCGCTAGAGACGTGGCAAAACCTTGATGCCGTGGCCCGCGAGCTTGGCCTTGTTGCTGCCGTTCGCCTGATAGACGGTGCCGACGCTGAGACGTTCCGCGCGCCGTTTCAAGTCAGCTACACGCGCTTGGACGGTACGCCTACCAGCATCACCACCGGCATTTTCACGGATGGTAAGGCCCTCACCGGAGCCAACGGTGAGCGCGTCAGTCCCTTCATTACCGAGGATCACGAATCGCAGAGCAGCGACCTACGAACGGCGCTCTCGCGGGAGCGCGAGCAGGGTCCGACCGTGCAGCACACGCCGCCGGAGGCATCGACTATGACACCCCAACGCACCTATCTAATCGTGCCCTACCGGCAAAAGGATGAAGCTAAGAAGCTCGCGCAGGATGCCGGTTTCCGGCTGCAATGGGACAAGGAAGTAAAGCAGTGGTTTGCTCCCGAGGGGGTGGACGTGAAGCAGACTGCGCTTGCCCGCTGGCTTCCCGAAAACACCAAAGTGGCGGTCGAGCGCGCGCCGTCGCCGGAGCAGTCTTTCGCCGACGCGATCCGGGCCGCCGGGCTAAAGCTAGATGGCTTGCCCGAAATGGACGGCCAGATTCATCGTGTGGGCGTCGAGGGCGACAAAGGCGCGGAGCGCAGCGGTTCCTATGCCGGTCACATGGAGGGCCGCATTCCCGGCGGCTATATTCAGAACTACAAGACCGGCGAGCGCATCAATTGGAAATATGAGGGCAAAGTAAACTCCATCAGTCCGGAGGAACGCGAGCGCCTTAACCGCGAGGCCGTCGAGCGCGCCGACCGGCGAGCGGTCGCTGTCGCCGCCCAGCACGACGCAATGGCGAAAATCGCGCAAGCAGTTTGGGACGAAGCCCCGCCCGCGACCGGCGACCATCCCTATTGCGTCGCCAAGGGCATCACGCATCCCGGCGAGCATGGTTTGCGCGTGGTTCCGTCCGCGGTGTCCGACGAGGCCAAGGCCGCGGGCGTCCGCATCGCCAAAAATTGGCGCGAGGCCAAGGCCATGCGCGAGGCGGAGCCGGAGGCCCGCGTTTTCATCGCCGGGGATTTGCTTGTCCCGGCCCGCGACCGCGACGGCAAGTTATGGTCTGTTCAGAGCGTCAACCCTAATTTCAAGGGGTTCATGAAGGATGGGCGCAAGACCGGCAACTACACTATCGCCGGAGCCGAGCCGTCCGCGTTCGCTGCCATGATGGACCGCGACCCCTCTATTCCTTTGGTGCTGGCCGAAGGCTATGCGACAGGGGACACAACAGCGCGGTTACGCGGTCATCCCGTGGTAGTGGGGTTCGACTCCGGCAATCTTGATGCAGTCGCGCGCGGTCTGCGCGACCGCTGGCCGAATCGTCCCTTGCTGATTGCAGCCGACAACGACCACACTGCCGAGCAGAAGATGCAGCCGAACGGCAAGCCCGGGGTCAATGTCGGGTTGAAGAAAGCGCAGGAAGTTGCTGCAAACCACAAGGGTGCGGCACTGGTGCCCCCCTTCGGTCCGCGCGACAAGGGGACCGATTGGAACGACTACGCCCAGCAGCACGGGGACGAGGCCGCACGCAAGGAGCTTGCCCGGCAGGTGGCGCAGGCCAAGACTGAGGCGGCCATGAACGCAGAGCGCATGATGACGCTTGCGCGCGAGCGAGAGGCAGAGGCCCGCAACGACCCCACGACGAGCGCCGACGACGCGTTTGTGGCGCGTGAGCGGGCCGCCGCGCACGATCTTATGGCCCGTGCCGTCGCGGGCGACACTGAGGCCCGCGCAGAGGCGACCGACGCTCTCGTGGCGAACGCCACAGGAGCGCCGCGCCCCGTGGCCGCCGTCAGTACTACGATAGATCGGACCAAAGCCGAGCAAGCCGACGAGGTAAAGGAGCAGCGGCAGACCGTCTTTGACGGCCACAACGTTAGCTCCGAGAGCGAGCGGGCTACAACGATATGTACCGTTGAGCGGCGTGTTGGGGACCATCGTCCGACCGATCGAATGGCGGACGGCGCAGAGTGGTGGGATCATCAGGTGATGCTCATGCAGGAGAGCGCAGAGAACCCGCGCCAGTTAGAACGGGACATTACGGCACTGGGGCCGCGCCCGCCTGAGGGCGTGAAAATCCGCATAAACGAAGATTGGCTGCGCGTGATCGAGCGAGGAGATCCACAGCAGGCACCCGAAGCGGGGACCAAGCCCGCGCGTCAACGGGCGCGCGGGCAGGGTGCGGAGCTTTAAATAGGGTAAGGCGGCCTCTTGCCGCCCATTCGATAGCAGCCCAAACGTCAATTGCGAAGGAGGTAACGCACTATGAACAAGCTGATTTACACAGGTCGGGCCGCTGCCGCGCCGGAGATTAACACCTATGGGGACACAAAGGTGGCGCGCTTCCGGCTGATCCGCAATGAGTATGCCGGGAAAGACGAGCATGGTGAGCGCAAGGAACGGCAGGTAAGCATTCCATTTTCCGCCTTCGATGCGATGGCCGAAACGCTCGCTAAGAACGTGATGACCGGCGATCAACTCATGATCGAGGCGACGGTGCGCAACAACAATTTCACCGATGGCGAGGGCAAGGACCGCTACGACTATAACTTTGAAGTTGTGTCGTTCGACTACGGTGCTCCGGGAGCCGAGAAGCGGAAGAAGCTTGCCGAGCGAGGCTAAAGCGAGAGGTCAACCAGCTCCAAAAGGAAAGTTTATGGGGAGAGCTATCAGAGGCGCGCTGTTGTCTATGGTCTTGCTCGCCGGGTGTGGCGACAGCGCGGGCAACCAGTTTCTCGGGAAATGGATAGGAGTCGAGAATGATAAGCGCTTGCTAGAGATTGAGCGCAACGGTGACACTTACATGGTGCGTAACACCGTGCCTAGCCTGATTTCCGGCAAGACCCGGACGATGAACATACCGGCCACCTTGGAGGATAACGTTTTGCAGATGGCAGTTGGCTTTGGGAGTGTAACGCTCGCGATAGACGGCAAGTCAGGCAACCTTACCGATGGAAGGACGGAGTACCGACGACAGGAATAGGCCGACAGCCAGGTCAAACAGAGGCGGGGTTTAGACCCCGCTTTTTTGTCACTCGACGGAATCGAGCGCGACGGCGCTGCAATCCTCATTGCCGCACAGGAGCCGGAGCGACGGCTTACCCCATGCCTGCGCGCCGCAGGACGGGCACCGATACTTTACCCGGTTAGAGCGGTTGCCGGACAGCGGCGAAATCAGGCCGCCGAGATCATCGCCACCCTCGCCGTCCGAGTCGGCGGTGCTCGTTATCGTGGGGGGGAAGCGATCAAGCCAAGAGATTTTGAAATCTTGCGTCAGCAGCTTGTCGGTCGCTTGCATGAACAGGCCGCCCGGTGCGGCATAGTCGGCTATCTTCTCACCCGTGCGTGCCCCACCGGGCTTGCCCGTGCTGGACGGCATTAGGCCGATGGCTTCCATTTTATCAGCCCACTCCTTGTTATGGTAGCCGCGACGGCCCGGCTTCCCGAAGTGGAATTGCCATGCGTGGGCCATTTCATGCACCACAGTTTGCAGGACTTCGAGCAGCGGCACGACTGCAAAATAGGATGGGTTGATGGCGATTTCATCCGTCTTGTTCTTGTCGTGGCGATGCACGAACCTCTCAGACGAAAAGTAGCCATAGGTGCGTTTCTCGCGCTGCATAGTGATGAGGCAGTGCGGAAGCTGGCCGTCGAATAGCTCGCGGTTATAGTGATCGAAAGCGCCTTGCAGTTCGGCATATGCTTGAGCGGTCGGGCTGATGATGGTTTGGCCGGGCACGGTGGTTCCTTTGAAATTGGATTGCACAATCCAAAATATACGTAAATGCTGCCTGTCCGTCAAACGGTCGTTTAGCGGATACTTGCATTTTGTCCGTTAATTAGGTTGTTGCGGTGGATTGACGGACAGACTATAATGACGGACAGAAAACGGACATATCGGAGGTGTTATGTCCGAATCAAAGTGGATCGAGCATTACCGGGCCGGAACGTGATCGCGCCGCGCAGCCAACCTATGGAGGCCACACCAAAATGATCCGGCACATCAACACTCACGCCTTGGCAAACGCCGGGTTCACCACGATTTGCAATCTACTTGAGGGGCGCGTTGAGGGCGGCAACGCGGCGGCGCTGGCGCTGGCCGAGGCGTTGCACAACCTGCCGGAGCCGGGAAACACGTTCCTGCAAAAGCTCACGCTGGATCGGTTGCAGGAGTTCACCGAGAGCTATCCGCACTTGGCGCTCATGCTCAATTCCGCCGCTGCCGCGCCGGAGCCAACAGCATGAAGGTGGTAACGCGACAGCGCATCGAGCGCCAGATTGCGCGCAAGGCCGCCAAGGACTTGATCGCGGCAGGTTTGCGTGATTCGGCGACCGAAGGCCGCATCCATGAAATGACCTTGCCCGGCGGATCGGGCGCGCGGATAGGCTACGCCCGCGTGTCCACGCCGGAGCAGGACATAAGCTTGCAGATCGACGCGCTAGAGCGCGCCGGTTGCTCGCGCATCTTTCAGGATGTGGCGAGCGGTGCGAAGGCTCAGCGTAAGGGACTGGACGAAGCGTTGGCCTACCTGCGCCTCGGCGACACGCTTGTGGTGTGGAAGATCGACCGGCTAGGCCGGTCGCTCGCTCATCTAGTGGCCGTGGTCGCGGGCCTGCGCGAACGCGGAATAGGCTTTCGGTCACTCACTGATGGCGGGATCGACACGACCACGGCCAGCGGGCAACTGATTTTCCATATCTTCGGTGCGCTGGCCGCGTTTGAGCGCGAACTTATCCGTGAACGGACGCGGGCCGGACTGGCGGCCGCTGTGCGGCGTGGAAGTCGGCCCGGTAGAAAGCCGGTTGTAGATAGGACTGTGCTGAATCGAGCCAAAACCCTGATGCACAAGAAGGGGTTGACGGTGCGCGAGGCGGCGGGCGCGCTCAAAATAGGCAAGACCGCCCTCTATGACGCCCTACGAGCCGACGAGGACGGCGAGCAACATAAGGCAGCCCAAAAACCAACCCAGAATGCCCGCTAGGGACCATTTTCCGGGCCGCTGGCGGCCTTCCTCTTCCGAGGTGAGAGAAAGCCGCAGAGAATAGCCAAACGCGCCACAGCGCGATTTATGGAGGTTGATTGGCCTAACCGGCGCGAAGCTGCGTTTTTGTCCAACTCGTGGTACAAGTGCGGAACATGGCCCCTGAACATGGGGCAACCATCCACGTTTGCGGGCCGGGATGCCGTCATCATCGCACCGTCGCGACCCTTGCAACGCCGCAGGCGTCCGCCGCTATATGCTTCGGCCCCAAGGGTGCAAGGATCGCTTTTCACGGTGCGCAAGGATCGCCACACGGCCCAACTCACAAACGGAGGTGCCCACCATGTTCAACACCGTTCTTACCCGCCTGCTAGGCGCAGCCTACGGCCCCACTCACCGCCTCGCGCGGATCGGCGCGTGGATATTCGGTTTCTATGGCCTCCTGATCCTCGCAATGGCAATGGCAGCAGATAAGACCGCCGAGAGCTTCCCAGTCTACAGCAAGCCGCTGGCGTGCGCCCTCGCCCTCATCATCCTACCCCGGTTCTATGCCGGTGGCCTGCGCCGCCTCCGAGGGGCGCGGTGAGATTGCGCAAACGAAAAAGGCCGGTCGCCCGGCCCCTTCCGCTTTTGGTGTCAGCGCTGGCCCGCAGCCAGCGGGTGGCCTTGCCACGGCGGCAGGACTATATCTTTCGTCACCTGCACGACGAAGCGATAACCGGGCCGGATTTCGAGCGTCGGCTGAATGTTCATGTTCCGCCGCGTCATTTCCATGCCGAGTTGTCCAAGCTGGCGACCAAGTTCTTGCGTCAGGATTTGTTGTGAATTGAAGCCGTTGTAACTTTCTGCATTCGTTTGAGGTTGTGAAAGCTGGATACCTGCCGAAAATAAGGAGAGCATCAGCGCATTGCCGAATATGCGCCAATAGTGATTGTTCACCTTGTCATTGAATCCGGCATAGCCGCTTGTGTCCGCACCCGGCATCAGATCGAGTGACACCGACGAGCCATCGGGATAGATGATCCGCCGCCACGCAATCAGCACACGCTCTTGTCCCATCGTCACACTGCTGTCGTAGGTGCCGACGAGCCGCGCCCCGGCGGGTATGAGCAGATAGCGCCCGCTCGCCGTATCGTAGACGTTTTCGCGTACCTGCCCGATGATTTGACCGGGCAGATCGGAATTGATGCCGCCGATCATCACGCCGGGAATAATGGTCCCAGCCTTAATCTCCGTCGCCGAGATAGCAGGCGTGCGGGTGTGCTTGAGATAGGTTTCAAGCTCTGGCGTTTGGGAGAGGAACGCGCGCTTTTGATCTTGCGCGTTGGCCGCCGCATATTCATTTGGACCGAAGCCGCCCGCGCCTCCGGCATCAAGACCAGACAGCGCGCCGACACTGCCGCCGACGCCGGCGTTGCGCAGGACTTCCGCCGCCCCGGCGAGGCCCGCCATTTGGGCGGGCGTCTGCCCGCCTGTTCCGTCTCCCGCGCCGTTGGGTGTGTCGCGCTCGGCGAAAGCCTGCACGTCCGGCTCAGCACTAAGAGCCGCCTCATAGGCGGCGAATCTATTTTCTTCGATGCGGCGGATTAAACGCAACCGGGCTTCCAATTCAGAATCGACCGGTTGCGACGGGGCAGGCGCATTCGTGGGCGTGGGCTTGTCACCTTCAATGGCGGGTACAACTGGCGCATCGGTCGGAGGTGCGGGTGAAGCTGCCCGGATGGTTTCCGGCCTGATCGGGGCGGTTGCCCGGCCCGCTACGTTGCCCGGATCAATCGGTGATGTTGCCACACTCCGTTGCGCCGCTTGTCTCTGGAAAAATGTGTAAGTGATAGCAAGCACGGCCAGCATAATGAGCGCGCCCACTATAAACAGTGGAATGCGGTTCAGCCGACGCACCCCCTTGCCACGTTTCGTAGATGCAGCGAGGAAGTCGGGCGATGCCCCGGCATCGCCGCCTATAGTCGATTCAACTTTTTCGCTCATTCGCTTGCTCCTGCCACCTGCTGCCCGGCTTGGCGCACCGTGAACGGCGCGGCCTCATTGAGCAGCGAGCCGTCAGTGCTGCGCGGATAGAAGCGGGCGGCTTCGACGCCTTGATACTGCAGGCGCATCAGCACGCCAGTTTGAAGGGGCGACACCAAATAGCGGAGCGGAACGCCATTGGCATCCTTGGGCCGGTTCGGCTCGATTAGCACCACGCCGTAGCCGGTCGCGCGCAATTGCTCGACCATCGCGGGAGTCATCACGTCATCTTGCCGGGAGGCAGGCGGATCGAGCACGATAGTTGTGCGCGCGGGCGGCAGAGGAAGCGCAAGATGCTTTGCCGCGTCGGTTGCAAGAACCTTGGCATCGTTTACCGTGACTTCCGATGTGACGTAGGACATGGTAGGCCGCATTGTGGTGCACCCGGCAAGGGCCGAACCAACGAGAAAGCAGATCGCTATGCGCTTCATCATCAGTTCCCCCGGCGCTCGATAATGACTTCGGTCTGTTTGCGGCCAACGCCGGAGATTAGCGCCGCCCTATCTATTACTTGATCGACCACGTAGCGGTCGCCGATGACGCGATAGTTGACCAACTCTTGCGTTGGTCGAGAAAATAGCCCGCCATCGCGCGCGAGCGACACGAGCGCGGGCGCTTCCGATCCGGCGAAGCTCGCCGAGGAGAATTGAATGTAGGTCTTGACGCCATCGGTATAGACCCGCTTGGGTGTCCAGCGTGGATGATCGCCGCGTATCTGAAAGCCGAAATCGAGATTGGCGAGGTTTTGCCCGGTCGGAAGCGTGGTCGCGGCCAGTTGTTGGGCGTGCTGCTGGCGGTAAGCATCCCATGCCGCGTTGACCTCATCCGGGTAGTCAAATGACAGCATCGGAATCCAGTCTCTTTGCGTGCTGGCAAGCTTGATTGAATAAGTACGACGATCCGTTGCGATGAGAAGGTTTGTCGTCAGGCCCGCATCGGTAGGCTTGACGATGACGATGGTGGCTTGGTTCGCACCGGAGCCACTAGCCGCCGGAGTGATCCGCCACCGGGCCTTGTCACCAGCGTGCACATCGTTCACGACTTCACCGGCTTGCAGGCGGATCGCGCATACTTGCAGTGGTGTGCAAACGAGCGTCGGGAGGGTCGCGCCATAGAGGTAGACCACACTTCCGTCAGCGCCGCGCCGGGGCCGGTCTGGATGACTTTTCCATTGGTTCGCCAAAGCCACGCCCGAAGCTTCCTTGCCGTCAAGATAGACTCGATTCGGGGATACCAAACGGACAGGCGGAAGGGATTGTTGCGCGACAGGTCGCGCTTGCGCAGACTGGCCTTGGACTGGTTGGGTTTGGTCGGCAGCGACGGCAGGGGTAGTGTCCGCCTGCACCATGACCGGCACCAAGGCCGAAACCGTAAACAGACCGGCTTTCCAGTTCTTCTTAAATCTCATAGTCGGGGTTCCTCGGAAATTAGCGATTTTGCAAACGGCTAGTCCACTCGAACTGCCGGACATACAGACCAATAGGGTTGATCATGATTTGCTCGGCGTCAGTCGGTGGTGAAATCGCCACCGTAATGGTGGCTTGCCAATCTGCCGTATCGATGATCTTTCCAGAGGCTTGCCGCGTTGTTTCCCGCCACTCGACTTGCCAACTGTTGTCGGACACTGGCACAGCCACTTGCACATCGATGCTCACCGTCTCGTTCGCGGCGCGTTGGTAGGGGTTGTTGGCGCGGTGATACTCGGCGAGCTTTTGATAGGCCGGGCTGTCGGGAAACGTTTGAGCGTAGGTTTGATCTATTAGGGCTTTCATTGCCGCTGAGTCGCTGTAAACAGTGCGCGCGCCAATGACCCAGCTACGGAGCGCTGCGCGAATTTGGTTCGCGTCGGGCCGGGCCAGCACATCGGCCCGGCGAACCTGTACGACCTCGCCATGTCCGTTTAGCTCGACGGCATAGGGGACGACTTTGTTTTGCATCGACACGGCCACAAGGCCGCCTGCCGATACCAGCGCAACGGCGATTGAACCCAACGCTGCAAGCCGCCACTGATGAGCGGATTTGATGTAATCGCCATAGCGTTCATTCCATTCCCGACGCGCCGCCAGATATGGCGTGTCTGCCGCTTTAGCCTGCGCCTCCGTTGCCTCTTTTTGCTGTTTCATACGCAACCCACCTCACGTTTTATAGTCTATATACTATATTTTGGAATGCGAAAGCACCTTATGCAAGCGCTTAATTAAGGCCCGCCCTCAGTCACGTTTGTCGGAATCATTGCCCAAAGGCGGGTAGCCCCGGGATCGCGAGGCGCGAAATACAGCGCTCCAAGATTGATGAAATCGCCCTTTCACGCGCACTGTCGCATCATGGATCGCGTCAAGGCGCGCCCCATGACCTCGCCGCCGTAGGCACTGCGCAACAGCGTATGCGCCAATGACGACGAGGATGAAGACGCACAGCATCATCACTCCCCACGCGAGGCCGCTCATGACCGTTTCCCCTCATTCGGCGGAGGGGTGACCGGCGCAATCGTATTCTCGGGCGACTGCTGGAACTCCGCGCCCGGTTCCCGGCTGTCTGCCGGAGCGCCAGAGGATGAGCTACGGGATGGGCCAAGCGACAGCCCGGCGGCCCCTTCCATGCCGGGCACTGACATTGCTGAAAGCGCGCCGAGCGTGCGAATCGCACCAGCCGCTACTTGATGACCGCCGAGGCCGCCAACAGGAGCAGGTCGCGCTGTCGAACCGCCGTTGCCGGTCGATTGTGCTTGACCTGGCTCCCCGGTACCTGATGAGGGCGGGCCGCTTGTGGAGGCACTTTGCGAGGCTGCCGTCTCCCCACTCTCGCCGGAAGCATCAGAGGACGCTCGCGGCCCCTCCTGTGCGCTTTGCTGATCCAGCCCGTTCGTCTGTCCGGCGTTGGCGGCGCTTGCCGTGCGGGCCGCAGACGCAGCAGGAGAGCCGCCCATGCGTGGCGCAAGCGTGCTGGCCGGGTTGACGGTGCCATTAGAGTTAGAGGCTGATACAGTCGAGTGAGCCATATTCGCCCCGCCCGACAGGCTGGAATTGATAAGCCCGGCGAGGCCGCCCGAGCCAGAAGCACCCGCAGCACCTCCCGCTGCGCTGCCACCAGCACCGGCACCCGCAGCACCAGCACCAATAGCACCAACAGCCGCCGCAGCGCCCGCCGTGGCGACCGCTGCCGCAGCCATTGCCATGCTGCCGAGGGCCGCGCCGCCACCCGTCGACGTGCCTGTAATGAGGCTTTGCACCAAATCAGGAATTTGCTTCGCCAGATAAGCACAGACGAGGGACAGCCCGACCATTGTCCACATTGAGGCGTCATCGTGGTTATAGGCCGCCTGCCATTGTTTAGCAGACTGCATTATCAGGCCGACGATGAGCGTCAGGACAAAGAGCTTGGCACCGACCGCCACGGCGTAGCGGGCCATCGCAAGGGCATATTCACGGGTCCACTGGCCGCCGCCGAAGCCCATGAACAGAACGGACGCATTGATGACGATATAGGATTCTACGAGCGTTACGCCCATGAAAGCCGCGATGAAGGCGAAGCACAGCAAGACGATAGCCCCGGCGAGGGCGATGGTCATCGCTGTTAGCGGATTAATGGTGGTGACGTCGCCAATGGTTTGAGCCATCTCGATTGCAAGCCCGAAAATGTCGCCGGGCCTCAATCCTTGTCCTAGCCCGGATGCTTTGCCGCCTGCCTGCCGGAAGCTATCGACAATCGCCGTCGCCCAATCAACGGAGTAGAGTAACAGAGCGAAGAAGAACCCGATGATGAGGACAAAGCGGATTAACTCGCCGACGATTTCGCCGAAATCCGCATTGCGGATAACGAGCGGAAAGAAGGTCCAAACAAGTTGGATCGACGCCAGTATCCAGAAAAGCCGGGTCGCGTAGTTTTTTAACTTACCGGCCCAGTTGTTCGCGTTGGTGTGTATCAGGTCGAGCAAGCCGGTGAATGACCCACTTGCATCTTGCAGGTTTGTTTGCGCGTGGGCCGAAGTGGCAAGGAACGCCCCCACGGCGCATATGCACAGCACCATCAGCGCGAACCTTGCGCGACTGTTCATATCAATATTCCTTGCTCGGTGAGTTTTTGACTTCGCCGTGCGGCTGGCCGCGTCCACCATCCGGCGCGGTGGATCGAACCGCCGCGTCCGCCTTGTTGTCATCGCTGACCACCTTGACAACGACCGTCACGCCAACCGCGATGACCGTGACGACCAAAAGAATGGCGATGATGATCTTCGGTGGGATCATCATCAGTATTCCTTGCCGGTCGAGTTGCGAACGGGGACGTGGTATTGCTGCCGAAAAGCATCATCGACCGCTTGGCGCTCGATGCTCTGCGCATACCACATGCTTTGAGACTGCACGGAATCATTGAGCAATTGTCGCAGCTTCTGCATCTGCTGCACCTGCTGCGCGGCAATCTCATTGCCCGCCTGTATCGCCTGCATCCGGCCTTGCGCACTTTGCGACCGCGCCACCAGTTGCGACAGCATCGCGTCCTCGTCAGCGATGGCGCTCACGTTCATGCCTGCCGACTGCATCGCCACGCGCATGGCGTCGGAACCCTGTTCGTTCCAACGCTTATAGTTGTCCTGCATGTAAGTTGGGCTTTGACCGACTTGCGACAGATAACGGTTGTAGTCGCCGAATTGGCTACGGAATTGCTGATCAAAGTTCGTCAGATTTCCCGAAAGCGACTTGCTTTGCTGATAAAGCTGTTGGACGCGCTGTAGGTCTCCGGTGATCCGGTTGAACATGCTGTTAGGCAGGGCAAGGCCCTGCGTGATCATGTTCTGATATTGCTGGATTTGCGTCTGTAGCTGCTGGGCCGTGTTGATGGCCGTTTCGATTTCCTTAGCCACTTGCGTAGCCTGCGAAAACACGGTCGAGCAGTTGGTGCAATAGACCGTGAACGCGCGCGCCGGAGGCAGCACAAGCACGAATGAAGCAACACCAAAAGTAAGAGCGGTGGCCAGCGGAAGAACGCGGGCCTTAATGAACGTATTGCGCATAATCAACTCCTCGTTTATCCAACCATGCCAACGGCCAATCGGCCCCGTGTGTCTGTTGCAGGTGATGAATTTCGGCCAAGGCTTCCTTGTCCGATACCGCAACAAAACTTAGAGCCAGCGGCCCTAAACCCAACTCGAACAGACGCCGCCCGAGTGGTGACTTGTAATAGTAGTGCCGTTTGTATTGGCTGTTTTTCAGCAGATCGATTTCCCGCTCATTCAGGCCGAAGGTTTGATAAAGGTCCGCCGGGCCGGGGGCATCTTTGGTGCCGCGCAAATCCGCTTCCTTATTCGGCAGCAGAATCTTGGTCGGGCACTGTTCAAGCAGCACATCGAGCAGTCCAGAGGCGACCGCATCAGACAGGCTTTGCGTCGCCAGCAGGACAAGACAGTTCTTCTTGCGAAGCTCTTTAAGCCATTCCCGCAGGCGTTCGCGGAATACCTTGTGCCCGAGCATCACCCACGCCTCATCAAGCGAGAGGATAGCCGGTTGCCCCGTCAACGATTGCTCGAAACGCCGGAACAGATAGAGCAGCACCGGAATGGCGTTCTTGTCGCCGAGCTTCATCAGCTCGTCTATCTCAAAGACCGTGAAGGCCGATAGCGCTACCGCGTCCGACTTGCCATCAAGAAGGTGCCCCATAGCGCCGCTGATCGTGTAATGGGTCAGCGCCGCCCGGATTTCATCGTCCTGCACCGTTGTTACAAAGTCTGTCAGTGAGCGAAAATCGCGTGGTGCTTCGCGCAACAGCATCATAGCGCGGTGAATTTCACCCTTTTGGTGCGGGCTTGGCGGCTTGCCCGCCTGCAATTCAAAGCATATCGCAATCCATTCCTCAGCCCACAGCATGGCGCTGTCGCTATCAATGTCGGTGAGGGGTGCAACCGTCACCTGGCTATCGTCGGCCCCAATATCGTAATGTAGCCCGCCCGTGGCCGAGCAGAGCGCATAGAGAGAGCGACCCTTGTCAAAGGCAGTGATCGTCATGGGGATGGTGGAGCCGTCGGGCCGGGGCCGACTGCGATAGCGCCGAGCCTGCGCGAGCAACATTGCCAGTAGCGTTGACTTGCCCGCGCCGGTTGGGCCGAATGCCAACGTATGACCCACGTCAGCGACATGCAGGTTGAGGCGGAACGGGGTTGCGCCGGTTGTGACCGTCTGCATGAGCGGCGGAGAGGCGGGCGGGTAGAAGTCGCAAGGATTCTCGCGCAGGCCCGGCCATACGCTGCTGAGTGGCAGCAGATCGGCGAGGTTGAGCGTGTGGATCAAGGGTCGCCGCACATTCGGGTAGGTGTGGCCGGGCAGCGAGCCTAGCCACGCTTCAAGGCAATTAACCGTCTCGACCCGCGCGGCGAAGCCCTTGCGCTCGACCTCGCGGCGAACGTGGCGGGCCTGTTCCTCAAGGAACTGGCGGTTTTCGTGCATCAGGACTACTACGGGCGTGTAGTAGCCATAAGCAACAAGACCCGAGCGAGCTTCATTCATCGCCTCTTCGCTATCCAGCATCATCGCAAGGGCATCGGTGTTAATCATGCCCTTGTTGCTCTTGATGACCTGCGACCAGAATCCGCGCACCTTCTGTTGCCATTTCAGCCGGTAGCGGTTGAGCGCCGCCACCGCTTCATGCTGTTCGAGGAAGATGAAGCGTGAGGACCAGCGATAGGGCAGTGGCAAGCCGTCGAGCAGATCGAGCAGGCCGGGCACGGTGAAGCCCGGAAAGCCTTCGATCGCCATGCAGGAGATGAATTTTCTGCCGAGCTTTGGCGTGTCGCCCGGCCACAACTCTGGCATCCCTAGCCACGCATCCAGATACATGGGACAGTCGGGAATGCGCAGGGCGACAGCCTCGCCCATGATGCAGAAGTGCAGGTAGTTGACCAACTCGTCGGAATCGTATTCCTCGCCGTCCGGCGCGAACGCTCGAAGCGTTTTCATCCGCCGCATGTGCAGCAGATCGGAAAGCCCGTCTTCAAGATCGTGCAGCCGTTTTTTGAAGTCGGCTAACTGGCGGTCGCCGGGCGCGGAAAGATCGCGCCCGTCATCGTCATAGACTAACTCGCCCAGCTTCGATTCGCGGCGCAGCGGCGGAAGGAATTGCACCACCATTCCATATTCGGTTTCGTAATGTGCGCTCTCGCGTTCGAACATCGCGCGGCGTTCCGCGTCGATCATGGCCGTGATCGGTTCGGGGAAGTGAGAGGCTTCCGGCGAAGGGTAGTTCGGCGAGTCCAGACGCGCCGCGTCGGTCCACACGGACCAACCAGCGCCGAAGCGCGACAGGTAGGTGTTGACCATCGACGTGACGTAGTTGCGTTCGGATTTAGTAGAGACGGCGGAATCATCGCCCCGAAAGAAGAATCCCGCCATCAGCGAGCCATCCTTACCTTGCACTATGCCCTCATCAATGAGCGCGGCATAGTTGAGCAGATCGGGAAGGCCCGCCGCCTTGGATCGAAAACTTTTCAGTGCAAGCATGGCGCACGCCCCTCAATACATGCGCGACGATTTCGCCACGCGCCAAGGCCGCGAATGCGGCCCGTAATAGTCCCGATATCTAAGCTGGCGCAGGTAGACCTTGGACATGACCGGATCGGCCTTCGCCATCTTGCGCAGCCCGTAGACGCAGATCAGCCAGAGCGTGACGCCCACCATAGTGGCTACGATGTTCATCGCGGCCACTATGATGCCGCCAGCAAGCAGCATGGAAAACAGCATTAGCTCGCGCTCGCCTCCCCATACTTGTTGCGGGCGATGAAGTGCCCGGCGGATTGGTGTCTGCCGCAACGTCTGATCGCTCATAGGGCGGGCACCTCCGCGCCGTTGATGATCGCGTGCGCGGCGCTCGGATCAAGATCGGCGAGGCCGCCAGTCGGAATCATCGCACCGGAGAACAGCGCGCCGGTCAGCAGCGTGTTAGCGAACACGATCAAGCAGACGACGAGAACCACATAGATGATGCGCCGCGCAAACTCTGATATTTCTCCACCCCAAATCAGGGAGCCACCGCACGCGATGATGCCGAGCAGTGCGATTGCGAAAGCCACGGGGCCGCTGAACGATTTCCTCAGCTTTTCGAGCGGGCTTTCCCATGGCAGGCTCGCGCCACCCCCTGCGGAGGCATCGGCGGCATGTGCTGGCGCAGCCAACAGCGCGAAAAGAACAATCGCGCAAAGCAGCCAAAAGGCCGGGCTGCGAAGGAGGCTACGCATAGTATGAGCAACAGTCATAGGGTCATTCCTCGATAGGTTGGGTGACGTACTTGTGGCCGTCATGGTCTTCGACCGTGACGACCTCTTTCACGCGCCTACCGCCTGCCACCTTCTCAATCGAAACGATTAGGTCGATGGCTTCAGCGATTAGCGTCTTCATCGGCGCTTGTGTGGCCTCAGCGACAAGCTGTTCCATACGGATTAGCCCGGCAGGTGCCGAATTGGCGTGAACCGTAGCCACGCCGCCCGGGTGGCCTGTATTCCATGCTTTCAGGAGGGCGAGCGCCGCGCCGTCGCGGACCTCGCCGACAATGATGCGATCCGGGCGCAGGCGCAGGGTCGCCTTGAGCAGCCTAGTCATATCGACATGCTCGACCGCCCGCATAGTGACGGCATTTTCCGCCGCGCATTGCAGTTCTCCGGTATCCTCAATGATGGCAATGCGATCTTGCGGGGATACGTCAACCATATGCCGGATGATGGCGTTGGTGAGCGTCGTTTTACCCGATCCGGCGCCGCCGACTACGAGGATGTTCTTGCGGTGTCGCGCGCCGCTGGCGACAGCTTCCATTTGGCCGGACGACATTATCCCTTGCTCGACGTAATCGGCGAGCGTGAACACCTTGAGCGCTTTCTTGCGGATAGTGAACGTAGGGCCGGAGACGACCGGCGGAATCAGAGCTTCAAAGCGCGAACCGTCTAGCGGTAACTCGCATTCCAGAATCGGGTTATGGGCCGTAATCTGCGTTTTGAGCGTCGAGGCCACGGTTGCCATGAGCGATTCGGCTTGCGACGAAGCCATGCGCCCAAACTGGCGCATCGGCTGGCCTAGATGTTCCACCCATAGCGTGCCGTCAGGATTGAGCATGATTTCAATGACGGTCGGGTCGCGCAGGAGGGCGACGACCTCCGGTCCTAGTTCGCGCGAAAGTTTTTCGGTGATCCGTCGAATATGCTCATGCCGCGCCCCGAGGCGGAGCACAGCAGGTTGTGAGCCTTCCATAACCTCCCCTTCCAATGTTCTTGCATCAGTGATATTATAGTCTAAAGGCTATAAAGCCAATGACGCAAGAGGCAAGGGGCTGGAAGGGGTCTTAACCACACAAGAGAATGGGAATAGATCTGACTAACTACGGAACGAGCAGCTTCCACAACGGCTTGCCGACAGCACCGGCCAGTTGGGCCATGTTGTCGAGATTGATGGTGCTGCGAGCGTTTTCCACCTCGGAGATGAAGGGTTGTGCAAGGCCGGTCTTTTCGTGAACCGCGTCTTGGGTCAAGCCCGCAGCCTTGCGGGCTTTCTTGAAGTTGCGAGCAAAAACTAGTCGCTCCGGGGGCGCTATTTTGTCTGCCGGAATCGATTTATTTTTATTTGTGTCACATTTCGACATATTCGGTATTGGCCCCAAAAAAATGGTCGCTTTTGTTGCGACTAGCGGGACCAAGAACTTGGAGAGGCCAGCCGCGTGGCAATAGACGATGATAACAGTGGCGAGAGCAGAGTGACAGGACTAAGCGCCCGGCACAGAAAGCTCATAGAGGACTTTTGGGAGATCGAAAAGGAGTCCGCGCGTAAGGCTGGCGCGCTCGGCGTTATCACTCGCGTGATGGCACAAGCCACCCTTCCCCATACAGACCCGAAGCTGCCACCCGGCACACTCTACAGTCGCAGCACGGGCTTATTAACCCTCAATGTAGCCCCGACGACGAGCAAATACGGCGTGCCGTTCGGCACCATCCCGCGCATCGTTCTTGCGTGGATTTGCACCGAGGCCATCAAGACCAACAGTCGCGATTTGAAGCTGGGGCGCTCGCAAGCGGAGTTCCTTGAGAAAATCCAGCTACACAGCAACGGGCGCGATATTGCCCGGATGCGCGAGCAGTGCATGAGACTCTTTCGCGCCGTGGTTTCGGTCGAGTATGAGAATGAACACGGCGAAGGAAGCCGACGCCTGCCGATCACCAACAGCGACACGATCTTTTGGCATAAGAATCCCGGCGTGCAGGCACTTTGGCAGAGCGAGCTAGAGTTAACCGAGCAGTTCTTTAACGAGATCAAGGCGCATCCTGTGCCGCTCGATTTGCGCGTGTATCGCGCCTTGAGCAAGTCGCCGCTTGCGATGGATATTTACGTTTGGTTGACCTACCGCATGTTCGTCCTGCGCGCGACCGGCAAGCCCGTGGTGCGCGTGCCGTGGGTTGGCCTGATGCGGCAGCTTGGAGCCAACTACGCCGACACTCCCGAGGGCCTGCGCCTGTTCAAATTCCGTTTCAAGCAGCGGCTACGGGAAGTCCTGTTGTTCTATCCCGAGGCGTACAGCCACGTGACGGGCGAGGACCGCTATTTGAAGCTCACCCCCTGCACGCTGCACCTGCCCGGCCCGAACGAGGCCGACAGGCTTTTCTAGCCGCCTCGCCTGCCCCGATCCGGCGCACCCGGCCCGAGCCGATTAGAGCGCCGTAGAGACGCGCGTCGCGCGTCGGCACAACCCCCCGCATCAAACAGGGAAAGCCGCCCAACCGAATGGAGCCTACGTCACAATATTGGATTGCAC
>Ga0153991_1000027_pt1 | contig 29431 bp, 27 predicted proteins | sample TSNC075MetaG_FD_104681 | JGI IMG/M metagenome (GOLD analysis project Ga0153991, IMG submission 104681) | Attine ant fungus gardens microbial communities from North Carolina, USA - TSNC075 MetaG | ecosystem: Host-associated > Fungi > Mycelium > Unclassified | place: USA: North Carolina, Jones...
AAGCGAGTTTTTTAGTTAGATTTAATAGAAAATTATTTTCTCAAAATTTTGAAGCTTGAGAATATGGTCCTGTTATTCCTTCTCTTTATCATGTATTGAAAAAATTTGAAAGAAAACCAATTTTTTATGAAGAATTTAAAAAGAATGGTAATTATAAAAATATAACAACTTCTTTAAATAAAGAAGAATTGAGTTTTTTAGAAGAAACTTTTATAAGATTTAATAAATTTAGTTCATTTGAATTAGTAACTTTGTCACATATTTATGGACCTTGAAAAGAAGTAGCAAAAAATGAAGAAATAACAAAAGAAGTTATGAAGAATTTTTTTCATAACATCAATAATTAAAGGTATTAATTTATAATGAATAATCTTTTTAATGATAGTAAAAAAACACAATTAGATAATTATTTATTGTTTCAATTTAGATTTATAAATAAAAGTAAAAAAGTTAGTGATGATTTTATTAATCATTTAAGAGAAGTTTCTATTCAAAATATTGGTTAAATGTTACAAGGTTCTAAACAACAAACTGGTTTTTGTACTATTGAAGTAGCAAATACAAATTTACCAAATCAACTCTCTGAAGATTTTATTAATTATATTTATCAAAAACATAATAATAAGTTAGATAAAAAAGTTAAAAAGTATGAGTATTTAAGAGTTGGCAAAGTTCAAAGACTTTATGGAAAAATGTATGATGGAATTTTTTATGCTCTCTGATATCAACATGATAAAAATAAGCAGTAATTTTTAAAAACTAATAATTAAATTATCAAAAAAACATTATAACAAGAATAATTATTAATCATGTATTCAGATAATAGAGATAAATATAATTGAATTAAAAACAAAAAGTACACCATACTTAATTGAAATGGTGCACTTTATAAATTGTTTTATAATAAATATTTATTCTATATTTGATGGAATTCATACAAATTTAATTTGTATGTTTTTTTATTAATTAACAATTATTTTAAATTTAATAGTTCCATTAAATGATAACCAACTCCACCTTCATCATTAGTTTTCGTTGTAATATCATTAGCAATACTTTTAATATCAGCATGACCATTTTTCATTGCTACACCATAACCGACAGTTAGTAACATTTCTTTATCATTAACTTCATCACCATAAGCAATTACATCACGAATATCAACATTATAATACTGTGCTAAAATTTTTGCTGTCATTCCTTTATCAATAAAACGACTTGAGATATCAAAAATTAAACTATTTTTCTTAATTGGTTTTCATGTTGTAACTTTGATTGAATTAGAGTATTTTTCTAAATCACGACGAATTTGATCTAAATTAGTATTCTTCTTAAATTCAATTAAAATGGCATTGGCATTACCTTTTCATTCACGAATTCATTTGGAAATTGTAAAAGTATCGTTAGCAATTGAATCGAGATGAAAATAAGTTTCAAAGAATTCATCATGTTTTAAACAAATAGCTTTATTGTAATATTCAATAATAGCATTATTAATATTTTTATAAAGATAATCTTCGTTAAGAATTTTTTGAATAATTGTTTCAGAAATTGGAAAAATTAATCTTTTAAATTTTTGAACAACTGGATCATGGATATGAGCACCATTAAAATTACATAATAATGTTTGTAAACCTAAATCTTGATAAAACTTTAATGAACCACGATGGGGTCTGCCAGTAACAATACATACAATGTGTCCAGCTTCTGTTGCTTTTTTTAATGCTTTAATTGTGACAGGATGCATTTCTTTACCATTGCTTTTTAAAGTTGTTCCATCTAAATCAACTAAAATTAGTCTTTTTTGATTAATATTACCATTATAAAGTTTACTCATTTTTTATACCTTCCTTTTAACTAACGATAATCAACACCAACTACTGCTTCAATTGCTTTAAGTTTTGCTGCAGCAATTTTTCTTGCATTATTAGCACCTTGTTCTAATAATTTTAATAATAGTGTTTTATCATTAATATATTGTTGATATTTTTTTTGAATTGGTATTAATAAATCTGCAACTGCTTTAGTTACTTCTTTTTTTAAAATACTATAATTTTGTTGTGAAAAATATTTTTCTGCTTGAGCAATTGTTTTATTTCTCAAACTACAATAAATTATTAATAAATTGCTAACTCCAGGTTTTCTTTCTGGATCATATTTAATAATATTTTCTGAATCAGTAACTGCTTTACTAATTTTTTCAGTGATTGTTGCTAAATCATCTGATAAGAAAATCACATTTTTTTGATTTTCATCTGATTTAGACATTTTTTTCATTGGATCTTGTAAAGCCATAATCTTACTTGTATATTGGTTTTGATATGGAGTTGGGAATTTTTTAAAAATTTCAGTTTGATATTTAGCATTGATTCTTAAAGCTAATGTTCTTGTTAATTCTAAATGTTGAGTTTGATCTTTGCCAACAGGAACAAAATCAGGATCATATAATAAAATGTCAGCTGCCATTAAAGTTGGATAAACTAATAATCCTGTTGGAATACTAATAGTTTTATTTGGTGATTTGATTTTTTGACTTTTATCTTTAAATTGTGTCATTCTTTCTAATTCACCAAGATAACTATGACATAATAAAATATAACTTAATTGTGTATGTTCTAAAACATCACTTTGAACAAAAACATTTGCTGTTTTGGGATTAATGCCACAAGCAAAATATCATGCAGCAATTTCCAAAGTATTTTCTTGTAAAGATTTTTTTGTTGTTGGAGTTGTAAGAGCATGAAGATTGGCAATAAAAATAAATAATTCATGTTCATTTTGTAATTTAACAAAATTATTAATGGCTCCTAAGTAATTACCTAATGTTAATTTCCCTGTACTAGTAATACCAGAAAGGACACGGTTTTTCATTTAATGTCAACTCCTATAGTTTTTATATAAGTAATTTTAACTTATTTATTAGGAAAATCAGTAATTTTCTCTTGAAAAATTAGTTAAAGTTGTCAATAAAGCATAAAAATTAAGTTAATTAAAAACTATTATATAATTTTTATGTATTTAATAAATATAAATGTTATAGCTAAGGATGAAATTAAAGAGGGGGGCAATAATTAGATTTTTTTGCTATTTAATTTTGTAATTTTATCTTAGAAAATAATAAAACTTTTTGAAAAAGTAGGGGTGTGAAAGAGCATGATAAAAATTTATGTTTCGCCGAGTTGCTTATCATCAAAGAAAGTAATTCAATTTTTTGATAAACATAAGATTCCTTATGTTAAACGAAACATTATTCAAAATCCATTAACTGAAAGTGAAATTAAATCATTATTACAATTTGTTCCAAATGGAATTAATGATATTGTTTCAAATCGAGCAAAGTTTATTAAAACTCATGCAATTAATATTGAAAATTTAAGAATGGAAGAAATTTATAATTTAATTAAAACTTCTCCAACAGTATTAAAACGACCAATAATTTTACAAGAAAATAAGAAAAGAATTCAAATTGGGTATAATGAAGATGAAATTGAAATCTTTTTACGCGGTAATTTAGAAAATGAATTAGATGATTATTGTAAAATATTCTAATATAATTAATTTATATTAAAAAGAATAGGGTATTTACAAATGAACAATAATTATCAATTTGCCATTATAACAAGCAATTATCAGGAACCAAAAAAGTTTGGTTTGCTTTTAAAAGAAAAATTATTACAAAGAAAAGTAAAGGAAAATAACTTATCTCCTGATATTGTTTTTATTATTGGTGGTGATGGAACTTTTTTGAAAGCTGTTAATAAATATAATCAACAATTGAATAAAATTAAATTTGTGACTTTTAATCAAGGTAATATTGGTTTCTATCATAATTTTTCTGTTGATCAAATTGACCAAGTTCTTGAATCTTTAGCTAAAAAAGATCAGAATTTAATTATTAAAGAACTTGATTTATTAGAAGTTGTTATTAATAAAAAAGTTATTTATGGAATAAATGAGTTTCGTTTAGTTAATTTAAGTCAAACTTTAAGTTGTGATGTTTACATTAATGATCAATTTTTAGAATTTTTCCGTGGCAGTGGTCTTATTATTGCTACTAAAACTGGTGCTACTGGTTTAATGAAAACCGCAGGTGGCGCAATTATTTTTGCTCAAACAAAATTAATGCAATATCAAGAATTATTTCCTGTTAATAATAGCAGTTATCGAACAATTAATAGTCCAATTGTCTTTGATCAAGAGCAGAGTATTACTTTAAAAATAAAAAGTATTGAAGAAGATCAAAAAGAAGCAAAAGAAAGACAAAGTAATACCCAGATAGTTGTTGATACTTTTAATTTTTATGATAAACTAATTAAAGAAATTAAGATTAAACTTTCTAATCAAACATTAAAAGTTTTTTCTTATAAAGAAAATATTGAAACGTTAACGAATAAAATTAATAAATATTTTATTAAATCGTAAGTTTAAAAAGGTGATAAATATGCCAGTTTGACAAATTATTTTATTAGCAATTGCTTTGCTTTTTGCTGTATTTAGTGTTTTTATGTGAATTTGAAATGTAACACGAGCAAAAAAATTACGAAATGAAACTTTTGTTGATCAACAAAAAGATTCTGAAAAAGTAAAAATTCCATTTAAAGTCGATAAATTTATTGATGCATTAGGTGGTATTAATAACATTTCTAATACTTCAGTTAAAAATACTAAACTTAAAATTGAAATTTTAAGTCATGATAAAGTTGATTTTAGTCAATTAAAAAAAATTAAGAATAATGGAATTCTTGTTCAAAGCGATAATATTACAATTGTTTTAGGAGACTATGCAAGTAATGTTAGTGTTATGATTAATGATTTAATTAATTTGAATAATAATCCTGTATCAACTGAGATTAAATAAGAATTAAAATAAGCAAAAATATTCATTATTAATAATCTTGTGTTATTATCATATTAGCACAAAGGTGTGTATCTTATATTTATGATTTCGCCCTTATATAGGCCTAGTTTACTGTTAATTCAGTAAACAATAGAAAAAAGACCAGTTATGGTCTTTTTATATTATTCGGTAAATAATTTGTTTAAATTATTTATTATTTCTAATTTTTTATTTTTATTTAAGTAAATTATTTTTTTTGTTACTAAATTTTGATAAGGAGCAATAATATCTTTTTGATTGATTGATTGAATATTTCCAACTTTAATTAGACTTGGTAGATTTAAATTAATTTCTAAATCAAATTGATATTTTTTTTCAATTTGACTAGTTATTGGTAAAATAATTACATCTCCACCATGTTTTCTTATGACAATTACTGGTCGTGTTTCCCTTTTGCTAAAGTTTTCCGTATATGGTACTCATGCCAAGTATATATTCCATTGTCTAATGTTTATTTTCATCACCGCCCCTAATTTAAAGTTTTAATCATTAAATATTTTAAAACTTTTTATTTTTAGAAGGGTGAGATATGCTTATTTAGTGATAATAGCCATAAATTCCCATTGTTAGGACAAAAACATTTTCATAGCCTTGTTCTCGTAATGATTGTGCTGCTGCTGTTGAACGATGACCTGCATTGCAAATGGTAATAACAATTTTATCTTTTGTTGCAATAAATTTTTCTGGATTAGCAATTAATTCTCGGTAAGGAACATTAATAGCATTGGGAAGTTTTTTTAATAATTGAAACTCTTCACGATCACGAACATCAATAATTAAGGCTTTGTTTTTAATTTTTTCAAATTCTTTTTTATCAATTTCGTAATCATTTTTTGTTCTTGCCATATTTTAATCCTCTTTTTTTCTTTTTTCCTAATTTTACCAGTTTTTGTTTATGTTATAATTTAATATAAAGTATTTTTTAAATTTTTAAGGAGCGTAAAAAAATATAATGTCAGAAAATATTTTTAATTTTTCTTTTGCTAATGAAAAACTAGTAATTGAATTAGGAACAATGGCCAATTTATCAGCTTCGGCTGTAACAATTAGATATGGTGATACCGTTGTTTTGACAACAGTTAATTATAATAATACTGCTAGTTCTTATGACTTTTTTCCTTTAACAGTTGTTTTTCAAGAAAAATTATATTCAATTGGTAAAATTCCTGGTGGTTTTTTAAAACGAGAAGGTTTTCCAGGTGAATATGCAACTTTATGTGCCAGATTAATTGATCGATCAATTCGTCCTTTATTTCCTAAAGGGTTTTATTATGATGTTCAAGTCGTTAATAATATCTTAGCTTTAAGTGAAAATCATGATGTTCGTTTTGTTTGTGCTTTTGCTACTAGTTTAGCGTTAGCATTAAGTGGTTTACCATTTCAAGGACCAACAGCGACAGTAGTTATTGGACGAATTAATGAGCAATGAATTATTAATCCAACAAAAGAACAACTAAACAATTCACAATTGGAATTAGTAGTTGGTGGTACTTGTGATGCTGTTAATATGATTGAAGCACAAGCTTTAGAAGTGTCAGAAACAGATTTATTAGCAGCCGTAGCATTAGCTCATAAAGAAATCAAAAAGTTAATTGAAATTCAAACAAAGTTAATTAAAGAGTTTAAAAAGTCAGACCTTGACCTGCCTTTATCAATTACACCAGATGTAATTAATAACTTTTTACAACAATATCAACCAGCAATTAAAGAACTAACAGCAATTAAAGAAAAAAATAGTCGTAATCAACAATTTAAAATAATAATTGAACAAGCTAAAACTAATTTTTTTGACCAAAATCTTACTGAAAGTTTAGACTTTCCTGAAGAAAAGATTATTAATTTTATTACTAATGGTTTAGAAAAATTATTAAAAATTGAAATGCGAACAATGATTTTAACAACAAACCAAAGAATTGATGGAAGAAATTTGACAGAAATTCGTCCTTTGTCAAATAAAATTGATTTATTGCCAATTGTTCATGGTAGTGCAATGTTTAATCGTGGTGAAACGCAAGTTTTATCAATTGTAACTTTAGGTGCTTTAGGTGAACAACAAATCATTGATGATTTAGGGAAAGATGATTATAAACGTTTTATGCATCATTATAATTTTCCACCATTTTCTGTTGGTGAAACTGGCAGAATTGGAAAACCATCAAGAAGAGAAATTGGACATGGTGCTTTAGGAGAAAAAGCATTATTGCAAATTATTCCTAGTGAACAAGATTTTCCTTATACAATTAGAATTGTTTCAGAAGTTTTAGCTTCAAATGGCTCAACATCACAAGCAGCAATTTGTGCTTCTAGTTTAGCTTTAATGGCAGCAGGAGTACCAATTAAATCAGCAATTGCTGGAATTGCTATGGGATTAATTAAAGAACAAGATCAATATGCAATTTTAACTGATATTCAAGGTTTAGAAGATCATTTAGGAGATATGGACTTTAAAGTTGCTGGAACTGATAAAGGAATTTGTGCTTTACAAATGGATATTAAAATTTCTGGACTTGATTTTAATATCTTAACTAAAGCTTTAAATCAAGCAAAAACAGCTAGAATGCAAGTTTTAGCAAGTATGAATCAAACAATTGCCAAACCAAAAGCTAATTTGGCTCCAAATGCGCCAAAAATTTTACAAAAGCAAGTACCAGTTGATAAAATTCGCGATATTATTGGTTCAGGTGGTAAAGTTATTAATAAAATAATTAGTGAATCAAATAATGTTAAAATTGATATTGAAGATGATGGAAAGATTGTGATTTATCATTATGACCAAGTAGCAATTAATAAAGCATGATCTTTAATTGAAGATATTATTGATTTAAAACCAGTGGTAGTTGGTGATCAATTTCAAGGTAAAGTTGTTAAAGTTTTAAACTTTGGTGCTTTTATTAATTTAAAAAATGGCACTGATGGTTTACTTCATGTTTCACAATTTGCTAATCACTTTAATAAAAAAAATATTACTTTAGCTGATTTTGTTAAAGTAAATGATGTTTTTAATGTTAAAGTTGCAAAAATTAATGAAAAAGATAAGATTGAATTAGAAATTATTAAATAGTTAAAAACTAGTAAAATTGAAAGGATATTAAAATTCAGATGAATAAAATAATAAATGGAGAAAATAATGGCAAAAATTAAATTTGTAGCATTAGGTGGTTTAGATGAACGGGGAAAAAATTTATATTTAATTGAAATTAATAATAATATTTTTATTTTTGATGTTGGCTTAAAATTTCCAGAACGAGAAATGTTAGGAGTTGATGTAATTATTCCTGATTTTTCTTACTTAAGAGAAAATCGTCAAAGAATTAAAGCAATTTTTATTAGTAAACCTTCTGATGATAACTTTGGCGCTTTGCCTTATTTATTAAGAGATTTAACAAAAGATGGAAAAACTAAAATTGCAATTTATAGTAGTGATTTAACAAAATTTATGATTGAACAAAAATTAAAATATTTTCGTCTTATTAATAGTAATAATGTTCAATTTAAAGTTATTAATGTTAATGAACGAGTTTTTTTCAATGATATTAATGTTTTTGTTGATGCTTTTAATACCACAAGTTCAATTCCTGGTAGTTTAGGTTATGCAATTCACAGTCGTAACCATCCGTTAAAAGCAAATCAGGAAAATTATGCTGATGAAACAATTTTTTATTTAAGTGACTATATTCTTGTTGGAAATGAAAATAATGATTTCACAACAAAAATGGATCAAATTGCTAAAATTAGAGCAACTAATAAAACAAATCAAGTTTTATTGTTGATTTCTGAAGCTCAAATGGCTTTAAGAAAAAATTTTACAGCACCAAATCATAAAATTCAAAACTTACTTGAACCAATAATTAAAGAAGCACCGGGTAGAATTATTTTAGCTTGTTATGATCAAGATTTATTCCGAATTAATGAAATTTTTCAAGCAATGTATGAAACAAGTTCAACAAGAAAAGTTGCTGTTCATGGGCGAACTTTAAGCGAAGTTTTACAAGCAATGGCATTGAATAATGATAAAACACAAACAAAAATAAATCTTAAAGGATTTAATGTTACTTTTAATCTTAACGATCCTGATAAAAATAAAATTAGAATTATTCCTTTACAAGCAGCAACAAAAAGCAAAGATAATGTCATTATTGTCACAGGTAGTGGTGAACGATTATTTGCCAAAATGAATAAAATTGCTACAAATAGTGATGATGAATTAAATTTATTGCCTGATGATACTGTTATTTTGGCAACACCACCAATTCCGGGAAATGAATTAGCACATGCTGGAGTTTTAGATGAATTGGCACGAACTGATGTTAAAGTAATTAGTATTTCTGAGAAGCAAGCTTGAAGTTTACAAGCATCTTATGAAGACATTAAGTTATTAACTAATATGTTAGAACCAAAATATTTCTTACCAGTTAAAGGTTTATATAAAGATTTAAATAGTGCTAGAAATGCTGCAATTGAAGCTGGAGTAATTCATAATAATGCTCTAATTCAAGATAATGGTGAGATTGTGACATTTAATAATGGCGTTTTATCTGATGTTAGTCATCATAATTCTAATCGTAATAAAGATAATCCAAATGTTGTTAATACTGGTGATATTTATGTTGATGGTATTGGTGTTGGTGATATTGGAGCAATTGTTATTGAAGAAAGACGAAGATTAATGAGTGATGGTGTTTTAATTACTGGTTTAACAATTGACCGAAAAACAAAACAAATTACTTCATTGATTGATGCACAAATGCGTGGTGTTGTTTATTTGGTAAATAATGAAGCAATGTTAAAAAATATTCAAAATATTATTATCAATATAGTCGAAAAAGCACAAAAGAGTAATAATTTTAGTACAATAGAAATAAAGAATCGAATCAAGATTGAGTTGCAAGACTTTATGAAAAAAGAGACTGGCAAGATTCCAATGATTTTACCAGTTATTAATGAGATTTAATCTTTAGGGTGAGTTATGAAAAAGTCGAAAAAGTTAGAACCAATTAAAATTAAAAAACTTAAAATTCGTGGTGATGAAATTGCGGTATTATTTTTTAGTTTATTGTTTCTAATTTTTTTATTTGTTAGTTTTTTCCGTTTATTTGCTGTTGGTAAATTATTTGATGATTTTATTTTCCTATTTTTATTTGGTTGAAGTAAGTATTTAGTTTACTTAATCTTGTTTGGTTTGACAATTCCAATTTGTTTTAATTATTATTTTAAGATTAGATTTTCATTTGTTTTTGCAATGATTTTTAGTTTAATTGCGGTTTCTTGACTTGTTAATAATATTAATTTAATTGTGATATCAAATCATAAAATTTGACTTAGTTTTCATTCTTATAATTTTACTAGTTTTAATAATTACTTTAATAATTGATGACAAAGTACTATTATTAAAAATTATCATGGGTTTTTTGGTCGACCAATTGCTTTTAATGATTGAACTAGTGTTAATAGTTTTTTTCCTATTTTTGCAGCGGGAGGAATTATTAGTAATTGTTTACTTGTGATTACTAGTTATGGAACTTTTATTACTAATTTAATTTTAAATTTCTTGTTACTTGTAATTAGTTTTTCATGATTATTTTTTAATAAACCTTGATTTTTCTTTACAACAATTTTATTCTTTTTTGTTAAACCATTAGTTAATTATTTCCAAAAACAAAAAGTTGAAAAAATTAGCCAAAAATCATTACCACAAGAGCGAGTAGCACAAAAGCCTAGTCCTAAAGTAACAAAAACTCAAGTACAAAAGACAACTGAAATTAAAGTTAAAGAAATTAAAGATGAGCCACCAATTAAAAGCTCCACTTCATCATCGAAAAAATCAGAAAATCAACAACTATTAATCCAAAATGTTTTAAAGGAAAGTGGTAATTTAACGCCATTTGGTCAAGTTCAAAAAGATGTCACACAAAAGGTTAAAATAACACCAGATGAAGTGGAATAAGAAATTTAATAAGAGTTAAAAACCTGATTGAAACTAAAAAAATAATTAAAGCCTTTTAGGAATAATCTAGAAGGCTTTTAAATAGTTTCTTTGCTTTGATTAAGTATAATTATTTCTTTGTAAAAACGATAATTGCGATAATTTAGTGTCAAGATTGTTAAGAAAATAAAAAATTTATTATTAGTTCCTTGATACTTTCAAATTGAAATCATTAGACTTAAATTAATAATAAAAACTATCGTTGCAATTAATAAAGATATTAACATTCAAAATATTTTCCCATTATGAATGGTATTATAAAGATTAGATAAGACAATAATAGCATCACAAAATAATCATAATAAAATATGAAATTTTCATTCTTTTAAAATAAGATAGGAACGATATTTTTTTTGATCAAGTTGATAAAAAGTTAAATAAAGGATTAAAAGTAAGCCAGTAATAATGCGAAATGATTTTGGAATTTCTTGTTGTTTTTTTTGATATTGAGCACATTTTCAATATAAAAGGGATAAAATTGAACTATAAAATAAGAACAAAATACTAAAAACTAAGCAAACGACACTGAGAGGATCAATTGCATTGGTAGTCATTTGAGTTATTGCAATTAAAAGAAATACAATTCCAGCACCAATTCAAACTCGACTAGCAATTCTAACTTCTTTATATTGTTTATTAAAAGGTTTTTGAAATTTTTCTGTCACTTTTAATCGCTCCCTCATTTTACACTAGGAATAATTCGCATTATACCTAATTAGCATTCTTTTGCAGTATTACTATAAAATAATAATATAGCAGAACTTATTATTAAAAATCCCTGCAATAGTAAGAACAATAGAAGTACCAATTATTGTTGAAATACAATTGTTTTTTGCTTTTTATTCGGTTATTTTGAGAAAATTATATAATATAATTATTAAAAGAATCAAAATTAATTGCTTGGTGAATAATGGAAAAAAAACAAATGTTGCTTGAACAAGTTAAGAATTTACCAAATGTTTCTGGTTGTTATTTGTATAAAGATAAAAATCAGCAATTAATTTATGTTGGAAAAGCAAAATCATTAAAAAAAAGAGTTAATAGTTATTTTACTAAAGTAGGTAATTTTAAAACAATGCAATTAGTAAATGATATTAATGATATTGATTTTATTGCAACAAACAATGAAAAAGAAGCTTTGATTTTAGAACAAACTTTAATTAAAAAATATCATCCAAAATATAATATTTTGTTAGCTGATGATAAAAGATATCCTTATATTCAAATTACAAATGAAAAAGATCCACAATATCGTTATGTTCGTCGAGCAAGTAAAGATCAAGGGATTTATTACGGACCATTTCCTGATGGCACAGGAGCAAGGGAAGTTTTAAAATTATTAGAAAGAATTTTTCCATTGCGAAGATGTGCTGGTAATTTAGGTAAACCTTGTTTGTATTATCATTTAGGACAATGTTCGGGTGCTTGTTTTAAAGAAGTTCCTTGAAGTTATTATCAAAATCAAATTAATAAAATCAATCAATTTTTCAAAGGTAATGTTACTGATATTAAAAAACAATTACAAAATAGTATGAATATTAGTTCAGAAAACTTACAATATGAAGCAGCTAATCGGATTAAGATTTTATTAGAAAAGATTGATTTATTTTTATCACAACAAGTAGTTGAGTTCCAAGATTTTGGTGATCGTGATTTTATTAATTATTTAAAAGAAGATGATTTAATTAGTATTGTTACTTTATTTTATCGTAATGGTAAATTGCAAGCAAAAGATGAAAATGTTAGTGTTAATAATTTTTTGGATATTCAAGATTTTGTTCGAAATTATTGTACTCAACTTTATAATAAAAATACTTTACCAAAAGAAATTTACTTGCCTAAAGAAATAGAAATTGCTGATTTAAAATTATTATTTCCAACGGTTAAATTTTTACATCCAGTTAAAGGAAAAAAAGAAAATATTTTAAATATTGCTAAGACTAATGCTGTTTATGCTTGAAAAAATTATTTGGATAAAGCAAAGACTGCCGAAGTAAATATGATGAAAGTCTTAAGTCAATGATTAAAATTACGAGAAATTAATCATTTAGAAGTATTTGATGTTTCTAATTTATATAAAAATGCTAGTGTTGGCGCGATGATTGTTTATAAAGATGGTAAGCCAAGTTTTAATGATTATCGCCGATTCTTATTAAATCCAAAGTTAAATGATGATTTTCATCGTTTTGAGGAAATGATTTATCGCCGTTATTATAATTTATTAGTTAATAAGTTACCATTACCAGATTTGATTATTGTTGATGGTGGTAAACCACAAATTCAAGCAACTTTAAATCCTTTAAAATTATTGAATTTAGAAATTCCAATAATTGGCTTGGCAAAAAATAAAAAACATCAAACAGATCGTGTAATTAATAGTAACTTTCAAGTTGTTCATATTCCTAAAAATGATATTTGCTTTTTGTTTTTAGCAAATTTACAAGATCAAGTTCACAATTATGCGATTAAATATCATAAATTAAAACGAAGTCAATCAATGATTAATAGTTTTTTAGCAGCAATTCCAGGAATTGGTCCGAAATTACAAAAAGATATTTTAGTTAAGTTTCCTACTTTTAATGATTTACAAAATGCTAGTTTTGATGAATTGAAACAAGTTGTGAAATCAAAGACTGTTTTAAATAAGTTATGATCAGAACTTCATAGTTTTGAAAAATAAAAATCACTTTATTATCTAATAAAGTGATTTCTTTAATTTATTTTTTTAAATTTAATGCTTTGATGAATTCTTCATAAGTGTATTTTTCTAACTTTTGAGTTTTTAAATACTTTAAGTAAGTCTTTCTTGTTGCAACTATTTTTAATAAAGTTCTTTTGGCAGGTACATCTTTTTTTTGAACTTTTAAATGTTCTGTTAACTCCAAAATTCTTTTTGTTAAATTAATAATTTGCACAGGTGTTGATCCTGTATCTTTATCATTTAAACGAAACTTTTTAATTAAACTTTCGTAATGTTTTTGATCCATATCTTGTTCTCTCCTTGATGATAAAATTCGGCTTATTAAAGCGATTATTTGAGAGATAAATAATAACAATAATAAGTCACTAACAATATAATAATACTTGAAAATAAGAAAAAAAGCAAGAGTGTATGAACTTTAAAAAAGATAAAAAATTTTTACATATTAGCATAATCTTAATATATTATGTTACGATTATTATATAAAAGAATAATTAAGGTTTTTAGAAAGGGTGAACTAAATGAAGGAAGAAATACAAATTAATTCACTAGATTTTGTTTGTAATTTTATTTTAAATTATATCTATAAATTTGAAGATAAAGATGAGCAAGGAATTTCAAGTATAGATGTTAATAATATAAAATTTCAGAAAATTTTATATTTTCTTTATGGAATTTATTGAAAACAAACTAAAAAAGAAATATTTAAACCTAATTTTAAAGCTTGGAAATTTGGTCCAGTTATTGAAGATGTATATTATAAAATTCAAAACTTACCCAACTATAATGGCTATAATCCAGTACCAAAAGATGCATTTAAAAATTTTAATAATGAAGCAATTAATTTTGATAAATTACTTGTTGAAAAAATCATAGATAATTTAAATAGTTTTTCAATTTGAAGATTGGTAGAGATGTCACATTTAACAGATCCTTGAAAAAATGCAGAACAATCAAAATTGATATCTAAAAAGAGTATTCAAACTTATTTTAACGATAAAAATATTAAATTTAGTTAATTTTTTTTATTATGAATTTAAATTTTAATAAATTATCTTTGATTAAAGATGAAGATAAAAAAATTGGATTTTGTTTTAAATTTTGTAAATTTAAAAAGGAAAGCGATTATTCTAATAAAAGTAATATTAATAAATTTTTTAGAAGAATGGTTGTTGCTTCTAATGATATTTTTTTAAATAAAGATAATTATTTTGTTTTAAATAAATCTCAACAATTAATAGAAGAAGCTAATAAAATTTTAAAAGAAAAAACAATTACTAAAGTTTATGATATGTTTAAGGGTAATAATGCTTTTAGAGTATATGGTTTTTTTGAGAAAAATATTTTTTATGTATTAGAATTTGATTTAAATCATAGTTCAAGACCTGAATAATGTAATAATCAATTGCAATTCTTGGTCAGATTTAGATGGTAAATATTTCTAGAAATAGAGTTGCTGCTGTGTTTTTATAGAATAGATAAAATAATAAAAAGAGACTTAATTTTTGTCTCTTTTTATTATAAAATGCTTAATTTTAAAAATTAATAATTGAATTTTCCTTTTTTTCTTCTTTATAATATTTTGGTTTTAAATTGGTTATACTTGTTTTTAGATTTTCAAGTCTTTTTATTATATCATCAAAAGTAAGAATGTCTATTTTGTAGTTTTGCCTAAATAAATTTCATGATAGTATTTTGTTTTCTAATAGATTTCCTTTTTGGTCCTTAAATTCAGAATAGCTTCCAATTATCAAAACTCCTTTAGTAAAATTAAAAAGTTCAAGACCTTTTTCTCTATCATTTTTTAATAAATATAAGTTAAGTTGATTAGCAGCAGATACTAATGATGAATGTAAACCTTCAATATTATTTCTTGAATTTTTAGAATCAAAGATTTTTGTATCTGGTCTTTTTAATTCTATACAAAAATTATTATTTGAAATGTCTGTTCTGTTTTCTAAAGATTCAGAGAGTTTGCTTTCTTTTTGAAATTCTGAATTATATATGCCATTTATATCATCTATACCAAAAATTGCTGGAAATAATCTTATATTTTCAAATAATAACTTTCTAAAATCATTTTCTATTTTATTTTCTGAAATCATTTGCTTTCATTTTGAAATAAAATTATCTAATGAATCTAAAAACGTTGTATCAAATATTTTAAGTTTATTTTCATTATTACTAAGCAATAACTGAATGTCTTGCTTATTTAAAATTTTACTTTTTGGAATTACAAATATTTCTTCATTAATATTTACATTAAATTCACTTGGGAGTTTTTCATTAGAAATCAAAAATAAATTAAACTGATTATCACATATATTAATTAATTTTGAAAATATTGGTCAAATATATTTTTCTAAAATATTAGAAGCAATTCTTTTTTTATAATCATTTAAAGTATTTCATGTTTCAATTCTAGTATTAGATTTTCATTTACTGGGTTTTTCAATTATTTTTAAATTTATTATTAAATCTAATTGAATTTCTAAATCATTAATTTTTAATTCAACATTTTTTGCTGCATATATTGATCCAGTTGTTTCATTTTTATTTGTTCTATCAAAAATTATTATATTTTTTGAATAAGAAATTTTAGTCATAAAAAGATTATTTAACTCCTTTTTTATATAATAATTATTTTACTCTTTTTTTTGAATTTCTCCTAGACTTTATTTTTCTTCAATTGTTGCTTCAAGCACTGAAATAGTTTCTTCTTTGTTACCTTTTTTATGATTGCAATGAACATGAGTTGCTTGTAAATTATTAAGTTCGGTTTTTCCACCTTTTGAAAGTGGCAAGATATGATCGCGATTTCAGGCGTAAGCACTATGTGGTTGATTGCTTTCATGGGCGGTATAAACAATTGTTTTATTACAAATACCACATAATTTATGGTTTGATTCGCAATCAGCTAAACCACATTTACAATCTTGTGCTTTATCTCAAACTTGTTTTGTTAAATCATCTAAATGCATATTTATTAGTCCCCTATTTTTTAAATCAATTTACTTTTATTATATAAATAATATGAGACTTATGTAAGAATTTTACTTTTGCAGATGTTAATTTAATTTTGCAATAAAAAAATCAATCATTTTACTGATTGATTTTATAGCTCAATATTTATTTTCTTTAAATCTTTTCTAAAGATTAGATAGTAGAATCCCATTAAGAAGATTGCTCCACCAATGAAGTTACCAAATAATGTTGGTAGTTGAACACTATAACCAAATTTTCCTCAATCACCAAATGTTGTATGGTACCCTTTGAAGAGATTAAAGATTGGTAGTAATGTTCAAGGATAGCTATTAGCAACAACATGAGAAAATCCTGATAAAGCAAATGGGAAAATTAACATTGCCATTAATGCAAATTTAGCAATTGAACTTTTTGTCGCACAAGTAATATAAAGACTTCCAGCAACTAGAATATTACAAATAATCGCACTAAAGAAATTATTATATCAACTTGTCTCTAATTTATGCTCTGCTATTGAATAAGCATTACTTAAAAATGCTGGATCTTTTAAAAATCCTGCACCTCAAGTTAACAAACCAAATAAAGCGCCACCAATGAAATTACCCATTAAAACCACAAATAAATTAGCAAACATTCTGCGTCATTTAACATGTTTTTTAATTACAGGAATAAACATTAATGAATTGGATGTGAACATTTCTCCACCCATAAAAATAATCATTGTAATAGCAACTAAGAATACTAAACCAAAAATAACATTATACATTGCTTGCCCTTGCATATTTCTTGTTGCTCAAATTGAGGCAATATAAGCAATGCCAATAAATGCTCCCGCTACTATTCCTAATAAAAAGGTTTTAATTAATGGATTGTGTGCTTTGTGTACTGATGCTTTATAAACTTCAATAAAAGTATCTAATGGACTGCGAGTTTCTTCTGAAACTTTTTTATGCTCATTATTTGAATTAGCGTTTATGTCACTCATAATTTTTCTTTCCTTGTTAAATAATTATTTGAATAATATTAATAAATTATTAATAACTATAAAGAATAATAACATAAAAATTAATAATTGATTTCAGGTTTTTCAAAAAAAATTTTGATATTTAGTTGTTTTATTTTAAAAATTAGTTTTTATTAAACACCTTTTGTGTTATATATAATACAAACTTAAAAATGGGTCTTTTAAATGTTAATAAAAATAAGCAAATCTTTTGTATTTTTTTACTATTAAAGTATAATTAGGGTAGTAGTGGGAAAGTATGGGTGGAACATCAATGCTACTAGGTCAAGTTACAACATCAATTGATAATAAGAAACGGATGATTATTCCGGCCAAATTTCGCGGATATTTTCAAGATACTCAAAACCTTATTGTTTCTCGTGGTTTTGAAGATTGTTTAGTAGTTCGTAGTATTGAAGAATTTACTAGATGACAAGAAAAAATTTTGCACCAGTCGGAAGGATTAAAAGAAAGTAGAATTTTATCACGACAAATTTTTGCTAATTCTGAAGAAGTAACAATTGATAATAAAGGAAGAATTACAATTCCTTCAATGTTATTGGAAATTAGCAAAATTAGTAATAAAGTTGTTGTTATTGCTTTGGCAAATAAATTGGAAATTTGGTCAGAAACTGCTTGAAAAGATTTCAATGATGAAACGAAAGACCAGTTAGTACAAGCTGCTGCTACTTTAAAAGAGTTTTAAATTATGAAAAATTTAGTACATATTCCGGTTATGTTAGATGAAACAATTACTTTACTTAATGTTAAGCCAAGTGGTACTTATGTTGATTGTACTTTAGGTCGAGCAGGACATAGTAAAGCAATTTTGGAACGATTATTAACTGGCAAATTATATGCTTTTGATTTAGATCAAACAGCAATTAATGATAGTCAACTAATCTTAAATAAATATGATCGTGATTATTTATTAATTAAAAATAACTTTGCTAATCTAACGGAAGAATTAAGAGCAAGAAATATTACTAAAGTTGATGGAATTATTTATGATTTGGGAATTTCATCACCACAAGTTGATGATGAAGACCGAGGATTTAGTTATAAAACTAATAGTAGATTAGATATGCGAATGGATCAAAATCAAAAGTTAACTGCTTGAGATATTGTTAATACTTATAGTTATCAAGATCTTAAGGATATTATTAAAACTTATGGTGAAGAACCTTTTGCTGCTACGATTGCTAAGAATATTGTTAATTTTCGTAATAAGGAAACAATTGATACTACGGAACAACTAACAAATATTATTAAAAATTCTTTACCAGCAAGGCAAAAAAATAAAAGTCATCACCCAGCAAAAAAAACTTATCAAGCAATTAGAATTGCTGTTAATGATGAATTAGGTAGTCTTAAAACATCATTAGTACAAGCTTTAAAATTATTAAAACCAAAAGGAAGAATTGTTGTGATTAGCTTTCACTCATTGGAAGATCGAATTGTTAAAAATGTTTTTCTAACAGTGGTTAAAGATCCGCAATATGAAGTATATGCAAAATTACCAATTGCTAGTAATTGAACTAGTAATTACAAGATTATTACTAAAAAACCAATTATTCCTACAGAGCAGGAAATTAGGGAAAATCCTCGCAGTCGAAGTGCTAAATTAAGAGTAATTGAAAGAGTTAGTTAAAAGAAAGGAAATAAAAATGTTTGATCAAGAACTATATGTTGTTTGTCAAATTGACGACTTTAATTTAAAAATTATGGTTAATAAGTATGTTGATAATCATATTCAAGTACTTTATAAAGAAATACTTAATACTGAACAATATGCTGAAAATGGTCTTGTACTTGATTCAGAATTAACTGGTAAAACTTTAAGAACAATATTAAATAAAATTAACAAACTTTTAAAAATTAACATTACCAGAGTTGCTTTAAATTTACCATCTAATAATTTAAAGATTTATCAATCACGAGCAATGTTGGATTTTAAAGAAGTTAATCATGTTATTACTAATAGTGACATTAATCAAGTAATTGAAATGGCAAAAAATATTAGTATTGAACGAGATGAAGTTATTTGTTTAACAAAACCATATGATTTTAAAGTTGATAATAAAAATTTCCCTAACTCTTTTCCCTTAAATGCACAAGGACAAATTATTTATCTTGAAAGTTTAATTTATACATTGCCAACAGCAATTTATAATTCTCAATTAGAAGTTTTAAAACAAGCAAAATGTGAGTTATTGTCTGCAACATTAGATCAGTTTGCGTTAGTTTTTAATTTTCATAATAATTTTAATAATTTGGTTTTAATTGATTGAGGCTGAAATAATACTAAAATTAGTGTTTTTTCTAATTCAGCATTATATGCGATTCATAATATTAAAATTGGTTTTAATCAAATTATTCAAGGTTTGATGGTAAAAATGCATTGTAGTTATAGTAAAGCATTGAAATACTTAACAAAAATTATTAATGTTAATAGTGATTATTTAGGTGATTTAATTGTTGATAAGTACTTTGATCAAGAAAGTAGAAGAATGGTTGTTTTAAGTAAAGCAGATTTACAAAATACTGTTCGTAATCAACTTGATGAAATTGTTGAACATATTGAAGGGTTTTTAACTGAAATTATTAATAATGATCCAAATATTGAAATTGCTTTTACAGGACAAACAATCAATTTACCTGGATTTAGTAGTTATATTAAAAACTTTGAAAAATTAAGTAAGGTTTCTTTTATTGCTAATATAATTCCAGGAATTGATAATTATGAATGAGCACCATTAATTGGTGCGACAAATTATCAACATAACTTGAATATTTTCAATAATGTTACTGTTTCATCAATTAGTAATACTGGCAAGGAAATAATAAATAAAACCCTTGCTCATGAAAAGAATGAAATTGATGCAAATCAACATCATTCACATTTAAATTTAAATTATCAGTATAATGATAATAGGTAATGTTAATTAATCAGAACAAAAAAAGACTTTAAAAGGAGACAAAAATGGAAATTGATACTACTGCACAATTTGAACAAGTTGCAATAATTAAAGTTATTGGTGTTGGAGGAGCCGGGAATAATGCTGTTAATCGTATGATTGAAGCAGGTGTTCAAGGTGTTGATTTTTATGTTGCAAATACTGATGCTCAAGTTTTAGCAGCATCAAAAGCAAAAAATCGCATTATTTTAGGTAAGGAATTATCGAAAGGTTTAGGTGCTGGAGCAAATCCAGAAATCGGACAACAAGCTGCAATTGAAAGTGAATCAGAAATTAAAAAAGCACTTGAAGGTGCTGATATGGTTTTTGTTGCTGCTGGTATGGGTGGTGGTACAGGAACTGGTGCTGCTCACATTATTGCACGAATTGCCAAAGAATCTGGTGCTTTAACAATTGCGATTATTACTAAACCTTTTAAATTTGAAGGTCGCCAAAGAAACTCTTATGCAGCAATGGGAATTGAAAAATTACGAAAACAAGTTGATGCCATTATTATTATTTCTAATGATAAATTACTCCATGTTATTGGTAATATTCCTTTAAAAGATTCTTTTAGAGAAGCAGATAATATTTTACGTCAAGGAGTACAAACAATTACTGATTTGATTGCTGTTCCAGCTTTAATTAATTTAGATTTTGCTGATGTTAGAACAATTTTACAAAATAAAGGCAGTGCTTTATTTGGAATTGGAATGGGCAAGGGAGAAAATAAAGCTAAGGAATCTGCTTTAAAAGCAATTTCTTCACCATTATTAGATGATGTAACAATTAAAGGAGCAAAAAATTTAATTTTAAATGTTACTGGTGGTACAACTATGACATTGATTGATGCTAATATTGCTGTTGATGTTGTTAGAGAAGCAGCAGGAAATGACGTTAATATTATTTTTGGTGTGGCAATTAATGAACATTTAAATGATTCAATGATTGTGACAGTAATTGCTACTGGTTTTGAAGACCATAAAAGACCAGCAGCAAGTAATTTTAATAATAAAGTTAATATTTTAGACTTTATTAATAATACACAACATTTAAATAATGCTGCTCCTGCTTCAGTTAAAAATGTTCAAGAAAAAAATTACCAAAAAGATATAACAGAATCATTATTGGAAAATGATGATTTACCAGCTTTTTTGAGAAAAAGAAGAGAGGTAGACTAAATGGGTTGATGAAAGAGTAAAAATCAAACAACTGATGATACTGCTTCTTTACCAGCAACTAATCTTTATGATAATAAAGATGCAGCAATGGAGTTAATTAAAGAATTTACTCCAAAAACTTATGAAGAAGTTGAATTAATTGCTAATGCTTTGGTAGCAAGAAAATCAGTTAAATTAAATTTACAAAATACAATCATTGGCGATCGTAGAAGAATTATTGATTTTCTTTGTGGTATTGCTTATGTTTTAGATTTAGATATTAAAAAAAATGGTGTTGATATTTATGAGTTTAAACTTAATAAATAGTTTGTAAAGTTGTTTTTTAGAAACAACTTTTTTATTTGCTTAAATAAAATATTAAAATTATTGACCGAAACTGACTGTAAAGATATAATGTTAATTAGCATTATAAATGCTTAGGGAGGGAATTATGAAAAAATCGAGTTTTAAAGTGATGTTGGCAACAATTAGCTTGTTAGGAGTTGTGCCAGTATCAGTTAGTACTTTTACTAATCATTCAGTAGCATCAGCATCAGATAAAAATACTTTAACTAATCATCATTCAGTTATTGTTGCTGCTAAGACATTATTGAATAATGTAATTAAAGTAAGAGAAATTGAAGGTAAGGATGCTAGTGATGAAACTTCTTTATTAGCACAACTTCTTATTTTAAATCCTGATTTAAGAATTGCTGATGTTGAAGTGACAAGTTTTTATAAACCAACTGAAATTTCACCAGGAGCAGCAATGGTTGCTGCCAAAATTGGAAGTGATTATAGTGGAGTAGTAGGAATTACTATTACACCTGTACCAAAAATTGAATTAAGAAGTGTTATTACTGTTGCTCAAGTTAAAGGACAAGTTGCTCCTACTGAAGAAGCGCTACTTAGACAAATTGGATATTTGAATCCACGATTAACAGCTGAAGATGTTGAAGTGACAAACTTCACTAAAGCGACAGAAGTTAAAGAAGGAACAGCTGTTATTTCTGCTTTGGAAGGGACAAAATATACTGGTGAAGTTACTATCACTATTACAGTTTTACCAAAAATTAATTTAAATGATGTTATTGGTATTAGAGAAGTTGAAGGCGCAACTGCTAATGATGAAGATACTGTATTAAAAGAAGTTGCTAGATTAAATCTTGATTTAGATATTGATGATGTTGAAGTTGGTGACTTTAAAGCAGCATCACAATATGCATCAGGAGAATTTACAGTTATTGTTAAAGAAAATACTAAATATACTGGTGAAGTAACTATTGTTATTAATGCTTTACCAAAAACAGCGTTAAGTACTGTAATTACTGAAAGAACAATTGAAGGTTCAGTTGCTAATGATGAAAAAACTATTTTAGCTGAAATTGCTAGATTAAATCCTAGTTTAAATATTACAAATGTTGAAATTAGATACTTCAATAAAGCAACTAATATTACACCTGGTTCAGTGGTTATTTCTGCGACAACAAATAGTAAATATATTGGTCAAGTAGGAATTACTATTAATCCATTAATGAATTTTTTTTTTAACAAAGCAGTAGAGAATGATCAAGAAGCTGTTGATATAATTAATGCAACTAGATTTAGTAAATCAGTTAATTTAAATACGACAGTGAATCAATTAATTCCTACAATTGATACTAAATTTATTAAAGATCGTTTAGTAGCAACATCTAGTAATCTTATTAATGATAATTTATTTGTTGTAAATAAAATTTTTACTAACGAAGGTAATGAGTTAGCAGATTCTGATTTGATTGCTGCTAAAACATTATCATTAGTAGTTAATTATGATTATGGTTCAATTACAAATCAAGAAATGCAATTAATCCTTACAGTAAAACAAATTTCTATGACTACAGAACGTAGTAATCTATTAAGACAAATAAAAATTAAATTAGATAAAAATGAAGATGATAGTGAATGAAGTGATGCATGATTTAGTTATTTTAAGCAATTACAAATAGACATACGTTCATTCTCTTTTCAGTTTCCTGAAGAGGAATTAAATCAAAATGAAATATTACAAAATATTATTTATGACGAAGTTAAACTGGTAATGGAAGTAGATTTTAAATTTTGAAATATTGAAAAAGGTTATGATCCAAATTCAGTAGTTATTACTTATGATGATTTTAAAATTAATGAAGAAGATAAAGAATTTTCTGCAAAAGGTAGAATTGCTATGCAAATAGAAGCTTATGGTACTTATGTTAAGCATTCTATTCGTTTTGATTATCAAAGTGAACTAAATTTTATTCCGGTTTAATTAACAATTTAAAATTATAAAAAAATATGGTCAATTTTATTTGACCATATTTTTATTTTGTTATCCTCAATTAATTTCACTTGGTTTTTTCGGATTAGGATTATGTTTGACACTAGTAATTGCTCCATTACGAACATTAATAACTGTATCAGCAACATATTGGAAATTTGGATTATGAGTAACCATAATTACTGAAGTTTTAAATTCTTTATTAACGTTTAATAAAATTTCTAAAACCTTACGACCCATTTCTTCGTCTAAAGCACCAGTTGGTTCATCACAAAATAAGATTTTTGGATTTTTTGCTAAAGCACGACCAATCGAAACTCTTTGTTGTTGACCACCAGATAATTGACTTGGAAATTTATTCATATGTTCGTCCATTTCAATTACTTTAAAGATTTCATCAATCCCTAATGCTTTATTTTTTTCTTTTGCTAAGTTTTCACCAACTTCAGCATTTTCTTTTGCTGTTAAATTAGTTAATAAATTATATTGTTGAAAAATAAAGCCAACATTATCTCGTCGGAATTTTGTTAAGTGGTTATCTTTTAATAAAGATAAATTATAACCTGAAACAAAAACATCACCTTGATTAGCTTTATCTAAGCCAGAAATAATATTTAACAATGTTGTTTTACCAGAACCACTAGGGCCTAAAATTACAACAAAGGTTTCTTTTTTAATTGCTAAATTAACACCTTTTAAAACTTCATATTCTAAGTCTCCAGTTAAGTAAGATTTTTTAACATCAAATAATTCAATAATGTTTTCTTCCGTATTGGGAATATTGTTATTAATTGAAACAATTTTTCCTGTTAAAATTGCTTGTGAGTGTGTTTTAGTAATTTTATTTAAGTTTTTTGCACTATTTTTAAATTCTTTTCGTACTTTTTTTTCATTTTCTTTGATTAAACTTTGATCAGTATTTTTTTTGTTTTTTTCAATTTTTGCCATATTTTTCCTCCTAATTAGTTTCATTTAAGATTGCTAATGGTTGAATTTTTTTTGTTGTTTGTCATTCAATTACAAATGTAATTGCATAAATTCCGACAACAATTAAACCAATAACAACTGGTAATCACCAAGCAAAGAATAATGGTAATACTCAACTTGTATTATATGCTAATAATTTAATAATTGAACTAATAATTGCTCAACCAACAGGGACACCGATAATTCAAGTTACAACAATGGTTGGTAAATACATCCCAATAACAATATTAGTAATCTTAGCATTACTATACCCTAATGTTTTCATTGTTGCAATAATTTTGCGATTTTCATAAATAACTAAGTTACTTGTTAATAAAATAATAAAGAATGAAATGACTAATGAAAAAATTATAAAGAATAATAAAATTGTATCAACTAATTGGGTAATTTGTTCTAGTAATTGTTTGTGAATATACAATGGTAGGATATTAACAGCAGTTCCATCACCATAAACAGAATAGGCTTTATTTGGATTATTTGCATCAACGCCACCATTCATTCCAAGCGCACTATAATCACCATATGCTTGCGAAATTGAGAATGTTTGAGTTGTATCAACTAATTCATTAGAATTTGAAAATTTAAAATTAAAAATTGGAAATTCATTATTAAAGATAGTTTTTAAGGGATCATTATCGCTGATGTTTTCGTTAAAGTCATTATAGCTTGCATATTTTTGTAAGCTTAAGCTACCAAAGTCAACATTTGTACCATTGAAACTAACAGTACCTTTAGATTGTCATTCTCGTTTAAAGATTTGGTATAATGCTTTTTTTGATTCATCATAATGTAATAATTCGTCAGCATTATCTTTTGAAATATACGCTGTTGGTTGGCCGTAGCCATTATAGATTCCTGCAACTTTAAATTCACGCATTTCTGTATCATGATTAATGACAACATTACCTTGATCAACTTCTTTTACCATTGGTGTTGCATCAACGCCTAAATTTGGATAAGCACCAGAACTAGTACTAGGAATTTGGTCATATGTTGTATTTTGTGTAACAAGTGAAGCATTGTTTTCTCCGGCAAGAGGTTCATCATTATCGCCAAGATTATTAATATTATCAAAATTAATTTTATCAACATCAATGTTAGTATATTGATTTGGATAATTTGGATCTTGATTTGTCATTAAAATATTACCATTTGGTGCCATTAAAAATGTTTGATTTTCTTTCAGTTTTAATTGTTTAGCAACGGTTTGATTAATAACAATGTTTTTTGTTCCATCGTCATTATTTTTTTCTAAAAGATTATTTAAACTCTTACCTTTGCTATTAGTTAATTGCATTAATGATTTTTTTTGTAATTCACTTTCATTTTGTAAACCATAAATTTTAATTGGATATTGTTTATTATTAAATAATTTATTAGGTGTACCAACAAAGTAAGTTCCTAATTCATCAGTTTCTTTAGCAAAGGGAACAACATTGAAACTAACATTAAATTTACTATTTTCATTTTCAAACGCTGTTGCTAAGTTTTGTTTTATAAAGTATGGTGTTTTAGTATATGTTCCTTGTGCTACAGCTTGTCCAACTCGATTATAAAATAAACTATAAAATCAAATTAAAATTTTTCTAATTCATTGATTTTGCATTTCATCATTACTTGGATTAGGATGAGCAAATAAATCTTGTTCATTTGTAATATGTCATGGATATTGTCCATCACTTGTATCAAAGGCAAAATTGTTTAATTCTGCTTGAAAGTTTGCTGGATCAGTATTTCAACCACCAACACCATAGCCAGCAGTCTTAGCAAAAGTTATAAGTTTATCTTTATTAAGTAATTTTTCATTACCATCATCACGAACTGCCGGATTTAAGTCCATAGCAATTGTTGAACGATAATTAATATAAAAAGTTCTTGCATTTTGATAATTTTCTAAATTGTAAATATTACCAGAAGTTTCAGCAAGCGTATGAATTGGTACTGCTTCAGGTCAAGCAAGATTTAGAATGAAACCAATCAGGAATGGACTGCTAGTACTTGTATCTAAACTAGTAAGAAAATCTTTTGTAACCATTTTACCGTAAAAATAAGATAAACCATTCATAGATAGCATAGTTAAAGCACTAGCATCATTTGGATTGGCATAAATTGGTGCGTAAGCCTCAGAATTAATGCTATTGTTAAATAATTCTTGGGCAAATTTTGAATCACTTCTATCGGGATAACTATAAGTATTACCAGCAATTGTTGTTGCTTTATATTTTCAAGGATCAGTATTAGGATTATAAGTTTTATAAAAACTAAATGGTGAGTTATAAGTTGGATTAACATATTCTGTTAAAGTTTTATAATTCATGCCAGTATAAGTAACTTTTTGGTTGTCACTCATAATTTTTGGTCCAATGATTGCAGTTGTCATTAAGATTGTTCCTAAAAACATTGTTAAGAAGACTGCTGACATTTTACCAATTGAAGAAGTAAATAAAGCTAATCTAAATCTTGTAAAGAATTTAGCATTGGCACTACTTTTTTTAATTACTTTAGTAAATTTTGAATCTCGTGAGACTGAAATATTTTTAATTAAAGCAATTGGATTTTGAATTACTGTTAAAGCACTAATAACTCAAGCAATAATTGATAAAAATCCAAAAGTTAAAAGTAAACAATAAAGATAACCTAAGCCATTAAAGACAAATGTACCAAAGTTTAGGTTGAAATAATTAGCAAAAGTATTGACAACTAAAATTTGTAAACCTGTTGCTGGTAGGAAAACAAGAATTGTCCCAATAAAAGCAGCAATCATTGGATAAGCTAAGGATGTAATTAAAATTTTTCAATTAGAATAACCAACTGATTTTAAAATTCCAATTTGTGGTTTTGAATTATCAATATTTTTATAAGTAACTAAAATAACGGTAATGCCAGTAATAACTAAAACAATTAATAATAAAGCAATTAATAATGATTTAAAAGATTTAATTGTTTTTGGTAAGATTGCCGTACGACTATTAAAACGATAATTACTATCACCAAGACGATAGACTAAATTTGCTGTTGAATCAGTAGTATTAACATATCGGTCTTTAAAGAAGTTTGATATTTCAGAAATATTATTTTTCTTTTTCATTGTTGATTTACCAACATAATAAATTTCAGCATCACTGCTAGAACCAGCACTAATTAATTCTTTATTTTTATTATGAAATCATAATGAATTTCATTTTGTTCGATCTTTAATAATTGCTTGATCTGTTCGATTGTTTTCATCAAGTACCTTACCATTGTTATCAACTTTTAATCTACTATCAAAACCAAACTTAGTTGGATCAACATATAAAATTCCTTCTTTAGATTTATTTGGTAAAGGTGTTGTTTTGTCAATAATTGGGGTAATAAAGTCAGCCGATGTTCCAAAACCAACAATTTTTAATCAATTATAATTAGCATATTCGGGATTATTAATATCAAAGTTTGCGTCTACTTTTAAAGTATTACCTTTATTATCTGATTGAACTCTAATAATATCGCCAATTTTTAAATTGTTTTTATTAGCAAATTCTTTATTAACAACTGTTTGTTTTTCAGTTGGAACAATTTCATTAGCATTTTCACCAATATTAAAACCTTTGCTTATTACTAATTTATCAATTCGAGCATCTTTATTATAAGTAACTAACTTTAAAACTTTTGGATCATTGTTATTATTAAGTTGCAAAGTTCTAGCTTCAATTCGTTCTCAAATAAAACTATTATTAGGATTTTGAGCAATTTGATTTAAATATAATTGTTGATCTTCAACAATTGCTGCATTATCATCAGGATGAGTTGGATGTTCTGGTTGTTCCAAATTATTTGTTAATTTTGCTGTATTATAAGGATCTAAAATAAAGTCATGAATATTAGATTGTTTTTCAGAAATTAAAGCATCATATTGGCTATCAACTCGTACTAAACTAGTTTGCATTAACGAAAAAATTGTTGATGAAAGCAATACTAAAACTGCTAAACCAATCAATTGGATTTTATTACGAAATGCTTGCTTAGCAGCATTTTTGAATAACAATAAGCTATGACGATTTTTCTTAACTGTGTCTGATTTTGTTAATGTTTCAATATTTGTATTTACTTCATCTTCTTTTGTCAAATCAGTTATTGTTGTTTCATTTTCTTGTTCATTAAGATTTTCTTTTGTCTCTTTCATTATTTTTTCCTTTCTTAAAATTTTCAATAAATTAAGCTAAGGACTTTATTCAATTAAACTAATTTTTCAGCCATTAATAATAATTTTTTGTAATTTAGTAATATTTTTATTAGTATGATTAATGCAAGCGATAATAAATAAAATCAATTGTGTTTTAATTGTTTTTTTATTTTCATTAAAAGGATTATTTACTTCATCTTGATTGTTACTTCGATTAGTAAAGTCTCATAAATTAGTAACTCCTGGGGGTGATGTTTCTCAGATTGTTAAAGATTTTTTTACTTTATTTAGTTCTTG
>Ga0153991_1000030_pt1 | contig 29184 bp, 20 predicted proteins | sample TSNC075MetaG_FD_104681 | JGI IMG/M metagenome (GOLD analysis project Ga0153991, IMG submission 104681) | Attine ant fungus gardens microbial communities from North Carolina, USA - TSNC075 MetaG | ecosystem: Host-associated > Fungi > Mycelium > Unclassified | place: USA: North Carolina, Jones...
TATATCGAAGCCTATTTTGCCTGCGCCAAGATCGGGGCTGTTTCCGCACACTTTAACTATCGCCTTGCGCCCTGGAACATCGCTGAGCTCATATCGGACGCGGGAGCAAAGGTAATGTTGTTCTCCGCGAAGGAGGAAAGTTCCTACCACGCGCTCTTGGAACGACTTCCCCATGAGGTGCGGTTCATCTCGGTGGGCGGGACATTGGAGGGCGCACTGGAATACGAGGATCTCATAGCCGGGCATGCAGACAGGCTGGATGCGTTGGATACCGACGAGGAGGACGTGGTAATTCAGCTCTATACCAGCGGCACCACCGGCAAGCCCAAAGGGGTTATGCTGACGCACAAATCCTATTTCATGCATGAGCTTTCGAACCTCGTAGACACGGCCTGGTCACAAGAAGATACCTTTTTGCAGCTGCTGCCCATGTTCCACGCAGCGGCTTCTGGAGCGCTTAACTCGATTATCACGGGCGGGACTCTGGTGATTGTGAATTCCTTCGACCCGCGGGAATTTTGCCGGACGATCGAAAAGGAAAGGGTGACGATTTGTGGCCTGGTGCCTAATCTTGTGCAGGCATTGCTGAATTATCCGGAGCTCGACCAATACGACATCAGCTCGCTGAAGAAGTTTATCTACGGTGCGGCAATCATGCCGGTTTCAACGCTCAAGCGCGCCGTGCAAAAGCTGGACTGCAAGTTTTTTCAGCTTTTCGGCATGACCGAGACCGGGCCGATTATCTGCCTGCTGCGTCCCAAAGATCATGTGGTGGAGGGAGAAAGAACAAGGCTGTTGCGTTCGGTGGGCCAGCCTTCGTTGGGGTCGCGGATACGCGTCCTGGATGAGGACGGGAATGAATGCCCGCCTGGCGTCTGTGGGGAGATCGTCACCAGATGCACGGGGCTCATGAAGGGATACCACAACAATCCTGAGCTCACGAAAAAAGTCATTGTGGATGGCTGGTACCATTCTAACGACATTGGCTATTTAGATGAGGAGGGCTACCTGTTCCTTGTGGATCGCAAGGAGGATATGATTATCAGCGGCGGAGAGAACATCTACCCAAAGGAAATTGAAGACTGCATCCGGGAGTTGACCGACCACGTGATTGACTGCGCCGTGGTTAGCAAGCCGGATGTAGAGTGGGGAGAGACCGTCTGCGCATTTGTCATAAAAAGGGAGGGCTCCGAACTGAATAAATCAATGATAGAGGAGCATTGCCTTAGCCGCATAGCTAGATTTAAGCGGCCACGGGAGGTCGTCTTTGTAGATCAGCTGCCCCGCACCGTGACAGGAAAGGTAAAGCGCTACGTGCTCAAGCAGCAATTGTGGAAAGACTATAACAGCAATAACGATAAGTAAGGAGAATGGCTATGAAAAAATATGATGTCATTGTCATCGGCGCCGGGATCGGCGGGTTGGGCGCGGCCCTGATGCTGGCCCACAAGGGAAAGCATGTATTGATTCTCGAAAAAAACAAATTCCTGGGCGGCAGGCTTATGTCTTATCAAAAAGAGGGTTTTATCGTCGATCTTGGCATACATATTATCTCCCAGTCATTCAAGGGGCCGCTGGGACAGGTGCTTGAGCGAGTGGGTAAGACATGCAATATTAAGTTCAAGCTGATCCGCCCCATCACTAGCTATAAAGGAGAGACCTTCTTATTCCCCCACGACCTAAAAAAGCGGTGCGGAGAAAAGGAGTTTAACGCTGTCATGGAGGCCCTCGGCGACATCCGTTCCTTTAGCGAGGAACAGGTATCCTCTTACGATGAGATCTCCACGAGGGACTTCTTTGATAAATATATCAAAGATCCCTTGAGCAAAGCGTGTATCAACAATATCTCGACCATCTACATGTGCCTGCCGTATTGGAAAACCAGTGCAGGGGAATTCATGCGCTGTATGCGTTCGGAAGCCAAGTCGAAAGCTTCCGGGTACCCGGAAGGTGGATGCGGTGCGATTACAAACATGTATGTGGAAGCGTTCAAGGATTTCGGAGGCGAAATCCTTACCGGTGCGGAGGTAACCAATATCGAAATCCGGGACGGAGGTGTCAGGGGCGTATATGTGGGTGAAGAGTATTACGAGGCTGAGATGATCGTCTCCAATGCGGACATCAAAGGCACCATGCTGAAGCTTGTCAACAAAGATAAACTCCCCGCCGACTATACGAACTATGTGAATAATCTGGAATACTCCTGGACCGGCCCCATTATGCGTCTGGCACTCGACAAGGTTTTAACCGATGTACCGATGCTGACCCAGATCGGCACCACCGACCCCGAGGGCTACTATAGAGACCTGGAAAAGGGCATTGTCGCAGATGAATTGAACTTCTTCATGGTATCCCCATCTAACTTTTCTTCCAAAGTGGCTCCGGTGGGAAAGCAGCTTATTAATGTTGGCCCTCCCATGCCCATCGAAACACCGGCGTCCTTGAAGGAGGATATCAAAGAAGGATATTTCCGCACGCTCGAAAAGTACATTCCCGGGTTCAGAGACCATATTATCTGGATGGAGTATATCTTCATAGACGGCCTGGCAAAGCTGATAGGAGAGGAAGGCGCAGGAATCGGCATCGGCCAGACCCCCACACAATCCGGCAAGAACCGTCCCCCAATAAAAACCCCCATAGACGGCCTGTACATTGTGGGTGCCGAAGCCGGGGGTTATGGTGTTGGCATCGAGCTGGCGCTCAATTCCGCTATGGAGTTCATCGATAACTATACTTAATCCGCTTTATCTAGGTATTACTTGGTTCCAAAGATACGGTCGCCGGCATCGCCCAGTCCGGGACAGATGTAGCAGTTCTCATTCAGCTCCCGATCCAGATGGCCAATATAGATCTGGATGTCCGGGTGGGCCTCCTGCAGTCTCTTAACTCCTTCCGGAGCAGCGATAACACACATAAATTTAATGGCTTTTCCTCCATGTGCCTTAGTGAAGTCCACGGCAGCAACGGCAGAACCGCCGGTAGCCAGCATGGGATCCAGCAGGAGAACGGTTCTTTCGCCGATGGATTCCGGAAGCTTACAGTAGTACTCGTGAGGTTCGTGGGTTTCGTGATCCCGGTAGAGTCCGATGTGCCCAACCTTTGCGGAGGGAGTCAGATTCAGAATGCCGTCCACCATTCCAAGTCCTGCCCGCAGGATCGGCACCACTGCCAGCTTGCGTCCGCTGATTACAGGTGACTGGCAGACCTCCAGAGGTGTGGTTACCTCAATGTTTTCCAGGGGAATATCCCGCAGCGCTTCATATGCCATCAATGTGGCAATCTCTTCAATTAGCTGCCGAAATTGATTGGTTCCTGTATGAATATCCCGCAACATCGTAATTTTGTGCTGGATCAGGGGGTGGTTCAAGACAATCAGATTTTCATTCATGAAGATACCTCACATTCTTTTGTGTTCTCAATTTTTATTAGTGTACCATTCTTTGTGTCAGATTACAAGAAAATGAATCAGAATGTGGCACTTTCCTAATGAAATAGTAAAAGGGACTGCTCTCTGGCAGTCCCTTCGAATCATACAATTATTCTGTTTCTGTATGCTGCGGACGCTCTAAAGGCTCTCCGCGTTCACCTGCGCCGAATTCCGGGGGAATATCTGTCCAGACATTACTGCTGCCTGGCAGATCAATTTCCGGGATATCGCCGTCACCGTAAGGATATTCCTCCGGCTGCTGTTTATCTGTGTTCATTAGCCGCACCAACCTTTCTGTGGTTTTAAGGAATATTTTGTGCAGTCCTGGAAATTTTATACATGATTTGCCGCTATTTTTCCAGCCATACAATCCTATCGGCAGGCAGCCATTTTAGAAGCAGGCGATGAAGCTCATGAGGTTCGATCGGTTTGGAAATAAAATCCTCAAAGCCATTGGCTAAAAACATAGCTTGTACCCCTTGTACCGCATTGGCAGTCAGGGCAATAATGGGGGTCTGGGCAGCCGGTCCCTTCATATTCCGGATCTTTTGCGTGGTCTCAACACCATCCATTTCCGGCATCATATGATCCATGAAGATCAGATCATATTCCTGTGCGGCCAACAGATCAAGGGCCTGAAAACCGCTGATACACGGGGTGGGATTAATTTGATATTCTTCCAGCATGGAGGCAGCGACCAGAAGATTAATTTCGATATCGTCGACCAGCAGGATACGAGCCTTTGGCGCGGCAAAGGGCAGAGCGTCTTCTTGCGCGGCCGGAAGATCTTCAGCATCTCTGATCTCTAACGGCAGTCGTACGGTAAAGCAGGTGCCTTTTCCGTATTCGCTCTCTGCCTGAATATCGCCCTTCATCATTTCGCACAGACGATGGGTGATGGCCAGTCCAAGGCCCGTTCCCGTAACCTTCTTGTTCCGCACCTTATCCAGCTGCTCAAAGGTCTTAAACAGGCGGGGAAGGTCCTCCTGCCGGATGCCGATACCGGTATCGGTAAAGGTGAGGATCAGCTGATTGTCCCGATAATCCGCGCTAAACTGCACCATGCCTTTATTTGTATACTTCAATGCATTGTTCAAAAGATTGGTTATAATCTGCCCAATTCTTTTCTCATCGCCGATTATGGCTTGCGGAAGCGATTCTGAAAAATGACAGACGAACTGAATGTCTTTCTGGGAAAACATGATATCAAATAAATCCCGTAGCTGTGTAAGCAGACTGGGGAGATGGAAGAGTTCGAGGATCAGCTCCAGCTTACCGGCTTCAATTTTGGAGAAGTCCAGGATGTCATTGATCAGGGTCAGCAGGATCCGGGAGGAATTCTGGATGTTATCCAACAGCTCCGCCTGTCTGGACTCCAGGGAAGTTTTCCTTAGCATTTCGGAGAGGCCGATAATGGCATTCATCGGGGTACGGATTTCATGGGAAATCGTTGCAAGAAAGTCGGATTTGGCGTTGTTGGCGGCCTCTGCCTGCTCCATTGCCCGCACAATTTCCGTAATTTCATGGAGGACGATCAAGGCTCCCTGGAAACAGCCTCTCTCGTCATTGACCGGTGTGATGTAGATGGTGAAATGACCCGGCTCTTCCTTCCGGTTCATGGAGAACCGGGAGTCCATGGCCAGGCTATTGAAGGATTTCAGAGCCTGGGAGAAGCCTTTGGATAGCTCCTCCAGCCATTCTGGTGGAGTAAAGTGAGCGGCCATTTCAAAGAAAGATCCCCCTTCTATCTGATGGAAAGAATTCAGATTCGCTCTGGTCAGAAGGGACTGGGTACAGAAGACCGGCATGCCAAGGGGATCCAGCATCAGAATCATGTCCGGACACTGCGCCAGCAGCAGGTTCATTTGAAGCTCTTTGCGATTTTTCTCAGCAAAAATAATTGCGTTCAGGTTTTCCTGCGCAATCATATTTTGCTTCTGGCGCTCCAGCGTTGTATTGGCAATCCGCAGTTGGCGCTGCAGTCTTTTATTTTCACGGGTCAGGCGCTGATTTTCCTCTTCCAGTGCCTTGTAGTCAGGAGTACTCACCAAAATACCTCATTCTAAAATGCGCAGATGACTAACGTATTATTATGGAAGCGGTTATGCAGTCCGCCGTGTTCGCTTTGTACCGGGCAGATTTCCCCGCCGGAATAACAGATCAGATACTGACACCGGTCCTCCAGCTTACTGCGCATTGCTTCCAGTTCCGCCATGGGATCTGCGCCGAGAGCCAGATTCCGCCCCAGACAGGAGAAGATGAGCAGTGTCTTAAAGGGAGGGCCTGCCAGAAGGCAGTCGATGGCAGCCTCTGATGTGTCCAGTACTTCCTGGCGGTCCATTGCACAGATGGACAGTGTGTCACCCACAGGCATAACACCGCCGCAGGCTCCGCTTCCATCCGGCAGAATGGCGAACATCGCCCGGGCAACCGGTTGAGTACCATCGCTTTTGCCAATGAGAAATGGCACGGAATTCACGCCTTCGGAGATTTTGCCATCCTTGGCCAGGCCGACTGTCTCTAGATAAGCGGCCAGCGGCTGGTGGTTAACTTCTTTTAAGATGTTTCCGTCTGCAGCCGTAATGATGGCATTTTGGCGGAGAATATTTTTCTCGGAGACGGTGGCCATGGAAAAGGCGGGAGAAGGATTGCCGCCTACCAATAAAAAGGCAATTCGTTGATTGGAGTAGCTTCCGTTACAGATAACACTGCATTCACTGTAATCCTGGGTGTGGTCGACGGTAATGGTGCCGAAGTTCGGAACGCCGCCAGAGGCCTGGTCCAGTGCCTCCACATATTGATCTCCGGCGTAGTTCAGCAGGAGAGGAGCGAAAGAAAACACTAATCCCGGTTTCTGCCCAAGGGCGGTTTCTGCTTTCTGGTAAGCTTCTTGTACGACTGCTTCCAGATTATCGGTAATGGGTTCTGTCTCTTCCACGGCGAAAGACGTGTCATCGCTGGTCAGTACCAGAAGGCTTAGCAGCAGATGATCGGCCGCCTCTGGTATCGCGGTAGCCAGGGTCGTAGTTCCGACAATCGGAAACGGAAGGCGTTCCGCCAATGCACGTACAACCCCGCTGTCAATAAACTCGGCATAGCAGGATAGGATACCCGCAGAATGTGCCAGCAAATGGTGGTCCATATCCAGCTGGGCGAGGATTTCCTCTACCGCGGCTTCAATATCGTCAATTTCATAGGTGAATGCATGGTAAGATAGAATCATAAAGGTACCTCCTTCTCCTCTGTGTGAGATTTTTATGTGATCCATGCTTTAACAAACATGGCAGCAAAAGCGCAATACAAATGTGTGTAAAAGATTAATTTGGGTTCCCTAATCATAGCACAAAATATAAAAAAAAGCGACTAAATTTCAAGAAAAGTATATCCTGCCGGCTAAGCTGCTTTTAATTTAAAAATTGTTGTTGAAAAAAATTTTAATTGCTGTTAGGCTTGATTAAGATAATCAAATCAGAAAGGAATTTCGCTATGGATTTTATCATAGAACAGCTCCCCGTCCAGTCTACTATATACATGAGAAGAACCGGGGCATATGGGAGTGAAAACTATAAGCTAATGGCGGCATTGAAAGAGTGGGCTATTCGAAAAGGATTGTATGAAGACAGTGTAATTTATGGAATTGCACACGACAATGAAAAAACGCCGCCAGAGAAATGCCGCTATGATGTATGTTTAGTGGCGGCGGCGGATTGTCCGGTGGATGATTCAGTACAACGTGGGGAAATCCCCAGCGGCAAATATGCGGTTTTTACTATTCTCCATACCGCAGAGGCAGTACAAGAGTTTTGGGCTTCAATCATTCAGGTGCTGCAGAATGAAGGCTTACAGTTCGATACGACAAGACCCATTCTGGAGCGTTATAAGCACGGACTGGTTGAAGATGGAAAGTGTGAGTTTTGTATACCTTTGACAGACGGATATACTCTTAACGAGAACATAGTAGGAGGTCATGAAATGACGGAAGACACAAAGTATATTTTAGACAAGTTGGAGAGCATGGACAAGAAGATGGAGAGCATGGACAAGAAGATGGAGAGCATGGACAAGAAACTGGAGGAAGTACAGAAAGAAGTCCGCTCCACACAGCTTACCCTGGAAAATGAGACAAACAAAAACATCCAAATTATAGCAGAGGGACATTACGATCTAACGCGTACACTGGATGAAGCACTAAAAGTGGAGAACGAGAAGGAAATGCTGCTGATTCGGGTGAATCGCCTGGAGAACGAACTAAGAAAGCTAAAAGAACGGATCGAAGATATAGCATAAGGATGAACAAGGGAGGGCGGGCTTGCCACCGCTCCCTTGCATAATAAGAGTAACATAACTTGGATAAAAGTTAAACCTGTCCCGGAGAGATCCGGGGCTTTTTTATGCAAAGCCGGAGCTATCAAATAAAATACCGCCAACCCACGTTTCTATTGAGGATTGGCGGTATTACTAAGATTTCTAGATCATGGAGACAACAGGACTCGAACCTGCGACCCTTTACACGTCAAGCAAATGCTCTCCCAGCTGAGCTATGTCTCCTGAATTCTAAAGTCTATTGTACACGATAATAAGAAAAAAGTAAAATAAAATTTTCAAAAACCGGCAGACGTGTTATAATAAACAAATTGAAGGAAGCAGTATGGAATGTCAGATAAAAAGAAAACCCGGAGAAATCTCTCCGGGATTCTGAATGCCGATGGCCGGACTCGAACCGGCACGGCTGTTAACCGCTTGATTTTGAGTCAAGTGCGTCTGCCAATTCCGCCACATCGGCATAAAACGGAATGCTAGAATATTTTAGCACTTTGCCGTCCTGATGTCAACACTTCCTATAGGAAAAATGCAGGATTTTCAATAGCAGAAGAAAATTCTGCGGAAAGCAGAGGCAGAATGTGGCAGAGAAAATTGTATTAATTGATGGACATAGTATATTGAACCGCGCCTTCTATGGCGTACCGGAGCTTACGAATTCCCAGGGCCTTCATACGAATGCGGTCTATGGTTTTATGAATATTATGTTTAAGATTCTGAAGGAGGAGCAGCCGCAGTATTTGGCGGTGGCCTTTGATGTGAAAGCCCCGACCTTTCGTCATGAACGGTTTGCGGAGTATAAGGGTACCCGGAAGGGAATGCCGGAGGAGCTTCATGAGCAGGTGCCTGTGACGAAGGAACTGCTTGCGGCCTGCGGGGTGCCGATTCTGGAACTGCCGGGCTATGAGGCAGATGATATTCTGGGAACACTTGCCCGGAGAGGTGAGGAGAAGGGGCTGGCGGTGACGCTGGTATCCGGTGACCGGGATCTGCTGCAGCTGGCAACGGAAGGTGTAATGGTCCGGATTCCCAAGACCAAAGGCGGCATTACGGTAACGGAGAATTACCGGGCAGCCGATGTACTGGAGAAATACCAGGTGACACCCACGGAATTTATTGATGTGAAAGCACTGATGGGTGATTCTTCGGATAATATTCCGGGCGTTCCCAGGATTGGGGAGAAGACGGCTACCAGCCTGATTGTCACCTATAAAAGTATTGAGAATGCGTACGCTCACTTGGATGAAATTAAACCGCCCCGGGCGCAAAATGCTCTGCGGGAGCATTACGACATGGCCCAGATGAGTAAGGAACTGGCAGCCATCTGTGTAACGGTACCGGTGGAGTTTGACTGGGAAGAAGCCCGGATGGGCAATCTCTATACGAAAGAGGCCTATGAACTGATGTTCCGTCTGGAATTAAAATCCCTGCTGAAGCGTTTTGACCTGTCCTCCTTTGAAGCGGCGCCAGGTGAGGCGCAGGCAGTACGGGAGGTGCGGACGGTCTCCGATCTGAATCAGGCGGAGGAAGTCTTCGCAGAGGCGGCAAATCAGACGGTGATTGCGCTGCAGACCATTGGTGATCCGGGACACCTGCTGGGGCTGGCTCTTACCGGGGATGGGCAAAAGATCCATATCATAGAGGCGGAAGGTTTTATTACCGGAGCCTATCTGCGGGACTGGGTGAACCGGCTGAGTGTTCAGGTGCCGGTGATTGCCGTACTGGATCTTAAGGAAATTTTAAAAACACTGGACTTGGAAGAGCGGGAGAGTTTTTTTGATACCGGGGTGGCAGCTTATCTGCTGAACCCTTTAAAGAGTACGTATGGTTATGATGATCTGGCCAGGGATTTCCTGGGAGAGACCCTTCCCTCTAAGGCGGAACTCTTTGGGAAAATCCCCCTGGATAATGCCAGGGTCATGGATGCGGAAAGCTATGAGAAGCATGCGGCCAGTCTGGCATTGGTGCCTTTTTCTGCGTACGAGGTGATCCGCGGGAAATTGGCGGATACCGGGATGGAAGAGTTATTCCGGACGATTGAAATGCCCTTGATTTTCAGCCTGCACCGGATGGAGCAGGTGGGAATCCAGGTGGAACGGCAGGAGCTGGCAGAGTACGGACAGAAGCTGTCGGTACAGATTGAGGTGCTGGAGAAAGATATTTATCAGCTGGCCGGACGGGAGTTTAATATCAATTCGCCGAAGCAGCTGGGAGAGATCCTGTTTGATGAATTGAAGCTGCCGGAAGGCAAGAAGACGAAGACTGGTTATTCCACCTCTGCGGACATTCTGGAGAAGCTGCGGGATGTCCATCCGATTGTAGGGAGAGTGCTGGAGTACCGGACGCTGGCAAAGCTGAAATCCACGTATGCCGATGGATTAGCCGCTTTTATCGGTGAAGATCATCGGATTCATGGGACTTTTAACCAGACGATTACCGCCACCGGGCGGATCAGCAGTACGGAGCCGAACCTGCAGAATATCCCGATTCGCATGGAGCTGGGACGGGAGATCCGCAAGGTATTTGTACCGAAGGAAGGCTGTGTATTGGTGGATGCGGACTATTCGCAGATTGAGCTGCGGATTCTGGCCCACATGTCGGGCGATCAACGGCTGATTGATGCTTACCGCGATGCAGAGGATATTCACCGGCTGACGGCCTCACAGGTATTTCACGTTCCGCTGGAGGAAGTGACGCCGCAGCTGCGGCGGAATGCCAAGGCGGTAAATTTTGGAATTGTCTATGGCATCAGTGCCTTTGGACTGAGCGAGGATCTGAGCATCAGCCGAAAGGAAGCCAATGAATATATTCATAAATATTTTGAAACGTATCCGGATGTGAAGCGCTTTCTGGACAGGCTGGTAGCAGAGGGCAAGGAAAAGGGCTATGTTACCACGATCTTTGGACGCCGCCGTCCGATACCGGAGTTGAAATCCGCGAACTTTATGCAGCGGGCTTTTGGCGAACGGGTGGCGATGAATTCCCCGATTCAGGGTACGGCTGCAGATATTATGAAAATTGCTATGATCCGGGTAGACCGGGCGCTGCGGGAAGAAGGCCTTAAGTCACGGATTATTTTGCAGGTGCATGATGAACTTTTGATTGAGGCACCTGCTGCCGAGGCAGAAAAGGCGGCGGAGATACTGCGCCGGGAAATGAGCGGAGCAGCAGAATTTTCCGTCCCTTTGGAAGTGGATGTGAACACCGGTGACAGCTGGTTTGATACAAAATAGGAGACAGATATGAGCGTGATTGGGGTTACCGGCGGTGTCGGATCCGGTAAAAGCAGCGTGCTTCAGCTTTTAGAACAGGAGTATGGGGCCAGGATTGTACAGGCGGATCAGATTGCCAGAGATCTGATGGAACCGGGAAAGGCCGCATATCAGGCCGTGATACGCGATTTTGGACCGGAAGTTATGACGAAGGAGGGTACCATCGACCGTTCGCGTCTGGCGGAAGTGGTTTTCGCGGATCCGGAGAAGCTTTTGCACCTGAATTCCCTGACGCATCCGCTGGTAGAAGAAGAGCTGGTGCGAATTCTGCAGGAGAGCCTGGAAGCTTTACTGGTGCTGGAAGCTGCTCTGCCGATAGAGGCTGGATTCCGCCGTCATTGCGATCAGATCTGGTACATTCATGCACCGCTTGAGGTACGGATCGCCCGCCTGACGCAGGACCGGGGATATAGCAGAGAACGGTGCCTGGAGATCATCAGCAGACAGCCGACGGAGGAGGAATTTCGCCGGGTTTGTCATGTAGAAATTGAAAACGGAGGAGACCTGGAGGAAATGGCGCGGCAGGTGCGTGCAAGAATGGATTGCGTGAATGCATAATTTCTGCTATGATAAAGCAGATTAAGCGTTTGGATGCAATCATCATAATAGGATAACGGAAGAGAGGTCGCGCATATGCGATTAGTCAGCCTGTCCAGCGGCAGCAGTGGAAATTGTATATACATAGGCTCTGAGAGCCATCATATATTAGTCGATACGGGAATCCCCAGGAAGCGGGTGGAGGAAGGTCTGGCGGCACTGGATCTGCTGCCTTCCGATTTGAACGGGATTCTGATTACACATGAACACACAGATCATACCATTGGTCTGGGAGTCCTGGCACGGAAATATGAGGTGCCGGTATATGGAACACCGGGGACCCTTCGTATGGTACGGCAGACCCGTGCGCTGGGGGAATTTCCAGATGGTCTTTTCCATGAAATACAAGCAGAACAGAATTTTGCCCTGGGCGATCTGGAGATTTATCCGTTCTCCGTGGCCCATGACGCGGCAGAGCCGGTGGCTTACCGTGTACGCTGCGGCGAAAAGGCGGTAGGTGTGGTGACAGACCTGGGAGAATATACGGAGGATACCGTCGCTGCGCTTCAAAATCTGGATGCGATCCTGTTGGAAGCCAACCATGATGTTCGTATGCTGCAGGCAGGACCGTATCCTTACTATTTGAAGCAGCGGGTACTGGGACGCCGGGGACATCTCTCGAATGAGAATGCCGGACGCCTGCTGGGCGCGGTGCTCCATGGCGGAATGAAGAGTATTCTGCTGGGACACCTGAGTAAGGAAAATAATTATGCGGAACTGGCATATGAGACGGTACGCATGGAAATTACGATGGGAGACGGTGGCTTCTGCGGGGATGATTTTTCGATTGCCGTGGCGCCGAGAACCGGCTCATCCGATATAATCTACGTATAGGGAAGGGTAAGACATGAAGAGGACAATTATTACGGTAGTGGGTAAGGACACGGTAGGCATTATTGCGAAGGTTTGCACGTATCTGGCGGAGAACCAGGTGAACATCCTGGATATTTCCCAGACGATTGTGCAGGATTATTTCAATATGATGATGATTGCGGATGCCAATCATTCCCTCAAGGCGGTTGGAGACCTGGCGGATGAGCTGGATAAGATTGGGCAGACGATCGGCGTGAAGATCCGCTGCCAGAGCGAAGAAATCTTTGAAAAGATGCATCGTATCTAAAGCGGGGGGAGACAATGATTAATATATTTGAAGTAAATGAAACGAATAAGATGATTGAACAGGAGAAGCTGGATGTCCGGACGATTACGATGGGCATCAGTCTTCTGGATTGTTGTGACAGTAATTTGCAGGAGCTGAACCGAAAGATCTATGATAAGGTCACGACGTTTGCTAAGGATTTGGTGGCGACGGGACAGGCGATTGAGCGGGAGTTTGGCATTCCCATTGTGAATAAGCGAATCTCCGTAACGCCGATTGCGTTGGTAGGCGGTGCGGCCTGCAAAAGCCCCGAAGATTTTGTGACCGTCGCAGAGACTTTGGACCGGGCGGCCAAGACCGTCGGCGTGAATTTCCTGGGAGGCTATTCCGCGCTGGTATCCAAGGGGATGACCAAGGCCGACCGTAACCTGATTCTGTCTATTCCGAAGGCGCTGGCCATTACGGAACGGGTATGCAGCTCGGTTAACGTAGGCTCTACGAAGACCGGACTGGATATGGATGCTATTAAGCTGATGGGCGAGGTGATTCTGCAGACCGCAGAGGAGACCAAAGAACGGGATTCTCTTGGCTGTGCCAAGTTAGTGGTATTTTGTAACGCACCGGATGACAATCCTTTTATGGCAGGAGCTTTCCATGGTGTAACCGAAGGCGATGCTGTCATTAATGTAGGCGTTAGCGGCCCTGGTGTGGTTAAGACCGCTCTGGAGCAGGTGCGCGGTAAGAACTTTGAGGTACTCTGTGAGACGGTTAAACGTACGGCCTTTAAGGTAACCAGGGTAGGCCAGCTGGTAGCCCAGGAAGCATCCACCCGTCTGGGCATCCCATTTGGAATTTTGGATCTCTCGCTGGCGCCTACACCGGCTGTAGGCGACAGTGTGGCAGAAATTCTGGAGGAAATGGGACTGGAATCCGTAGGTGCTCCCGGTACAACGGCGGCCCTTGCCTTACTGAATGATCAGGTGAAGAAGGGCGGTGTTATGGCGTCTTCTTATGTGGGGGGCCTTAGCGGTGCTTTTATCCCGGTCAGTGAAGACCAGGGAATGATCGATGCAGTGGTAAGAGGGGCGCTGACGCTGGAGAAGCTGGAGGCAATGACTTGTGTCTGCTCCGTGGGACTAGATATGATCGCCATTCCGGGCGATACACCGGCGACGACGATTTCCGGCCTGATCGCCGATGAAGCGGCGATTGGTATGATTAACCAGAAGACGACAGCGGTTCGGATTATCCCGGTAGCAGGCAAGAGTGTAGGAGAGACAGTAGAGTTCGGCGGCCTGCTGGGCTATGCGCCGGTAATGCCGGTGAATTCCTTCTCTTGTGCGGACTTTATTAACCGGGGCGGACGAATTCCCGCGCCGATTCATAGCTTTAAAAACTAACTTTTACCAGCAATCCTTGCAAAAAGAAGGATTTTCTGCTATGATAATACAGATTTAAAATAACGTCATACAAATAGTAAATATCAGGAGGTAGAGAGATATGGTGGGCAATGTAATCGTAGGACAGTCGGGAGGACCGACTTCGGTAATCAATTCCAGTCTGGCGGGAGTGTTTAAGACAGCGAAAGAGCGCGGAGCTGAGAAGATCTATGGTATGCGCTTTGGAATCCAGGGACTGATGGATGAAAAATATATTGACCTTTCGGATTCTATTACGAGTGATCTGGATGTAGAGCTTCTAAAACGTACTCCCTCCGCATTTCTGGGATCCTGCCGGTACAAGCTGCCGGAGATCCATGAGGGAAAAGAAACCTATGAGAAGATTTTCAGCATCCTGAAGAAGCTGGACATTAAGCACTTTATCTATATCGGCGGAAATGATTCTATGGATACGATCCGTAAGCTGTCGGATTACTCGATTATCACCGGACAGAAGATTAATTTCATGGGTGTACCGAAGACCATTGACAATGACCTGCTGCTTACAGACCATACGCCGGGCTTTGGCAGCGCCGCTAAATACATTGGGACCGCTACGAAGGAAGTCATCCAGGATTCTCTGGGGCTATCCTATAAGAGAGACATCGTTATCATTATGGAGGTTATGGGACGGAATGCCGGATGGCTGACCGGTGCTACCGCGCTGGCTAAGGGCGAGGACTGTGCCGGACCGGATCTGATTTATCTGCCGGAGATTCCTTTTGAGATCGATGCTTTCCTGGAGCATCTGCGGGAAATTCTGAAGCGGAAAATGAATGTGGTGGTAGCTGTTTCCGAAGGCCTGAAGCTGCAGGACGGTACCTATGTATGCGAACTGGCAGATGCAGAGAAGAGAGTAGATGCCTTCGGTCACAAGCAGCTGACCGGTACGGCAGCTTATCTGGCCAGCGTAGTGTCGGCGGAGGTCGGCTGCAAGACCAGATCTATTGAGTTAAGCTCACTCCAGAGAAGTGCTTCCCATATCGCTTCCCGTGTAGATATCGACGAAGCATTTGCCGTAGGCGGCTCTGCCGTCAGTGCATCCTTCGAAGGCGATACCGGTAAAATGGTCGTGCTGAAGCGCGTATCCGACCGCCCCTATCAGTGTACGACAGACATCTGCGACGTGCACCGTATCTCCAATGTCGAGAAGCTGGTACCCCGATCCTGGATCACGGAGGACGGCACTGGGATAACAGCGGAGTTCATCCAGTATGTACGTCCGCTGATCCAGTCCGAACTGCCGCCGATCATGGTAGACGGTATCCCGAGGCATCTGTTTCTGGCAGAGAATTTATAGGGAAAAAATCAGGCGTTGACAAATCAAACGAAAGTGTTATAATCAATTTCAGATAATAAAGCGTTGAAGAGAAGAGTACCATCGGGAATACGGGCCAGAGAGAGCAGCCGCCGGCTGAGAGCTGCTTACCGCATAAGCTATGGGAAGACCACCTCTGAGCGGCCCTAATCCGGCCCGGTGACTCCGTTATCGTCGAATAGAGAGCTTCTGTTATCGGAAGAACCAGGGTGGAACCGCGGGAAATAAACTCGTCCCTTGTATGTGTAGCGCATGCAAGGGATTTTTTGTACTTATAGGAAACTCCCCTACACGCAAGAAACTTTAATCAGATAAGGAGAAGGAACATGAATATCACACTAAAGGACGGATCTGTAAGAGAATACGATCATCCCATGCCGGTTTTTGAGATTGCCGCAGACATCAGCGAAGGCCTGGCTCGTGCCGCCTGTGCAGCAGAGGTAGACGGAGAGACAGTGGATCTCCGCGCCGTTATCGACAAGGACGCATCCCTGTCTATTCTGACCTTTGACGACCCCAGAGGTAAGGCTGCTTACCGTCATACCGCGGCCCACGTAATGGCAGAGGCCGTGAAACGCCTGTGGCCGGAGGTGAAGCTGGCCATTGGTCCTTCTATAGAACACGGCTTCTACTACGATTTTGAAGCAGAGCCTTTTACCAGAGATGATCTGGACAAGGTCGAGGCAGAAATGAAGAAGATTATCAAGGAAGGCAAGACCCTTGAGCGCTTTACCATGCCCCGGGCCGAAGCCATTGCTTTTATGGGTGAACAGAAGGAATCCTATAAGGTGGAATTAATTGAAGATCTGCCGGAGGATGCCGAACTCAGCTTTTACCGCCAGGGAGACTTCGTCGATCTCTGTGCGGGTCCACACTTGATGAGTACGAAGAATATTAAGGCATTTAAGCTGACATCCTCCTCCGGTGCATACTGGAGAGGCAGCGAGAAGAATAAAATGCTGGTCCGGATCTACGGTACTGCTTTTAATAAGAAGGAAGAGCTGAACGAGTATCTGGAATACCTGGAGAACATTAAGAAGCGTGATCACAATAAGATCGGCCGGGAGATGGAGCTGTTTACCACTGTGGATGTGATCGGACAGGGACTGCCGCTGATCATGCCCAAAGGCGCAGTAATTCTTCAGACCCTGCAGCGCTGGATTGAGGATGAAGAAACTGCCCGCGGCTATGTGCGGACGAAGACGCCTCTGATGGCAAAGAGTGACCTATATAAGCTTTCCGGTCATTGGGATCACTATAAGGAAGGAATGTTTGTACTGGGGGATGAAGAAAAGGACAAAGAAGTATTTGCCCTGCGTCCCATGACCTGTCCCTTCCAATATTATATATATAAGGCCAGTCAAAAGAGCTACCGTGACCTACCGATCCGTTATGGCGAGACATCTACCCTGTTCCGGAACGAAGAATCCGGTGAAATGCATGGCCTGACCCGTGTACGTCAGTTCACCATCAGTGAAGGTCATTTAGTCGTAAGACCGGATCAGATGGAAGAGGAATTCAAGGGCTGTCTGGCACTTGCCAAGTACTGCCTGGATACTCTCGGCGTAGGCGGGGACGTAACCTACCGCCTTTCCAAATGGGATCCGAACGACCAGGAAAAGTATATCGGCGCGGCGGATGTCTGGGAGAAGACCCAGGATAGCATCCGTAAGATTTTGCTGGAGCTGGAGATCCCCTTTTATGAGGAGGATGGTGAAGCTGCCTTCTATGGTCCTAAGGTAGATATCCAGACGAAGAATGTATATGGCAAAGAGGATACCATGATTACGATCCAGTGGGATGCCGTATTGGCGGAGCAGTTTGACATGTATTATGTGGATCCGTGTGGAGATAAGGTACGTCCTTACATTATTCACAGAACCAGCCTGGGCTGTTATGAGAGAACTCTTGCATGGCTGATTGAGAAATACGAAGGAAAGTTACCCACTTGGCTCTGCCCGGAACAGGTACGGGTACTGCCGATCTCGGAGAAGCATCATGCTTATGCAGAGAAGATTGAAGCGGAGCTGAAGGCAAACGGCATTCGCTGCAGCGTGGATCAACGGTCGGAGAAGATCGGTTACAAGATCCGGGAAGCCCGTCTGGACCGCCTGCCTTATATGCTGGTCGTAGGACAGCAGGAGGAAGAGAGGAATCTGGTGTCGGTACGCAGCCGCTTTGCTGGTGACGAAGGACAGAAGCGTCCGGATGCCTTTATCGATCAAATTTGCCATGAAATCCGTAAAAAAGAGATCCGTAAAATGGAAGCAGAAGCATAAAACCAATAAATACGCACAGACTAAAGGCATTAAAGAATAAGGAGGACTCTAAAATGCCCATTTTAGATTGTAGCGTTAACACCTGTACGCATTATTCCGACAATTGCTGCTGTTTAAGCAACATCAAGGTAGACGGAGAGCATGCCCGTCAGGATGGTGATACCTGCTGCGGAAGCTTCTACGAGGAGTCGGGATCTGCTTCTAACAGCAGCCAGGATCCGAACACCCAGCTGTCGGTAGACTGCGACGCAGTGAACTGCACCTTTAACGAGGATATGGTATGTCGTGCAAACCACATCGGAATTGCCGGCAGCAAGGCAAAGAACTCGGAGGAAACCAAGTGTGCAAGCTTTCGTGTCCGTTAGTAAAAAGAAATGATTGACAAAATCGCAGAGAAGTGGTAATATCTACTTGTTGTCAAAATTGAGGAAAAGTAGAGTATCCACTCTCACCTAAGCACTCTGAGTGACTCAGGTTATTGAAGAAGCTTTATTACGTATGCTTTGAAAGGTGGATAGTCTGACTATTCACCTTTCTTTTATGTTCACGCATAGGGAAGAAATCATTATTAGGAGGTGCACAGCAATTAGCGAACTATTGATTAACGGTAAAATCGGCGACAGAGAGATTCGACTGATTGGGAGTCAGGGTGAGCAGGTCGGCGTAATGCCGTCCAAAGATGCTCTAAAGATGGCAAGAGATGAAGAATTGGACTTGGTGATGATCGCACCAACCGCCAATCCGCCGGTTTGTAAGATCATTGATTATGGAAAATACCGCTATGAGATGACCCGGAAGGAAAAGGAAGCCAGAAAGAAGCAGAAAGTGATCGAGACGAAGGAAGTACGTCTGTCACCGAATATCGATGAAAACGATATGAATACCAAGATCAAGGCAGCGCGTAAATTCCTGGAAAAGGGTGATAAAGTGAAGGTTACCCTCCGTTTCCGCGGCCGTGAGATCAGTCACATGAATAAGAGCCGTCACATTCTGGATGATTTTGCCGAGAAGCTGGCTGATATCGCTGTTGTTGATAAGCCGTCCAAAGTAGAAGGGCGCAGCCTGGTAATGTTTTTGAGTGAAAAGAAATAGACGATCGATTTTTGATGGTACAATCTGAAGGAGGACATAGAAATGCCGAAGTTAAAGACTAAAAGAGCCGCTGCAAAGCGTTTCAAGAAAACTGCTACCGGTCAGTTGAAGAGAATGAAAGCCTATAAGAGCCACATTCTTACCAAGAAGTCCCAGAAGAGAAAGAGAAATCTTCGTAAAGCCACCATTACGGATGCGACCAATGCAAAAGTAATGAAGAAGATTTTGCCCTACTAAATTAAAGGAGGAAGACCGAAATGGCAAGAGTTAAAGGCGGCTTAGGCGCTAAAAAGAGACATAATCGTGTATTAAAGCTGGCAAAGGGGTATCGTGGAGCCAGATCCAAACAATATAGAGTAGCAAAGCAGTCCGTTATGAGAGCACTGACGACCTCTTATGCAGGCAGAAAGCAGAAGAAGAGACAGTTCCGCAGCCTGTGGATTGCGCGTATCAATGCGGCAGCCAGAATGAATGGCCTGTCTTACAGCAAATTCATGTATGGACTGAAGCTGGCAGGGGTGGAAATGAACCGCAAAATCCTGGCAGATATGGCTGTAAACGACGCGGCAGGATTTACGAGTTTAGCCGATGTTGCGAAGGAAAAGATTGCATAAATTTAACATACGATCTTGACAAACCAAGGGTGGTATGATAAAGTACACAAGGGCATGAAAGTGCCCTTATGTGTTCGGAGCGTGGCTCAGTTTGGTAGAGCGTCCGGTTAGGGACCGGGAGGTCGCAGGTTCGAATCCTGTCGCCCCGATTTTCTTTGTGGAAGCGAAGATCTTATAGGTGTCTGTAGCTCAGTCGGATAGAGCAACGGCCTTCTAAGCCGTGGGTCGCAGGTTCGAATCCTGCCAGGCACGTACCTTGTAATGAAAGTCGTGGAAGCGGCTTTTTTTGCTTCTGCAGATGGATTATCGTTGAATGAGAAAAGGGGACTTTTATGTTACAAATTGGAAGTCATATCTCTTCTGCCAAAGGCTATGAAGCCATGGGGAAGACCGCGATACGTTTAAATGCGACCGCCTTTGCATTTTTTACCAGAAATCCGCGGGGAGGTAATGCGAAGGAGATTAACCCGGCGGATGTGGACCGCTTTTTGGAATTGGCGCAACAGCAGCAGATCCAGAGGCTGGTGGCCCATGCGCCCTATACTTTGAACCCCTGCGCAGCGAGAGAGGATATCCGGGAATTTACCGAAAGGACCATGCGGGAGGATTTGCAGCGCATGGAGTACACACCGGGGCAATACTATAATTTCCATCCGGGGAGCCATGTGGGGCAGGGAGGAGAAACGGGGATTTCTCTAATTGCCGGGATGCTGAACCGCATTCTCACGGAGGAGCAGACCACGACGGTGCTTCTGGAGACCATGGCCGGAAAGGGAAGTGAGATTGGCGGGCGCTTGGAAGAACTTCATGAGATCCTGGATCAGGTGGAAAAGCAGCACAAGATGGGAGTCTGCCTGGATACCTGCCATGTATGGGATGGCGGCTATGATATTGTGGAGGATCTGGATGGTGTATTAGAAGAGTTCGACCGGATCATCGGGCTGCATTATCTGAAGGCCATTCATTTGAATGACAGTTTGAATCCTAAGGGGAGCCGGAAGGATCGCCATGCCAGAATTGGGGAAGGGACAATTGGCCTGCCGGCGATGATCCGCATTCTTAATCATCCCCGGCTGCGGGAATTGCCCTTTATATTAGAGACACCAAATGAAGAAGAGGGCTGGGCCCGGGAAATTGCCTTACTGCGGAGCCATTACGCGGAGTGATCAGAAAATAACAGCTCCTGTGCCAATATTTAAAAGCAGGTGTTAAGAAAGTATGAAAATATTATAAATTGTCACACTAAACTTGACATTTATGTATAGGGAGAATAGTATAAAAACATTAATACGGTAAATGATTTACTAGAAGAGGAGTAGGATATGTTATCACGGTTTAGCGTAAAACGGCCCTATACGGTAATAGTCGGGGTAGTTCTCGCATTAATTTTGGGCTTTGTTTCTCTCCAGAGTATGACGACGGATCTATTGCCAAGTATGAATCTTCCTTATGCCGTGGTTTATACGACCTATATAGGAGCCAGCCCGGAAGAGGTAGAGAATACCGTAACCCGGCCGGTGGAAAGCTCCATGGCAACCGTCAGCAATATTAAGAACATCCAGTCGATCTCGGCAGAAAACATCTCGATGGTTATTCTGGAGTTTGAACAGACGGCCAATATGGATTCCATTTCGATTGAAATGCGGGAAACCCTGGATCAGATTGCAGTTTCCTGGGACGACAATGTGGGAAACCCGATGATTATGAAGCTGAATCCGGACATGATGCCGATTATGATCGCGGCTGTGGACATGGAGGGCCTAAGCGGGGCGGAGCTGACGGATTACATAGATAACAATATCCTTTCAGAGCTTGAGAGTATTGAAGGTGTCGCCAGTGTGACGGCGACCGGTGAGATCGAAGAATCTCTCCAGATCATTCTGACTCAAGAGAAAATTGATGCGGCCAATGCAAAGGTACGTGAGGCACTGAATGAGAAATTTGCCGATGCCCGTCAGGAGCTGGCCGATGCCCGTGACGAGCTTGAAGACGGAATTAACAGCATTGAAGAGGGTGAGCGGCAGTTGACCGATGCCCAGGATCAGATTAAAGCCGGCCAGCAGGAGCTGGCCAATCAGATTGCCGCGGCAAAAGCAGAAACCGATACGAAGAAGGTAGAGCTTCTGGAGACAAAGCTGAATCTGACGAACCAGCTGGCGGAATTAACCAGCCAGCTGTCCACTCTGCGCAGTGCCAGAACACAGCTGAAGGAGCTGCAGACACAGTACAATCAGCTTCGGGAGACGCAAAGTACGCTGGAGACTACGCGGTCGGAGTTAGCGCAGCTGGGAACCCGGTATGCCGAGGCATTATTGGCGGTGCAGGCTTTTCAGCTTCAGATTGAAGCGATCAACAATAATTCCGCTCTGACGGATGCGGAGAAGGCCGGGCAGATTGCGGCCATTGAGGGCAGCGACGCTTATAAGGCGGCACAGGACGGGCTGGCATTGGTCCAGCAGCAGATGCAGATTATCGGCATTACGCCGGACCAGCTCGCGAGTCAAATTGCGGACACAGAGCTGGCTTATCAGCAGGTAACCCTGGCTCTGGAAGCCTTTGACGCGGCCGTGACGGGTTTGGGTTATGATCCGGCTAAACTGGGAGAGTATATCGCAGAGCTAGATGTCGCTGAGCAGCAATTGGAGAGCGGAATCGCACAGATAAAAGAGATTCTTATCCAGCTGGAAGCCGGTCAAATTGCCATCACGGATGCACAGGTGCAGATCAATGTGGGAGAATCTACCGGGAATCTGCAGCTTTATAGCGCACTGGCAGAGACCATTGCCGGTAAGCAGGGGCTTGCCGGTACGAAGGCGCAGCTGGAGAGCGGTTTGAATCAGCTGGAGGCTTCCGAGGAGCAGATCGACGATTCGGTCGAGGATGCTTATGAGCAGGCCGATCTGACCAATCTTATTACGAGAACCATGGTGACTCAGATTTTGCAGGCCCAGAACTTTACCATGCCGGCTGGTTATATCACCGAAGATAATGCCCAGATTTTGGTGCGTGTAGGCGATAAATTTGACACCGCGGAAGAAATGAAAGACCTGATCCTGCTGGATATGGGCCTGGACGGCATGGAGCCGATCCGCCTGAAGGATGTGGCGGATGTCGTGTTCGTGGATAATTCTTCCGAAGTATACGCCAGCATTAATGGAAATCCCGGATTGATGCTCAGCATGGAGAAACAGACCGGCTACTCCACCGGAGATGTAACGGAACGGATTCAGGAGCGGTTTGCGGCACTGTCGGAAGCCAACGAGGGACTTAGCTTTACCATCCTGATGAACCAGGGCGTTTATATTGATTTTATTGTCGGCTCGGTCGTGGATAATATGCTGTTTGGTGCGGTTCTGGCAGTAATCGTACTGATTTTCTTCCTGAAGAGCTTCCGCCCCACGCTGGTAATTGCATTTTCCATCCCCATTAGTCTGATCGTTGCAATTGTGCTGATGTATTTCAGCAACATTACCCTAAATATTATTTCCCTGTCAGGACTGGCGCTGGGCGTCGGTATGCTGGTAGATAACTCCATTGTCGTAATTGAAAATATCTACCGGCTGCGCGGCGAAGGTATGCCGGTAAGGAAGGCGGCTGTGGAAGGGGCGAAGCAGGTAACCGGTGCAATTGTGGCATCAACCCTTACCACCGTTTGTGTATTTTTGCCGATCGCGTTTACGGAGGGTATTACCAGACAGCTTTTCGTAGACATGGCGCTGACGATTGCTTATTCCCTGCTGGCCAGCCTGGTTGTAGCTTTGACAGTGGTTCCGATGATGTCGGCCGGTGTCTTAAAGAATGATAAACCGAAAGAGAATAAGTTCTTTGACAGGGTCCAGAATGGTTACAGCCGCAGCATCGTATGGGTGCTGAAGCATAAAGTGCCGGTACTGGGGATCACGATTCTTCTGCTGGCAGGCAGTGTATACGGTGCCTTACAGAATGGTACTGCATTCATACCCCAGATGGAGAGCACACAGATTACCGTGACCCTGGAAATGGAAGAAGGAAGTACTCTGGATGAAACCAGAGAGATCTCCGAACAGGCCGTTGACAAGATCATGACGCTGGAGGATGTGGAGACAGTCGGCGCGATGGCCGGCTCCGGCCAGATGATGGGAATGAGCATGGGAAGTTCCGATACGGAGACCGTCACCATGTATCTGATTCTTAATGAAAGTCCCAAGCTCACGAACAAAGAGCTGAAGGATAAGGTACTGGAGCTCACGGCGGATCTGCCCTGTGAAATTTCAGTCGATACCTCTACCATGGATCTGTCCGCCCTGGGCGGCAGCGGAATCTCTATAGAGGTCAAAGGAAAAGAACTGGATACGCTTCAGATAATGGCGGCGGATGTGGCGGCAATGCTGGAGAGCGTAGAAGGAACCATCGAAATTTCCGATGGTATGGAAGAGACGACCACAGAGCTTCGCTTGATTGTAAATAAGGAAAAGGCTTCGGAGTATAACTTAACCGTGGCACAGGTATTCGCCTTCGTCAGTGGTAAGCTGTCCGAATCCCAAACCTCTACCATATTGGTAACCGAGAGCAAGGATTATCCGGCACTGGTTCTGGACGGAGAGGCGCAGGAGTTTGTACGGAGTGATATTAAAACGCTGACGATGACCTCCACAGATCAGGAGGGCAAGACCGTAGATGTCCCGCTGGCAGAGATTGTAGACTTTGAAGATGCACAGGGACTGACCTCGATCCGCCGGAATAATCAGGAGAGAACCATAACCGTATCGGCTGCGATCGACGATGACCATAACATTGGTCTGGTGGGAGCGGATGTGCAGAAGCTTCTGGATGGATACCAGGTTCCCGCCGGATATTCCCTGAAGCTGGCCGGCGAAAATGAGACCATTAACGACGCCATGGGGGAAATGGTGAAGATGCTGCTGCTGGCCGTTGCTTTCGTGTATCTGGTAATGGTCGCGCAGTTCCAGTCGCTGCTGTCTCCGTTTATCATTATGTTCACGCTTCCGCTGGCCCTTACAGGCGGTTTCCTGGCGCTGATGCTGACCGGAAAAGAAGTAAGTATCATTGCCATGATCGGCTTCATAATGCTGACGGGTATTATCGTAAACAACGGTATTGTGCTGGTGGATTTCGTGAACCAGCTGCGCCGGGAAGGCATGGAGAAGAAAGCGGCGCTGGCAGAAGCCGGTAAAACGCGTCTGCGCCCGATCCTGATGACGGCGCTGACGACCATCCTGGGCCTGCTGACCATGGCAATGGGTATGGGCATGGGTGCCGACATGGTACAGCCCATGGCAATTGTTACCATCGGCGGTCTGCTCTACGGTACGCTGATGACCCTCTGGGTAGTGCCTTGTATCTATGATATATTCCAGAGAGAAAAAGATATGAGGGAAGAAGAAATTTAAAGAATTTCTATAAAAAGAGCGGTTCGGTAATAGATGGCTCTAAAGAATCGGGGCGTCACTACTCGCAAGAGTGGTACGCCTCGATTCTTGATTTTTGGCCATTTTTATAAAGTTGTTTAAAATTTGGTTCGATAGTATTAGAATCTGGAGATAAAAGCACGGAAACCAAAGTAATTTTACCTTGATTTTCTATATGATATAATGTATAATTACTAATTATAATGTGTCCGCACATAAAGCAGAAAACTATAGCAGGAGGGGTGCCGCGTGAAAAATGAAAGGAGAATTACTAAGGCTTTTGTTAATGAAAAGTTGACTCCCGATCAGCATTGAATGCCTTAGAGACAATCTAGTTCAGGCAGATAGCCGGAAATGAAGAAGTGAGGCATCTGATATATGCAACGAATGCCGTAGAAGCATATCATCGGATGGTACGAAAATTCACGAAGTCCAAATCGATCTTTCCCCGCTGATGATTCCATCCGGAAAGTTGTATTCCTGCCGGTAAAAGAAATCGGGAAAAAGTGGACGATGCCGGCACGGGGACGCTGTCCCGAACCCTTGAGGTTTATGCGCTCGGGGCTTACCGATGAATGAAAAAACGGCAGACTTTTGCCTTGCCAATCATTGTATAAGCTGTAGCAAATATAAGGTTGCTCCTCGGCTTTGCCTAATTTGTGCTTAATAAAAGTATTGGCAATGCACTCCTTTAGGTAATTGAACTACAGAAAAATAGTATAAACTCCACAGCATCTGAATGTACTATAATCACAAATCTAAAAGAAAGGAAAAGTATGATATTGGCTTCTGATATATCATACAGGAATTACTATGGCGTTTGTTTATGAAAAACTGACGGAGCAGGATAAGGAGTTTTTCAGTTCCTTTGGGTTTCGTGATCCATTATCATGGTCCTCGCTCGCAAAAGCCCCTCTAAACTGGGTCACCGACAAAGGCAGGTGCATATACCTTGTTTGTCTTGGGGGACAAGGTTATAAATTTGATAGACAATTTCCACCTACCTCCTTTTATTTAATTTGGAATGGACAACCAATAAAAATCGAAACATACGATGATAGTACAGGCAATCGAACAACAGGAAGAAATATAGTGTGGAAAATCGACCGTATCGTAGCACCAAACACTTTAAATGTTGATGCCGAATTATTAGTAAATACGGTGAAAGAGGTTTTTGAAATATATGAAAAGGGTCGAAGTAAATATATTTTGTCCATAGAATTTGTGGAAATGGCGCGCCCAGTATTTGTGGAAGGAGATGTTGCAAATGGCTGATATATCGACATACTTTTCGGATTGGCTTGAAGATTGGCTTGATGCCAATGGTGCAATTGATGCAGCAGATACAGAAAAACTTTCACAATTTATGTCTGATTTCGGGAAAGAAATAGACAGTCTTTCATTAGTTCCGGATAACGGTGGTACTAATCTTATTCTTTATAGTGGTTATAATAGCGATGTTCCTATGTGGAGGATTGCCGAGGGAGCATCTAATTCAGGGCAAAGGTTTTATTTTATCTCAAACACAGAAGCTGGGAAATTTCTAAATGATGATGTTGTTTGGAATAAAATGTTAGAAGTTTGCGATTATAATAAAGCATTGCGCGACCAAATTTACGGCAATTCAGTAAACGGTGTTCGTTCATCAACTGTTGGTGGTCAATTGGCTTTTAACGATCGTATATCTGCTAATTTAGCTAAAAACGCAAGTGGTGATGTAACAATTTGGGCGCCGAATGGGTCATTAAATTCTGTTTTGTCTGATACGGAATTACGTTATGTGTTAACAAATGAAAACATCACTTCGATTAACGGTGTTTCAAAGGACATTTTTCTTGACGCTTACAGAGACGCGGTCAAAAATCCTAATTTCCAATTTAATGATGCAAGCATTTTGAACCAAAGCATCGTAAATAGCGTTTTCAATAATGTGAAGCAAACCTTGCCGAACAATTATTTTGACAACGCTATTCTTGGCTTTGATGACGCTGGCAAAATTACGGCTGTTGACACATCGTTAATAGTCGGCGGCGCTCCTAACGCTTTTCTCGAAAACGCAGCATTTTTGACAACCTTCGGCGAATATGTCGCCATGCCCTCCGCCGCGTCAGTAATCGCTCAATATCCAAGCGCAGGGGCAATGAATGCCTTAGAATTGATCCAGTTTAGGCAGATAGTTGGAAATATCGGAAATATGGCCCCTGAATTGGGGGGCGTAGTCAGTGAGAATGCGATTGCGTTAATTTCGGCTCAAGGTTCCTCTTCCGGCGGAGTTTCGATTGGTCAATTTTGGGATTTCCTTGATGTATATAAACAGCTAGACCCCAAAATACAAAACAACGCAAATCTTTGGAATAAGCTGTATGATAATTACAAGGTGTTAGCTACGGATGGTGAAAACGCAGTTCTTGCTTCTGACAGCGCCGTTTTATCTCAATTGACAACCGCTTCTCAAAACATAAGAACATACAGCAATATAAAAGCAGGGATAGGTAAAGTAATGGCCCCACTTGCCGTCACTATACTTGTCGTGGATATGGTAAATACATTCTACAACGCAGGAGTAAGTTTTACTAACGGTAATTATGAAGAGGGACTTGAAACCATAAGACAATGGGGATGCGATACAGCAGGAACACTTATATGCGGGCTTGGATCGTCTCTTGCTGTTGAAGCGGTATTTGGTACAACTTTGTTAGCCTTGGCTGCTACGGGACCTGTTGGAATAGCAGCCGCACTGGTTGTATCCATTGGAGTTCCGATTATTAGCGCCATTTTTTGCAGCGATGCGGTAAGTGACTTTTTATATTATATGGGAGACGCCATAGCTGACGCAGCGTTTGCGATTGGGGATTGGTTCTCAAATACGCTGGATGGTATCCTCGGCTTTTTCGGCTTAGCTCAAAACACCGCTCCTCCCCGGGTTGACCCTTTAGTAATCGATCTTATCGGTGAAGGCTTCGTTACACGGAGCATTGCTAATGGCGCATACTTTAACATGAACAACAACGGCTTGGCGGAGCGGACAGGCTGGATTGGTGAGGGTAATGCCTTTTTATGTCTTGATCGTGACGGGAACGGTAAAATCGAAAACGGCGGTGAATTGTTTGGCGATCAATTTGTGCTTGCCAACGGTCAACTGGCGCAAAACGGATTTGAGGCATTGGCAGGTTTTGATGAAAATGGTGATGGGGTAATTGACGAAAATGATCCTATCTTCAATTCATTGCTTGTCTGGCATGACGTAAGCGGCGATGGGATTTGTGATCTGGGTGAGTTGTATACACTCTCAGAGATGGGGATTGTTTCAATTAGTTTGGATCAAACGGCGGTAAACGATACCGACAGCGTAACAGGAGCTTTTTTGGCGAATGTATCGAAAGTAGTTTTTGAAGATGGACGTGAGACGAAAATTGGAGAGTTCACATTTCATTCCGCGCTCTATGATTCGCGATATTTATACGATATGGAAATCAATGACGAAATCATGGCGCTGCCTGACGTGCGTTCTATGGGGAACACACCGTCATTGCGTGCCGCAATGGCGATGGACGAGAGCGGACGGCTGCAGTCGCTTGTCGAAGCGTTTATAACAAGCACCGATATGATTAACAGGAAAATCCTTGTCAAACAGATCCTTTATTGTATGACCGGAGCGGAGGACATCGTGCCCGGCTCCCGCGGAGAAAACTTTGACGCGCGTGATTTGCATGTTATCGAAATGATGATGGGGAGTAAATTTGAAGGAATAGGCGGAACGAATCCGAACTCAAACGCCGCCGTAATACTCATGGACGTATTCAGTGGTCTGTTCGATACATATTACAATTTGCTTATCTCGCAGACAATTCTGAAAGACTATATGAAATATGTTAATATTCGTCAAACGGAAAATGGCATGTCCGTTGATTTAACGGTTTTTAACACATATGTCACCGCAAAGATGCAAGCGGGCGTTAATATGTCTGAAGTTATCACCGAGATGGGGCATTACGTGAGCTTTTTAGAAGATGGCGGTCAAGATAGTTATAATCAATACAAGGCTTATTTTAGCAGTCTGTCGCCGGATTTGGCATATGATTTGAATAATAACGCATATCTGGTTTTAGGTACAAATGGAAATGATAATTTGCGAGGAACAACGAGAGATGATATTATTCTTGGATATAACGGAAACGACTCTCTGTATGGCGGAGCCGGAAACGACATCCTTGACGGCGAAGCCGGCAACGACTATCTGTATGGCGAGGGAGGCGACGACACCTACATTTACGGCATCGGCTACGGGACGGACACTATCTCGGACAGTCAGGGCTTGA
>Ga0153991_1000032_pt1 | contig 28878 bp, 26 predicted proteins | sample TSNC075MetaG_FD_104681 | JGI IMG/M metagenome (GOLD analysis project Ga0153991, IMG submission 104681) | Attine ant fungus gardens microbial communities from North Carolina, USA - TSNC075 MetaG | ecosystem: Host-associated > Fungi > Mycelium > Unclassified | place: USA: North Carolina, Jones...
ACAGATCCTGCAGACATAACAGACGCTCCGGAAGTAACCGATACTACGGAAATGACAGATGTCCAGGACGAGCCGGAGGAATCTGTGCCGGTGGAGGAGGTTTTATCGGAAGCAGCTGTTCAAAAGACCTTGATGGCTGGAGAAACCGAGATACGTGCATTTGTAGAACGCCTTTATCAGTTATGCCTGGGGCGTGGCGCAGATTCCGTGGGGCTGAATGATTGGACCTCCTCTTTGCAAAATAAAACAAAGTCAGGTGCCGAGGTGGCGGCGGGCTTTATCTTCAGCCAGGAATACATAGCGAAAAAGACAAGTGACGAGGACTACGTAGAGATGCTGTACCGCGTGATGCTTGGCCGTAATTCGGATGCAGCCGGTAAGCAGGACTGGGTGAACAGGCTTTACAACGGGCATACCAGACAGGGGATATTTGCCGGATTCGTATATTCCACAGAATTTACTTCTATCTGCGCATCCTATAATATTACACGGGGAGATTACAAATCGGATGATATCCGGGATAAGAACCCGAATGTAACAGCCTTTGTAAGCCGCTTATATAGAACCTGCCTGAACCGCAATCCGGATGAAACAGGTTTGAAGGATTGGATCACGCGTCTGTTAAATGGAAATATGCAGGGGGGAATGGTAGCCTGGTCTTTCCTGAACTCGAAAGAGTTTATCGCAAGAGGAATCAATAATAGCGATTTTGTGAACATCCTATATCAGGTATTTTTAAACCGCTCGGCGGATGCCACCGGTAAGAAAGACTGGGTGGATGCGTTGAACAGCGGCATGTCACGTATGTGGGTAACCGGTGGCTTCGCAGGATCGCAGGAGTTCCAGAAGCTTTGCGCCTCCTACGGCATTCAGGCAGGCAGCGTAACGTCCACGGAAGCCAGAGACCGGAACCGTGGTATGACTGCGTTAGTGAACCGGTTTTATACGGAGGCATTAAAGCGGACGCCGGGGGCGAGTGACTTAAATTACTGGACCCAGAGACTTCTGGATAAGTCGGCCAGTGGTTTGGATCTGACGCTGGGATTTTTTATGTCCAGTGAATATCAGAATAAGAAGACTTCCAATGCACAGTTTGTAACCGATTTGTATGCGTGCCTGTTAGGGCGTACCCCGGATACGGCCGGTTTGAATAGTTGGGTGAGTGCCCTGAATTCCGGCACTTCCAGACAGGCCCTCTGTACCCAGATTGTGGAGTCTGCGGAATTCCAGAAGCTTTGTAATCAGCTGGGAATCCTGCGGGTCGCAAATGGCTGGGCGGATGGAACCTATTATTATCAAAATGGTCAGAAATTAAGTGGCTGGCAGACGATTGACGGCGCCAGGTATTATTTCAATCCCGCCAATAACAATGCGAAGCAGACTGGTTGGGGATATGTAGATGGCTATAAGCTGTATTTTGGCAGTAATGGTATATTAGTAACCGATCTGGAAAGCATAATTGGTGTGCAGTCCTCCTATGTGCTGAAGGTTAATAAGCAGGCAAACGTGGTGACGGTTTATGCTAAAGATGGTAGTAATGGTTACATTATTCCGGTAAAATCCTTTATCTGTTCTACCGGAGAAGCAACGCCATTGGGAGTTTTTAGTACACCGAACAAGTATCGTTGGCATGAACTGATGGGACCCTGCTGGGGACAGTGGTGTACTAGAATTAATGGTGGTGTTTTGTTCCATTCGGTATTTTACAATTCGTATAACAATAATATGAATTTATCCATCAGTGCTTATAATAAGCTGGGAACGACCGCCTCGCATGGATGTGTAAGACTGAAGGCCGGAGATGCAAAGTGGATATACGATAATTGCAGCCTTGGAACCACCGTAACTGTATACAATAGTTCTACTCCGGGCCCGTATGGCAAGCCCACTGCTTATAAGCTGGCTTCCTGGCATTCCTGGGATCCGACTGATCCGACGGCTTATTATAAATGCCAGCAGAATGGCTGCCATTAAGCATTCTGTAAAGAGAATAAAAGAGCACTTAAAAAGAGGCAGGCCCGATTGGGTCTGCCTCCAGTGATAAAATGTTTTCGATATTCGAATAAAAGGAGGGCGGAAGGGATTATAAAAGATCGGGAGAAAGGCAAGAAAATTGCCGCATATGGATTGAGCATTCTTCTGCTTGCTGCTTATATAGGGATTCTATTCAGTGCCAGGAATCCACAGGTATCTCTGGAGTACCGTATGTACTATATTGAACATACGTTGGATGCATGGCCAGGAAACGGAGGATTGCTCTATATATTAGGAACAAAAGAAACCTTCTCGCTGAGTCCGCGGGAACCGGGGGCGTTGAATCGTGTGATGGAGGGCTGGTCTTTCCGGGAAGAATCAGGAAGATGGACGCAGGGAAAACGGGCGTCTGTCCTATATATATTTCCGGAAAAAATAGAGGTGGATCTCGTCTTGGAAGTGGAGGTCGTGCAATATATGCAGGGGGTATCGGCCGAAGTTTATGCGAATGACCAATGGATTGGGAGAATGGATGAGGAAACGGGAAAACAGATTTCCATTCCCATACCGAAGGAATACCTGAAGACAGATACCCTGGTCTTATCCTTCCACATCGAAAATCCTGTCAATCTGGCTGAAATGGGACTTGCTTCCGATGACCGAGATCCGGGAATAATGATGGGCAGTGCTTTGATTAACAGGAGGATACCATGAGAGCAAAGATGAATATGCTTTTTGCAGAGAGCCAGAAAAAGAATTGGAACATTATGGTTTTTGTATTGCTTGCTGTTACGGTTTCCCGGGTTCTGTTTGTGGTTGTTTATGCGGTTTTTGCTGCCAGGTCAGGAAGCGAGGTTCCGTTTTTTGATGCCTTAAATCGATGGGATGCTGGTTGGTACAGAGATATTATCCAGAATGGATACTCTTTAGAACCGTCCGGTCATGAAGCGGGAGATGCTGCTAACTGGGCTTTTTTTCCGCTGCTGCCGATGGTTGTTGGATTTTTTCACAAGCTTACGGGGTTGGAAGTCAATCTTGTAGCGTCCACTCTGAATACCTTGTTTTTAGCGGCATTAATTATAATAACCTTTCATTATATAATGGAAACACGTGGATCTGTGGGAGAAGCAGTCGGAGTCAGCATTGTTTTGAGTTTTGGGGCCTATAGTCTCTATTTTTCCATGTTATATACAGAATCCCTTTATCTGTTACTTTTAATGCTAGTTCTATATTTTTTACAGAAAGAAAAATATTTGGCGATGGGAATTGCAGGCGCCCTCTTAAGTGGAACAAGAAATACCGGTGTTATGGTTGTCTTTGCGGTTGGAATTAAAATTCTTGTAGATTATTGCATGAGTACAAGAGAGCGGAAAAGTGTGTTAGACTTTATAAAGGTTACTTTTAGCAATTGGAAACTGGTGCTTGGTATCTGTCTCATTCCTTTTGGACTGTTTGCCTTTATGGCTTATCTTGGCTGGAAAATGGGAGACCCCTTGGCTTTTTTACATGTACAGGTGGCATGGGGAGGAGAAATAGGGAATCCCCTGGCGGTTCTTTGGAGAGGCTTCAGAAGCTCTTCCGGGAGAGATATTTTCCTGGCTGCCTGCGGAATGGCAGGAATCCTGATTACTGGGTATTTAGTGATACAAAGACGATTTCATGAGGTGGCTCTGGCAATGATACTGCTGATGATTCCTCTTTCCGTACGTCTGCAATCGATACCGCGTTACCTGATAGGAAGTGGGGTTTTTGTGTTGGGAGGAGCGGACATCCTAAGAAGGCTCAATAATAAAATCCTTATCGGACTGGTGCTTACATGTTTTATTTTGTTTGAATTTATATGTTTATGGTACTGGTTCGATGCATCGATTTGGATGTTATGAAAATCATTTTAATAAGGAGATAAGAAGGATGAAATTGCCCAAATTAACCATTGTTATTCCCTGTTACAATGAAGAAGAGGTACTTCCGCAGACCAGTGCTCTTTTTTTGGACAAGCTGCATACATTAATTACGTCTAAGCGTATTGATGAAGACAGCCGGGTCATGTTTGTTAACGATGGTAGCAAGGACAGTACCTGGAGTATTATCCAGGAACTTAGTAAAGAAGATCCGCATTATACCGGTCTTTGCCTGTCCCGTAACCGGGGACATCAGAATGCCCTTCTGGCAGGGTTAATGACGGCTAAAGAGGCAGCGGATATTACCATTTCGATTGACTGTGACGGGCAGGATGACATTAATGCGATGGATGCAATGCTTAATGAATATGAGCAGGGCTGTGATATTGTTTATGGTGTTCGTTCCAAGCGTGAGACGGATACATTCTTTAAGCGTACGACCGCAGAAGGCTTTTATAAGGTGATGAAATTGCTGGGGGCTGAGGTCGTATTTAATCATGCCGACTACCGCCTGATGAGCAAAAAGGCCTTGGAAGGCCTGGCAGAGTTTGGAGAGGTCAATTTATTCCTTCGGGGATTGGTACCGCTGGTCGGCTTCCGCTATTCCAGCGTATACTACGAGCGGACCGACAGAATTGCCGGTGAAGGCCATTATCCGCTCAAAAAGATGCTTTCCTTTGCATTGGATGGAATTACCAGTTTATCGGTTAAGCCGCTGCGCATGATTACCTCACTTGGACTTCTGATCAGCCTGGTTAGCATGATCGCGATCGTTATTACCATTATCCAAAAATTTTGCGGTGTTACCGTAACCGGTTGGACCAGTATGATTTGTATTATGCTGTTTCTTGGGGGGGTTCAGCTCTTGTGTATCGGAATCATGGGGGAATATATTGGTAAGATTTATAACGAAACGAAGAGGCGGCCTCGCTATATTATCAGTGAAACTACGGAGAAAAAAGAAGAATAAAAGAGCGCTTTAAGAGAGGCAGGCCCTATAGGGTCTGCCTCCAGTAGTTCAGCGTTTCTTCTAACGTCTGCTGCAGTGGGATGGCCGGAGTCCAGTTCGTAACCTCCCGGAGCTTTGTGATATCGGCCTCAATAATGGGTATGTCTACCGGACGGAGCCTGTCCGGGTCTACGGACACCTGGATCTGCCTCGCGGAGAGCGACAGGATCTGGGTCAGGACCTCTTCGATGGAGACTGCATGACTGCTTCCCACATTGTAGGTCTCGCCAGGATCTCCTTTCTGGATCAGAAGGGCATAGGCTCTCACTACATCACGGACGTCCGTAAAATCCCGCTTGGCGGCCAGGTTGCCCACATGAATGACGGGAGGGCGCATTTCGGCCTCGATTTCCGCTACTTGCCGGCAGAAGTCTGCCACGACAAAGAGTGGTGACTGGTTCGGTCCGATATGGTTAAATGCGCGCACCATCATGATCTGCATCTGATAGGCTTTGGCGTATATCGCGCCAATCATGTTCTGGCAGGCTTTCGTGGCAGCGTATATATTGCCGGGGCGGGGGGTATTTCTTTCGCTGATTGGCGTTTCGCCCGGAAGAATATGACCATATTCTTCGCCGGAGCCAATCAACAGAATGCGGGGGGAATAATCCAGCTCACGTATGGCATCCAGTACATTAATGCTCCCTTTTACATTTACGTCAACGGTCAGTGCAGGGTTTTTCCAGGAGACGGCTACCGAACTCTGGGCAGCCAGATGGAAAATACAATCTGGCCGAACCGTTTGAAGCAGGGCGGTAATTTCCTTTTTTTCTAAAATATCCAGATCGTGTATGGATACATCGGGATTAGCAATGGTCTCATTCGGCATTTTTGTGACATGCACAGACCATTGCCAATCGCGTTTACAGTGTTCAATTAAATAATTTCCCACAAAACCGGCACCGCCGATTATAAGCGCTTTCATAGAAGATTCCTCCGAGGCATTATAGCTTGCTGTACGCAATTTCTTTCTTTACCAGTTCAAGGTCATGATCTACCATGCGGAATACTAATTCCTGGAAGGGGATCTCTCTGGTCCAGCCAAGGACTTTCTCGGCCTTGGAGGGGTCTCCCAGCAGGATATCCACTTCGGCCGGCCGAAAGAAGCAGGGGTTTACGCGGGTTACGATCTTACCGGTGGCCGCGTCGGTTCCAATTTCATCTACGCCCTTACCGGACCAGCTGATCTGAACGCCAACCCGCTCAAAGGCATGGGTGACAAAGTCACGTACCGTACGCGTTTCATTCGTTGCAATTACAAAGTCGTCCGCCTGATCCTGCTGGAGCATCAGCCACATGGCTCTTACATAGTCCTTCGAGTGGCCCCAATCCCGCTTGGCATCCAGGTTGCCTAATTCCAGGCAGTCTAACAGGCCGTATTTAATCCGTGCCACAGCGTCGGTGATCTTCCGGGTTACGAACTCCTTGCCGCGTCGCTCACTTTCGTGGTTGAATAAGATGCCGCTGCAGGCATAAAGGTCATAGCTTTCGCGGTAATTCTTTGTAATCCAGTGCCCATAGAGCTTGGCCACTCCATAAGGGCTTCTCGGGTAAAAGGGCGTAGCTTCGGACTGAGGAATGGCTTGCACCAGTCCAAACATTTCGGAGGTGGAGGCCTGGTAAAAGCGTGCATCGGGCTTTATGATCCGAATGGCTTCGAGTAAATTGGTTACGCCTACGGCATCGATATCGGCCGTTGTAATAGGTTGCTCCCAGCTGGTGGCTACGAAGGACTGTGCGGCCAGATTGTAGACCTCATCTGCTTGTGATACCTGCACGGCGTGGATCAGAGATGTGATATCCGTCATGTCTGCATACATAAAGTGGATTTTATCCTTGATATGCTCTACATTTCCATAGTCTACTACGCTCTTGCGGCGCATCAGGCCGTATACTTCATAATCTTTTTCCAGTAACAATTCTGTCAGGTAGGAACCATCCTGTCCGGTGATTCCGGTAATCAGTGCTCTTTTCATGAGATTCTCCTATAAATAGTTAGATATATTTATCCTGCTTAGTGGCACGCAGTTCGGCCAATACTTTCTTGATATCCTCTGAATGCTCCTTATCGCATATCAAAATGGCATCTTCTGTGTCAATCACGATTAGATCCTTAAGGCCCACTGCGGCAATTAGCTTGCCGCTGCTTTCCAGGATACAATGCTTTGAATTCACCGGTAATACGTTGCCTGCGATAACATTACCATTGTGATCGGTCTGGCGGATCCGTTCCAAAGCCAGCCAGGAACCCACATCATCCCAGCCGAAATCGCCCGGGATGATATAGATATCGGACGCCTTTTCCATGATGCCGTAGTCAATCGATTCGGAGGGGAGACTTGGAAATGTCTCGGTTAACACGGCATTCTCCTGGGGGGTGCCGATTGCCTCGCGAATCACCTGGATCCCACTATATAATTCCGGCATATGGGCTTGTATATTCTTTAAAATACTGGACACCTTCCATATAAACATGCCGCTGTTCCATAAGTAGTCCCCGGCGGCCAGATACTTCTCAGCGGTCTCACGGTTTGGTTTTTCGACAAACTGCGCGACTGCATAGGCTTTCCCCAGGGGGGACTGCCGTAAATAATGAATATATCCATAGCCAGTCTCCGCATAAGCAGGCGGAATTCCAAGTGTAACCAGATTGCTTCCGGTACTGGCCACGGAAACAGCATCCTGCAATGTCTGGGTAAAGGTCTCCACGGAGTGCACTAAATGGTCGGAGGGAAGCACCAGCATTTTGGCGTCTTCGTATTTGCGGGCAATGTGGACAGCGGCCAGGGCAATGCATGGAGCTGTGTTACGGCCAACCGGCTCACACAGGATATTTTCCTCCGGGATTCCGGGAAGCTGCTCGGTTACCAGTTCCTTATAGCGGGTATTTGTGGCAATATAGACATCTTCTAAATCTACTAAAGAGGATATCCGGTCAATGGTCAATTGAATCATGGTTCTGCCATCATCCGTCAGGGACAAAAACTGCTTTGGCAGAGACATCCGGCTTCGTGGCCAAAAGCGTTCGCCGCGCCCGCCGGCCATAATCAATGCGGTTGTTTTCATGAACTTACTCCTTTTTTTATGATGCAATACTCCTAATTACTATACTATAAAATCGGGGAATAGACAAGCGCAGTACACTTATTATTATAAGTTATCCTTACAACTCAAGTAGGATTAACTTGCAAAATCCAGGAAGATATATTATTATTAGACATAGTTTTTATTAATAAGTAATGAGGGAGGTAATATGATATCTGTTTTTTACGCTGCTTTGATTATAATAATATGCGGCATAATTGGTTTTGCAATACTCAAAGTAATAACAAGGGGCAGTGTCTTAGATAAATGGAGTGGGGAGCTTGCAATTGCGCCATTAGCCGGAGCTGTATCCGTAATGTGTATCTCCCAGATACTCGCCCATGTTCTTACGATGAAGCAGATTAGTATCGTGTTTATTCTGGTTATTTTTATATGTTTACTATATCTAAGAGCAGATTACAATAATATCATGAGAGAATTAGTGCAGCATAGATCCGCTCTTTTTATTATACTATTCATTATTGTTATGCTGAATTATCCCTCTATTATGAAGGGAGAGATGGTAAGTGTCCATCAGGCGAATAACGATATTATATTTTACCTGTCCACCATGGATTGGATGCAGGATCATACTTTACTGCAGACGGTGTCGTATACCACAGAGTCCCCTTACTATGTCTGCGCAGAATACATTTTTAGTTCTACAAGATATGGGGCGGATGTATTTGGAGCGTTAATGATGAGTACCTTTGGCTTAGAATCTTACGAGATTTTCGGTATTCTGGGAGCTGTTCTAAGTACCATGTCCAGCATCGCTTTTTATTATTTTGGACGGCACGTCTTAAAGCTTTCCCGGCTCGCTTCGATTATCATTCTGGCGATTGTAGGATTGAACTTTGGATGGGTGGATTTGATTACCCAGCACTATCTTCCTCAAATCTTCGGAATTGGATGCCTGATCGGATTTACAGCATCTCTGATGAAGCTTTATCTGACCGATAAGAAACGATATATATTCCTGACAGCATTATTTTTGACAGGGACAGCAACTACCTATGCAGAGTTTGCCGCCTATTTAGTGGCTATTTATATCCTTGTATTTGGGGTAATGTTCTTCTATAGAAGAAAAGAGAAAAAAACGTACCTCATTAATGTGCTGGGTGCCGGTGTACTTTCCTTTGTTTTGAATCCGATCGGCATGTTTATAGCAGTGAAATTTAATCTGTCAATATTAAGTCGGGTTTCCGTCTCTGTCAGCAGTATAGATGCCCACCGTGGTAACATGAAGACGTTTAGCAGTTGGATTGCAAGAGCGCTGGGAAGTTTAGATCCCTTGCGAATCGCAGAGGGAGCAATCAAGAACTTTTATGTGGGTTGTCTAATCCTATTGGTTGTTTTAGCAGCAGCACTTTTGGTGATTAATATTGTGAAGTACCGCGATAGGGTTCTGGTCAGTGCGCTGGGAATCTTACTATTTCTGCTGGCGTATGCAGCTTATTTTAGAAGCCTGACCTTTGCTTATGGTGAGTATAAGCACTTAGTGTCCATAGCGCCGTTTCTTTGGACATTTGCGATTTACTTCCTCTATAATATAGTACATAGAATGAAGGGAAGGAATTGGAAAATGATAGGTGCGGCGATGGGAACGACAGCCGCTGTGATATTTGGTTTATTTTCTATAAGCAAGACTTATCCGTTGGATCAATTATACTACTATGATAGTAATCTTATGGAATTGGAACAGGCGGCAAATCTGGTGCCGGCAGGTGAACTTATTGGGCTGGATAGTCCTCAACACCCGATCCAGCACGGTTTGAATTATGCTCTCAAGAATCACAAAGTAAAGCAGGTTACGGAGACTGTAAATTCATATTTTACGATGTTGCAGATTGCTCATGATTTAGAACCCACAAGGTATATGGTATATGATTATCGCGATATACCGAGGGAGCAGATTTCGGGTGATATTATATGGAGCAATAATACCATGGCATTGGTCGACCATGGAATCAAAGAATAAGCATGTGAAAGGAGGAAGGTAATAATGAACTTGCTATTTGTAGTTAACTACTATTACCCTTATGTTAGTGGTGTTTCGGAATACCTGCGCTTATTATGTGAAGAATTCGCTGCAAAAGGATATAATGTAACAGTCCTTGCCTCGAATCATAATAAACTGCCGGCAAAGGAAATAATTAATGGAGTAAAGGTGGTAAGAGCACCGATTATCGGTAAAATCAGTAAAGGGACAGTGAGTACGGCATTCATCCGGTGGGCGGTTAAGATGTCCAAAGAAGCAGATATCGTGAATCTGCATCTTCCTATGTTGGAGTCAGGAATAATCTCTTCTCTTATAAATAAAAGCAAATTAGTTACCACGTATCATTGTGATATAAATCTTCCTCCGGGTTTCATGAACAAGATGATTGTTAAAATTATGGATTGGTCAAATAATCGATGCTTAAAGAGAAGTCAAAAAATCATGGTTACTTCTATAGATTACGCAAAGCATTCCAGGATATCAGGCCGCTATATGGAGAAGCTGGTAGAGGCGCCGCCCCCTATTAAAAAGTACAGATATGTGTCGGTTGAAAGGGCAGATAATAAAAAGATTATTGGATTCTGTGGACGTATTGTTGAAGAAAAAGGGATTGATGTTTTAATCAAAGCATTTCCTATCATTCAGCGGAAGAGTAAGAATACATGGCTATACATTGGCGGTGACTATGAGAATGTTGCTGGTGGAAGTATCTATCCGGCACTTAAGGAATATATAAAAGAGAATAAGATTGAGAACATAAAATTTTTAGGCATGATTCCGGAAGAGGAAATGGAAGGATTTTATTCTTCACTTGATTGCTTTGTCTTGCCAAGCATTAATTCTCTGGAAGCATTTGGAATGGTTCAGGTGGAAGCGATGATGTGCAAAGTTCCAGTCGTATCCTCCGACTTGTATGGAGTTCGAACCGTTGTTCAAAAAACGGGTATGGGACGAGTATCCAAACAGGGTGACCATAAGAATCTGGCAGAATGCATTCTGGATGTACTGGAGCATAAAGAAAAATATTTGAAGCAGCCGGAGGATATTGCGCAGATATACAGCACAGAGAAAAGCTGCAGTGATTATCAAGAGTGTTTTACCGCACTAAAGGGGAAGAATGAAAAGAATAATTGAACTGATTAAGTACAGTTTTTTCGGCGGACTGACCACGGTCATAAATCTTGCTCTTTTTGCGATATTGGAACAAGCCGGAATGAATTATATTCTGGCGAGTTCGATATCTTATGTGGTGGCGGTGGTAATTAACTATTTTTTTAATAAACAATATGTTTTCGGTACTGCCAAGAAAAGTAAAAAAGAGAGCAGGACGCAGTTCATTAAATTTATTAGTATGCGGTTTATTTCACTGGGGATTGAAAATGTACTGCTGTACCTGTTGGTAAGTATTATAGGAATACAGGTATATTTTGCCAAGATTACATTGAGCATCGTAATCATTCTCTTAACATATGTAGCAAATAAACGGATTATCTTTAAAAAGCATGAGGAGAGCACATGAAAGCCTATATAAAACTGCTGCGCCCCAAGCATTATATTAAGAATGTATTGATATTTGTACCCGCATTTTTTGCCGGCGATATTTTCAAGATCGAAACAATAAGTGCACTGTTGCCGGCATTTGTGGCATTTTCTTTGACATCATCGCTAATCTATATAGTCAATGACATCCGAGATGTAGAAAAGGACAGGCTCCATGAGGTCAAGCGTAACAGACCAATAGCATCCGGGAAGGTATCTGTCAGAAATGCCGTTATACTAGGCGTGTTTACGGGGGCGTTGGCGCTCATCATTCAAGTGGCGGCAGTACAAGGACATTGGTCGTGGGCCTTCTTATATCTGGGATGCTACCTATTGATTAATTTTGCATATTCCTTTGGTCTTAAGAATGTTCCGATTGTGGATATCTGTATTTTAGCAGCGGGCTTTGTCATTCGATTAATCTACGGAGCATCGATTACAGATACTCCCATATCGCAGTGGCTGTTTTTAACTGTAATGGTATTTTCGCTTTATTTAGGTCTTGGTAAAAGAAGAAATGAGATTGACAGACAACGTGGTGGTGATACAAGGACCGTATTAAAGCATTATACATATACATTTCTTGATAAAAACATGCATATGTGCCTGACGCTGGGACTGGTATTCTACTCCTTGTGGACAGTTAACATGTCAAATGGTTTCCTAAATGATAACGGACTGATCTGGACGGTTCCATTGGTTCTTATGATTACCATGAAATATGGCCTCATCATTGAAGGAAATTCCTTTGGAGATCCGGTTGATGTATTATTTTCGGATTATGTGCTCCTCATACTGATTATCCTGTATGTGCTGCTAATCTGTGCGATCATGTATGGATCGGTGCTATGGAGCTATTTTACATAAGGAGATGGATCGGATGAACGTTTACGATTTTGATAAAACTATATATAAAGCCGACAGTACCCTTGATTTTTATTTGTTCTCATTAAAGAGATATCCCTTTATCATAAGGTATCTTCCGATCCAGATTGCCTGGGTACTTAAGTATAAGGCTAAAGCATGCAGCAAGGAAGAGATGAAAGAGCACTTTTTCGTCTTTTTAAAGGATATACACAAGATGGAATCCCATTTAGAGAGATTCTGGGATATACATGAAAAGAAGATACGGAGCTGGTATCTTAATCAGAAAAAGGAGGACGATCTCATAATATCGGCATCCCCGGATTTTTTGCTGGAACCCATTATGAAACGCTGTAAAATCAGGCACTGGCTGGCTACTGGAGTAAATCGCCATACGGGCTATTTTCATACCCCCAATTGTTATGGTGAGGAGAAAGTAATACGATTACGCCAACGATATCCGCAGGCGGTAATCCATGAATTCTACTCCGATTCAAGAACAGATACGCCCTTGGCCAACCTGGCAGATAAAGCTTACCTGGTTACAAAGGGGAAGCTTATAGAGTGGACACTTTGATGATAAAAAAAGCTCAGCCCCCCTGATAAGGGCTCAGAGCTTTTTTATGTTTTTAAAAAAGCAAATAATCATGGGTAATCATGGCGAAGCGACAGATTACTTGTAACTACTTTTCAAATATGTTATAGTTAAATCAATTGAAAAAAATGGATTTGTTCTATTTGGAGGAATCATTGCATGAAAGTCTCATTTGAGGCACAGCTTTTGCTTGAAGCAGAGAAGACCGGAATTGGCTGGATGGCTGACCGCCTGCTGCGGGAAATGCGGCAGATGGTACCAGAATGGGAGCTGCAGCTGAACTATTTTAAACTGCGTGGACACGGGGAAGGAAGACCGGCGGCCATGCAGGAGTATGCGGATCTTGGATTTGGGGATCATTGTGCATTCTACAGCTACAGCCTGTACAAAATGATGTGGAACCTCTTACCAATTCCATACGCTCATTTTTTTGGTAAAGATTCCGATGTTACGTTTTTCTTTAACTATTATATCCCGCCGGGTGTAAAGGGCCGGAAAGTAACGGTGTTCCACGACATGGGATATAAGGTATTTCCGGAAACCATTCGTAAGAGAACCATGATGATGCTAAATGCCAATATGGATACGGCCTGTAAGCGTGCGGATAAAATCATAACGGTGTCCGAGTTTACCAAACAAGAGACGGCGAAATACCTGGGAGTAGATCCGGATAGGATGGTGGTAATGCACCTGGGGGTGAACCGGGATGTGTTTCATCCGAATCATTCGGAAGAGCAGGTGGCGGCAGTCCGTGAGAAATACGGAATTCCGAGAGAGTATTTATTGTATCTGGGGACTTTGGAACCCAGGAAAAATATTGAACGCATCATTTCTGCATATGGTGCTGTCAAGCATACAAACTCTGATGTACCCAAGCTGGTTCTGGCGGGCCGGAAGGGATGGATGTATGACTCCATATTTGAACAGGTAAAAAGGCTTCACCTGGAGGAGGAGGTTATTTTTACCGGGTATATTGACAGGGACGAGCCACCGCTGCTTTTGAAGGGGGCCATGGCATTCCTCTTTCCTTCGCTGTATGAAGGGTTTGGAATTCCGCCGTTGGAAGCAATGGCCTGCGGAACGCCGGTGATCAGCTCGAATGTTTCTTCGATTCCGGAGGTGGTCGGAGATGCCGGAATTCTGGTAGATCCTTATTCCGATGAGGCGATTGCGGATGGGATCCGGCGGGTTCTGGATGACCGTGAGCTGCAGGTGCAAATGTCGGAAGCGGGTCTTAAGAGAGCCAATGGCTTCACGTGGGAGAAAGGGGCAAAGATACTGCTGGATGTATTGAAGTCCTTGCAGTAAATTCAGGAAGATTATGAAGAAATTAAAAGTTTTGCAGATAAACAAAATGTATGATCCGGTAACCGGCGGTGTGGAGCGGGTGGTACAGCAGATCGCCGAGGGCCTGAAGGACCAGGTCGATATGAAAGTACTGGTTTGCCAGCAAAAGGGGAAGGGCCGGGCAGAACGGATCAACGGAGTTCCGGTGGTCCGGGCATCCAGCATGGGGATTTTATTTTCAATGCCGGTTTCTCTTACCTTCATCCCGAAGCTGAGAAAAATGGCAAGAGAGCAGGACGTGCTTCATCTTCATATGCCATTTCCCCTGGGGGACGTGGCCTGTTTGCTTAGCGGATTTAAAGGACGCATCGTGGTATGGTGGCACAGCGATATCGTACGTCAAAAGAAACTTATGCGGTTATATAAGCCGATTATGCTGCGCATGTTAGACAGGGCAGACGCAATTGTGGTGGCTACGCAGGGCCACATCGACGGTTCGGATTATCTGGGGGCGTATCGTGAGAAATGTATCGTGGTTCCTTTTGCGGTCTCCGACGGCTTTCTCAAAATAGCCCGCCAGGAGGATGCTGTGCCAGAGACGCGGAACGAGAAGACACGGTTTCTCTTCGTAGGCCGGATGGTCTATTATAAAGGCTGCGAAATCTTAATCCAGGCATTTGCAAAGATCGAAAACGCGGAATTAGTGATGGTGGGACAGGGTCCTTTGGAATCATCGCTAAAGGAAATGGCACATCGTCTGGGAATTCGTGACCGCGTTCATTTTTACGGGAATATGTCCGATGCTAAGATCGCCCGGGAATATAGAAAGTGTGATGTGTTGGTGCTGCCATCCGTAGAGAAAAGTGAGGCGTTTGGTTTAGTTCAAATTGAAGCCATGGCGTTTGGCAATCCGGTTATTAATACCCGGCTGGATAGCGGCGTTCCTTACGTAAGTCTGGATGGAGAGACGGGATTTACGGTTCCCCCAGGGAATGTAGAAGCGTTAAGTACGGCCATGAAACGGCTGGCAGAGGATGCGGAACTGCGGAGCCGAATGGGGGCCGCCGCCAGACAACGGGTGATCGGTCACTTTACGGAGAGGGCCATGTTAGAAGGCGTATTTCAGGTATATCAAGGCTAGGAGGGAAAATGAAGAAACCAGTATTAGTAATTATGGCGGCCGGAATTGGAAGCCGGTATGGAGCAGGAGTAAAACAGCTGGCGAAGGTAGGGCCAGGCGGCGAGCTGGTCATTGATTATTCCGTATACGATGCCAGGGAAGCCGGATTTGAGACGGTAATCTTTATTATCCGGAAGGATATTGAAGCGGATTTCCGGCAGCTGATCGGAGACCGGGTGGCACAGCAGATGCATGTAAGCTATGCCTATCAGGATCCGGAAGATCTGCCGGCTGGATTTTGTAAGCCGGCAGGCCGTACAAAGCCTTGGGGAACCGGCCACGCAGTTCTGGCCTGCCGCGGAATGCTTGACGGTCCTTTTGCGGTAATTAATGCAGACGATTATTACGGGAAGGAAGCCTTCCGAAAGATCTATCAATATCTGGAAGACAGTGAAAGGGTGAAGCCGGAATCCGGGTATCCATGTGCAATGGCCGGATTTGTCCTGGAAAATACGTTGAGTGCAAATGGAACCGTTACCAGAGGGGTTTGTCAGATAAATGAAGAGGGGAAACTCATTGGCGTTAATGAAACGCAGGAAATTGGCAGAAGGGCGGACGGAGTAATTAATGGTACTTACCAGGGACGGGTCAGGAAACTGGAGCCGGACAGCCTGGTATCGATGAATTTCTGGGGATTTACCCCGGATTTCATGCAAGAGTTAGAGCAGCGTTTTGTGGATTTTCTGAAGGGGATTCCGGAAGGAGATCTTAAGGCGGAGTATCTACTTCCGGTTTTGGTGAATGATTTGTTAAAGGAAGAGCAGATCACCGTGCGTGTATTACCCTGCCGTGACCAGTGGTTTGGCATCACATACCCGGAAGATAAGGGCATGGCTGCCGCCCGGCTGCAGGACATGGTCGACCAGGGAATTTATCCCAGCCCCTTGTGGTAATTGAACAAAAATTCAGGCGGGTGACGATGAAAAGATTATGCAGCTTATGGAAAAGTCTTCAAAATACTTGCATTTGTAAAAACAGAACGTTACAATAGAATAGTATGACAGGAGGTTGTTTTGCCCATTTTGGGTGCGTTTTACCAAGGAAAGGAAGTTTTTGTATTATGAAGAAAAAATTACTGGTGTTTCTATTAATGCTTTCCATGCTTGTGCCGGGAAGTCCTTTGGACTCCGGAGCTGTCTATGCGGCAGAAGCGGAAGCAGGGTCGGAGCCGTTAACGGAGCTGGACACGGAAGAGGGGATGGAATCGGCAGAAGAGACCGTTTCCGTAACAGAGGAAATCACAGAAGGTGAAACAGAGACAACAGAATCCCAGGAAACAGAGACGCAGACAGTCCTTTCGGAAGAGCTTACAAATCCGGATGGAAAGTTGCCGCAGGTGAGCTCCTGGGTGCTGGGAAACAGCAGTGAGAACATATTAAACGGCGGCGTGATTGCCATCTGGCAGGAGTCGGTGGTGTATTTTATAGACGAACAGGATCACAGCCTGAAGGTTTTAACGGAGGATGGCGGAGAGATACAGATCACCCGTGAATCCGGCTCGAACTTAAACGTATTTGAAGATGCGATCTATTATGTGGCAGCCGGCACACAGATCCATAAAATTGCTCCCCAGGGTGGCGAGCCCGAGGTTGTTTTGGAATGGGACAATGAGATCCGGCAGATGTATGTGGTGAATCAGGAAGTGATCTATTTCCTGTCCGGCGGCAGCCTGTATGCGTATTCCATTGGGGAAGAAGAACCTTGGCTCCTACGGGAGGATGGTGCTATTCAGGGATTTATTCCCACCCAGTATGGCATGATCTATGCCAAGGGAGAGCTTTTTGACCGGACTCTCTATGCCGAGGATCAGGTAATCCGCAGCCAGGTCAGCAGCTACTATAGCTATGACGGATATTTGCTCATGACGGCAGGTGGCGAAGACCGTCAGGCGTTAATTCCCGCATTGTTTGGTGTGGCACAGGCCTCTTCTCAGGTGGCAGTCTATAGTCTGGGCAGTGATGTACCCACCGGTGAGCATGATGCGGACGAATGTGAGACTTGCAAGGAGAATGCCCGATTGGCGGGTGAGGGAATCCTGCTGGAGACCTTTGAGGAGGAGTTGCTGAAATCTACCGCCATTACGGCTTATGCGACTGCCAGTGCTGCCAGCACGGGGCAGAAGAATATTATTAAACGCGCCAGACAGCAGCATGAAGTTGAGTGGACCCCCCTGAAGGATATAAAAGGCTGGAATGGGGCGACGACTTTTTCTGCCGGTGTTACTTACCATGGTATTCCTTATGGGCAGCCGGTTTATGCGCAGTATGTGCCCTTTGCCGGCGGCAATAGCACCTCCACTGTCATTGGGCTGGCAGAATTTGTGCAGGCAGTGGACAATTCCGGAAGCAAAATGTATACGTCTACGTCCACTTATAACAAGCTTGCGCCCTACTATTCCAGTGACTGCAGTGCTTTTGTATCTTATGCATGGGGCATTAGCAGACGTACGACCTCTGCCATTCCTGGCGTGGCGACAAAGGTGACCTCGCAGAGCATTAACAGTGTACAGCTGGGAGATGTTTTTAACGATGCCGGGAATCATGTAGTGTTAGTGGCCGATATTGGATACGCCGGTGACGGCAGCATTTTGTATATTGATATTCTGGAGCAGACGCCTCCGAAGACGAAACGTACCCGTTATGGCTGGAATGGAGAATATACGCTGGCCCAACTGCAAGCCCGCTACCTGGATAAGGGTTTCACGTTATACCGCTATTCCAGTTCCGACAGCGTAAGCTATACGCATAGCTGTGTTGTTTCCATTGAAGGAGACAACTGCGCGGCTCCATTTGTAAATCGCCTTTATCTCCATGTACTTTCGCGGAAAGCGGACGCGGTAGGCTGGAATGACTGGGTCGGTAAGCTGGAACGCCTGGAGTATACCGGTGCGGAAGTAGCATATGGATTTATTTTCTCACAGGAATATCTCAGTAAGAACACGAGTGACAGCGCCTATATTGAAATGCTGTATAACACGATCCTCGGGAGAACGTCAGACGCGGGAGGCAAAGCGCACTGGCAGACGTATCTGGATCAGGGCTTAAGCCGGAAATATGTATTTGCAGGCGTGGTAAACTCTACGGAGTTTGCTAACCTGTGTGGAAGTTATGGGATTGCGCGCGGGACTTATAATGTGACGGATATCAGTGACAAGTATCCCCAGGCCACGGCCTTTGTGACACGGCTATATAAGAATTGCCTGTCCAGAAATCCGGACTGGATCGGCCTGCAGGATTGGGTAACTCGGTTGATGGTTAAGAAAGAGTCTGCAAGCAAGGTGGCAAAGGGCTTTTTCGAAAGTACAGAGTTTACAGGTAAGAAATATGACAATACAACTTATGTGAAAATCCTGTACCGTACACTACTTGGCAGGGAAGCGGACACGGTGGGGTTAAATGATTGGGTATCCCGTTTGAATAAATCAACCAGCCGTACCACTGTCTTGAATGGTTTCCTGGACTCGAAGGAATTTGCCGGTATATGCAGCGAGTATGGACTTACCAAATAAGCTTGGAATTCCATCCGCTGTATACGAAATTTATTAATTTTTGAAGTAAGGAATACATCATGAGAGAAATTTTACGCTTTAAGCCGCTTGAGAAACAGGCCGTTTGGGGTTCCGAGAGCTGGGTCATTGCCGCTCATCCCCATGGGGATGGAATTATATCCCAAGGAAGCTTTCATGGCCAGACACTCGGGCAGCTTTGGCAAAGCAATCCGGACTTATTTGGGAATCTGGGAGGGGAATGCTTCCCACTTCTGATTAAAGAAATTCGAGCGGAATCCGATTTGAGCATTCAGGTTCATCCGGACGATGCATACGCTCGTATCCACGAAAACGGCATCTCCGGTAAGAGTGAATGCTGGTATATTTTAGACGGCTGTCCGGATGCTAGGCTGGTTCTGGGGCATAATGCCGTTGACCGTGCGCAGGCAGAGGAGTGGGTTCAGGAAGGACGCTGGCAGGAATTTCTCCGGACAATTTCCGTGCGCCCCGGTGATTTTATCCAGATTGACGCTGGCTGTGTCCATGCGATCTGCGGCGGAATCAAGCTGCTGGAGATCCAGCAAAATAGTGATATTACCTACCGCTTGTACGATTATGACCGATTAAGCAACGGACAGAAACGAGCGCTTCATATTAAACGGAGCCTGGATGTAATTACGTATGGCCGGTCTCCGGAAGTGATTCCTTATCAGGAGCAGCCGGAAGACGGCGTCCGGCGTGCCAGATTGGTTTCGACTCCCTTTTATGAAGTGGAAAGAATCCGTCTGGAGCAGGCGCATACATTCCATCAATCTCACCCATTCCTCTGTATCAGTGTGATCCAGGGAAATGGTATGCTGGATGGCACGCCGTTGTCCCAGGGCGATCATTTGCTGCTGCCCTGTCAATACGGAGATTTTCAGATGGAGGGGCCGTTAACTTGTATTTTCTCCTGTGTGCCGGCTGGATGAACAGTGAATGGGAACACAATATAAGGGATAAAAATTGCAGCCATAGAAGCGTCTCTCCTATGGCTGCGTTTAATTTACGTAAGGTTCTTATTAATCCTCGGTTTCCTCCGTTTCGATCTCTTCCGGCACAATCAAACGTACTTTTTCGATGCGGTTCCGGTCAACGGACTCGGCAATAAATTCATAACCGTCCGGGCTGATAATTCGCTCTCCCTGCTCAGGGAAGTGGTTTAAAAGGCCGATGAAATAACCGCCGATGGAATCATAATCTTCGCTGACCAGATTGGTCTCCAGCTCATCGTTCAGATCATCCAGCTTGTAAGAGCCTTCCACCAGGTATTCCCGGTCGCCGACCGCTACCAGATGCTCCAGTTCTCCCTCATCGAACTCGTCACGAATCTCACCGACAATTTCTTCCAAAATATCTTCCATGGTAATCAGACCGGCGGTGGAGCCATATTCGTCCAGGACTATGGACATCGTAACAGCCTCCTGCCGCATCTCATGGAAGAGCTCATAAGTATTCTTGAACTCATGGGTAAAGTGAGGTTCCCGCAGGAAGGCTTTGATATTAAAAGGGGTTCCCTGCCGGTAGAGTACCAGATCCTTCATGTTAAGAACACCGATGACATTATCCGGTGATTCTTCGTAGACCGGAATTCTGGTAAAACGCTCTTCTTCAAAGAGCTCCAGCAGATCTTCATAGGTGGTCTCCAGATCTACCAGTACCATGCTGACCCGGGGAACCATTACATCCTTAGCCTGGGAATCACTTAGGTCAAACACGTTATTAATCATTTCTTTTTCTTCCGATTCAATTACGCCAACCTCGTGGCTGACTTCCACGATGGTCCGCAGTTCATCTTCGGTCATAGCATCTCCTTTTTCATTGGGATCTACCCGCAGAATCCAGAGATAGGCGTAAGATACGCCATTTATAATTACACTGATCGGTGTCAAAACAATCATAATTGTACGGATAATCTTGACATTCTTCAGAGCCAGTTTCTCGGCCCGAATAGTCGCGATGGTCTTGGGAGAAATTTCTCCAAACACCAAAATAATAAAGGTTACGAGTCCGGTTCCGATTCCAATGGCCAGACCGCCGCCCAGCTTATTAGCCAGGACTGTTGCAAGAGAAGATGCGGTCAGATTTACGATGTTGTTGCCAATCAGGATCGCTGTCAGCATTTTGCCCTGATCCTCCAGAAGATCCAGCACTAATGCGGCTCTTGCATCGCCGCCTTCGGCCAGACTGCGTAAACGGTGGCGATTCACCGTAGTCAGTGCTGTCTCCGATGAGGAAAAAAATGAAGACAGATACAGCAGGATCAGTATTACGAACAGCAACCAGACGTCACTTGGGTCCAAAGTTCTATCACTCCTATTCTAATTGGCACTTTTTGTGCCTGCATGGAAGAATTCTACAATATCACAGGACTATTGTCAAGATTAGGTGCCATATAATAGAAAAAAAGGAGGTGGAAAGCATGAAAATACATACTTTTGGGAAGAGCCTTATCGTCAGTGTGCTGCTAACGGCTCTGTTTATTCTGCTGATGAGCCTGGGAATGTACAAATTCCGATGGGGAGAAGGACTGATGAATGCCGCCATAATGGCGGTCTATGGCATGGCCGCTTTTGTGGGCGGACTTTTGGTGGGAAAAAAGCTGCGCAGCCGCCGGTTTGTCTGGGGACTGCTGTATGGCGCCTTCTATTTTGCCCTGGTCCTGTTTTTATCCTGGGCAGTAGGCGGTGGAATCAGCCGCGACTGGGGACAGCTTGCGGCCATTCTGGCAATTTGTCTGGGAAGCGGCATGGCGGGCGGCATGATCTCCTGACCCTGGGGGGCTTTTCTGCGAAAAATTATTTTTCACTTGAAAAAGCCCCCATTTTTCGCTATACTACGCTTATGTACACTTTAATCAAAAAAGCAGGAAGAGCAAAACGCGGGCAGTTCGCAACCGTACACGGTACGATTCAGACGCCGGTGTTTATGAACGTAGGAACGGCAGCCGCTATTAAAGGGGCTGTTTCTACTGTGGATTTGCAGCAGATCGGCACCCAGGTAGAGCTTTCCAATACCTACCATCTGCATGTGCGGCCCGGTGACCAGGTGGTAAAGCAAATGGGAGGCCTGCATAAGTTCATGGTATGGGACAAGCCGATTCTGACAGACTCCGGGGGTTTTCAGGTGTTTTCGCTGGCGGGACTCCGGAAGATCAAGGAGGAAGGCGTCCACTTCCGTTCCCATGTGGATGGCAGAAAGATTTTTATGGGGCCGGAGGAGAGTATGCAGATACAGTCCAATCTGGCGTCTACGATTGCGATGGCCTTTGATGAATGCCCGCCCCATCCGTCTGCCAGAGAATATCTGCAGGATAGTGTGGATCGCACGACCCGCTGGCTGGAGCGCTGTAAGAAAGAAATGGATCGGCTGAATACACTGCCGGATACGATTAACCCGCGGCAGACGCTGTTTGGCATTAACCAGGGCGGCACCTTTGAGGATATCCGGATCGAACATGCCAAGCGGATTTCCGAATTAGAACTGGACGGTTATGCTTTAGGCGGATTAGCCGTGGGGGAAAGCCACGAAGAGATGTACCGGATTCTGGAGGCGACGGTGCCTTATCTGCCGGAGGACAAGCCGACCTATTTGATGGGAGTTGGTACGCCGGCAAATATCCTGGAGGGAGTAGACCGGGGGGTGGATTTCTTTGACTGTGTGTATCCGAGCCGGAATGGGCGTCACGGACATGTCTATACGAACCGTGGTAAGCGGAATCTATTTAATGCGAAGTACGAGCTGGATGGGGCGCCTATTGAAGAAGGCTGTGGCTGTCCGGCCTGCCGGATCTATAGCAGAGCCTATATCCGGCACCTGCTGAAGGCGGGAGAGATGCTGGGGATGCGCCTTTGTGTCCTCCATAACCTGTATTTTTATAACACCATGATGGCGGAGATCCGCCAAGCGTTGGAGGAAGACCGGTGGCCGGCATATAAGAAGCATAAGCTCGAAGGTGTGTTAGGGCAGGCATAAGGAACCGGAGAAATTAAGAAAATAGCAAAGCGGAAGCTTAACTATAGAATTACAAAATTTAGGAGGAATATTATGAGTTATTTGGCAGCGACAAGCGAAGGTGGAATGGGAATTGAGATGATAATCTTTTATGTTATCTTCCTCGGCGGAATGATGTATTTTATGGTTTTTCGTCCCCAGAAGAAGCAGAAGCAGAAACAGGCCGCATTGTTTGCGAATCTGGCAATCGGTGATACGATTCTGACCAGCAGTGGTTTTTATGGTGTGCTGATCGATATTACAGACGACACGGTAATTGTAGAGTTTGGCAATAATAAGAACTGCAGAATCCCCATGCAGAAGGCGGCGATTGTAGACCGCGAGGCGCCAGGAGAATGAAGCGGCAGCAGGCAGGTGCCTGTCTGTTCGGATGGTAGACAAAGCGGTCGTTGGAATTCACATTCTAAAGGCCGTTTTATTATTTCAGCGAAAGAATGCGCCAAAGCGCATTCTTTTTTAAATTGTATAAATTTTTTCCAGCAATTATGTTAGTGTCTTTACTACGCTAAGATGTGGCTCAAACGTAATAAGGTAATTCTGAATTACAACCCCATCTCCATATTTGAGCTTGCATGCATCTAAAAATTCCCGAATAAAGTCTTCGGTTACGTCCAGATACTCCGCCATTTCGTGCAGAGTGAGGCAGCCGGCTTCAAAGGCATCGATAATTCCCTGCAGACCAATCATCCGGTTATAAGCATTTAGGCGGGCCAGCATCTCCTGTTTGCAGTTTTCCACATCGGACAAATCCAGAATGTCTCCGGTATTTAGCTGGTGGTGGGAAATTTCCTCAGCCAGTACACATGCCTTTTCCTTCGTATTTGTCAGCCTGCTGCTCATGGCGATGATCCCATCACAGTACAGGCCCTTAATTCGCTCCGAGTTAAAAGGAACAGTCACGACTTCAATCCCATTGTTCGCCGCTTCCTGCTCAAGCATTTCTAATTTGTTCAAAACATCAGCTCCTTGATTTATGGTCACTTCTTCTTGCGGCTCTTAACAAATGCGGCAAATTGCATAATTTCAGCCATTTCTTCTTCCGTAAAATCTTCTCCGTCAAAGTGTGCGGCGATTGTGTGGGGCTTTGCGGATTCCCAGCCATACAGTTGGTTCGGCTCTATTCCGAAGATCTCGCACATTTTTTTGATCATATCCGCATCCGGTCTGTTATCACCGCGCTCCCAGTTTGAAATTACATTTTTGGATTTTCCTAATTTAGTAGCCAGCTCCTCCTGGTGCAGATTTGCTTCTGTTCTAAACTTTTTAATGTTTTCTCCAAGCTCTCCCATAACAGCCTCCCTATTCTTGCATATTTGCATTATACAGTATATCTGGATGGAAGTAAAGAAAAAATACAGAAATATTGGAAAATTCCATTGACAGAACAGAATAACTGTGTTACTATAGCAATGTACAGAAAATCTGTACAAACGGAAAGCTTTCACGTATACAAGAAAAAGAAGGTCAGGAGGTGTGACAATCTAGGTAAGAGAGGAGTTAAAAATGAAAATTTGGATGAACCATTACAATGCTGTTATCGGTGGTTTCACGGCTTTACTGACGGCTATCTTTGGAGCCTACTGGTATTTATTCGCAGCCTTTTTAGTACTGAATGTACTGGATTGGCTGACCGGCTGGTATAAAGCGCGCAGGCTGGGAGAGGAATGCAGCCAGATAGGATTCATAGGTATTGTAAAAAAACTTGGCTACTGGGTCATGATTGCAGTGGCGTTCCTGATGGCGTATGTCATGGAGCGGATGGGTGCCGACATCTTAAAGTTGGATCTTTCGATTTTGAATATGGTGGGATGGTTTACACTGGCCTGTCTGATCGTGAACGAAATCAGGAGTATCCTGGAAAATCTGGTACAGACCGGCTACCATGTGCCGGAGATACTGATTAAGGGATTAGCGGTAGCAGAAAAGTTAATTAAGAAGGAGGATTTAAATGACAAATAAAGAAAAGCGAGAAGCGTTAGCGGCTAAAGTGCTTTCCCGAGAGGGTAAAAACCAATATACGCAGGATGATAACAAAAGGCTTCAAGTCGGTTCCGGATATTCCGATTGCAGTTCGCTGCAATGGTGGGCGCATAAGGAAGTACTTGGCATAGATATTGGGGGCTATACAGGTGCTCAGGTTACCTCCGGTAAATTGGCGAATGTATCAATGAATATTTCGGGCGGTTTACCGGAAGAAAGTAAAATGCTGCCAGGGGATCTGTTATTTTTCCGAGGAAATAATAATTATACATATTCGGTAGGGCATGTAGAAATGTACATAGGAAATACGGTTCTTATAGGTCATAACAGTGGAACTGGACCTACTAAAAAAAATATGTACGATTATTGCAGGACGAGACAGGCAACCTCTTATCCTGCGCCAGCTGGAAACAAAGGCTTGATCTGTGTACGCAGAGCGATACCAAGGGATGGATCAGATGAACAGATTAATACGAAGGGAGATTGGGATAATATGGATAAGGAAAAATTTGTTGAGGATTTATATGTATTGATTTTGGGTCGTTTGCCGGATAGTGGAGGTAAACAGGCTTGGTTAAATAAAATAAATGCGGGTACTAGTTTTATTGATGTATATGGGCAGTTTTGTGCTTCTGATGAAGCGTTAACTCGTTATGTACAAGAGTTGTTCCGTTTCCTGCTTTTCCGTGACCCGGATGCTGAAGGACTGAAGTTTTTTGTCAATCAACTGAAGAATGGCATGAGCAGAATTCAGCTTATGAAGAATATTATGGACACTGCGGAGTATAAGAGTAAGCATTAATAACAGCTGCAAGAATTTATTTCCTGTCATTTTTATTGAAATGATATTCATTAGCAAGACCTGGAGGCCGTATTTGGCTTCCGGGTCTTGTTTTTCATATGACGAAAACTAGAGCCAATCCTATAATGGTCTTTCTATAATTTTAAAAAGGTGTGGTAAATTATGGAAATAGGTGTTATAATGAGACTACCAGAATTAATTGTGGAAAGGAGAATATGGCATAAAACGCCATAAAAATGAAGGATGAAGAGGAAAATCTTAACTTGGATGCTGTGTCTCACGCTCGCGGCAGGAAGCACAGTTTCGGTAAGCGCGGCCGCATTAACGGAGACAGAGGCAATGGAAGGGGTACTGACGGAAGAGTCTTATGTGGTACCGGAGGAGACGGAAGCTGCTGTAGATTCCACAGCCGAGGTTATGACGGAAGCGGAGACAGAGGCAGAGACCGAAGCGAGTGTGGTGCCTGACGCTGTGCCGGTAGAAGGAACTGTTTTGGTTGAGAAACAGAATTTACAGATTGAGATCCCCGGCGAAGAAAGCCTGGAGGGGCTGAGTCTGGGCGCAAATGGCTACGACCCCAGTGATCCGATTGTGTTGAGTAACAAAACCACAGTTACAAAGACATGGAATACAAGTAATTATAACTTGGACTGCATTAATTTGCTTATGATGAAATCAAATGGCACGATGCTTTTCCGGTTCTCCAAGCCGGTGAATTCTACCGGTAAGGAATTTGATTTAATCTTTGGCATTTACAATGCATCCGGTATTTTGACCGAAGCTGTCGACAGTGCAGACTGCATTAAGGGGGCGGATGGGTTCTATTATTTCCTGCGTGATTTGTCAGCGGGCAAAAGCTACATTAACATTATTCCCCAGTTTACCGTACTCACCGGAACTGCCACCATAAGTTACTATTATTCTGAGTGTACAGAGACGGTGGCCTTTGTTAACCGGCTGTATACCAATGTACTGGGGCGGCAGGCGGATTATAAGGGCCTGGCGGACTGGACCGCGCGCCTGGAAACTGGCTACCAGACCGGTGCCCAGGTAGCCGCCGGATTTGTATTTAGCAGTGAATACACTAATAAAAAGACAAGCAATAGTAATTATGTGGAAATGCTGTATAAGACATTGATGAACCGTGCTTCCGATGCCGCCGGTAAGAAAGACTGGCTGAACCGCCTGTCCTATGGCGTAACCAGAGCCGGTGTATTTGCAGGTTTTGTAAACGCCACGGAGTTTAATAAGATTTGTACCTCTTATGGAATCAAGCAAGGAAGCTTCACCTCCGGTGAGGTGGTGGATAAGAATCATGATGTTACTGCTTTTGTGGCCAGAATGTATACCGTGTGCCTGGGCCGCAGCTATGACAAGGTGGGGCTGTATGATTGGACAAACAGGCTGATTACGAAACAGGTTACCGGCGGCCAGGCGGCGAAGGGATTTTTCTTCAGTACGGAGTTCAAGGCGAAGAATTACTCCCATGAGACCTTTGTAACACTGGCATATCGTACCCTGCTGAACCGTGAGCCTGATGCAGGCGGTTTGAAGTATTGGGTAGACCGTCTGAATGGCGGACATAGCCGTGAGGCAGTGCTGGATGGATTTATCTATTCCGTAGAGTTCGAAAAGCTCTGTAACCAGTATAATATTACCCGTTAAATGATTCATACATAGGGCTCCGGACAATACCCCTTCCGAAAGCATCTTTTACCGGTGCTTTTGGAAGGGGTATTTTGTTTTGGGATTTCTCCATGCTAACTGTTGAAATTCTGCCCAAACTGCGCTATAGTGTAAGGAAACGGATTTTTTTCACTAAATAGCAGGAGTATAAGAGCATGAAATATAACATAGCAGTCATCCCCGGCGATGGAATCGGGCCGGAGATCGTAAAAGAGGCAAAGAAGGTACTGGATGCAATCGGGCAGCGTTACGGCCACGGGTTCTGTTATACGGAGCTGTTAATGGGCGGCGCATCCATTGATGTTCACGGAATTCCTCTGACAGAGGAAGCCCTGGAAACAGCGCGGAATAGTGATTCGGTTCTGCTGGGAGCGGTCGGCGGCAGCGTAGGAAATTCCGCCTGGTATGAACGGCCGCCCCATGAGCGCCCGGAGGCAGGTCTACTGGCTCTCCGTAAGGGGCTGCAGCTGTTCGCCAATATCCGCCCGGCTTACCTGTATCCGGAGCTAAAGGACCGCTGTCCTCTGCGGGACGAGATTATCGGCGACGGCTTTGATATGGTGATTATGCGGGAACTGACCGGGGGTCTGTATTTTGGCAACCGTTTTACCGAAGAGGCAGACGGTATAAAAAAAGCTACCGATACGCTGGTGTACGATGAGAATGAAATCCGTCGGATTGCCGTTAAGGGCTTTGATGTGGCGATGAAACGCCGTAAGGAAGTCGTCAGTGTGGACAAGGCCAATGTGCTGGATTCTTCCAGACTCTGGCGTGCGGTGGTAGAAGAAGTGGCGAAAGACTACCCGGAAGTAAAGCTGAGCCATATGCTGGTCGATAACTGTGCCATGCAGCTGGTAAAGGCGCCGGGGCAGTTCGATGTAATATTGACGGAGAACATGTTTGGCGATATTCTCTCCGACGAGGCCAGTGAGGTGACCGGTTCCATCGGGATGCTGTCCTCCGCCAGCCTGGGAGCCGGGAAGCTGGGGTTATATGAGCCCAGCCACGGATCCGCTCCGGACATTGCCGGACAGGATCTGGCGAATCCGATTGCGACGATTTTATCGGCGGCAATGATGCTGCGTTATTCTTTCGATTTGGAAGAGGAAGCGGAGGCCGTGGAGGCAGCGGTAAAGCAGGTGCTGGCAGACGGATACCGTACGGTGGATATCTGGTCGGAGGGCTGTAAGCGGGCAGGTACCGTCGAGATGGGTGCCGCTATTATAGAAAGATTGTAAAGATCTACGACAGGAGAGGAGATTGATTATGAGAAGAAGTGATGCGGTAACCCAGGGAGTGCAGCAGGCCCCTCACCGTTCTTTGATGAACGCGCTGGGCTTGACCAAAGAGGAGATGGGACGCCCGCTGGTGGGAATTGTCAGCTCTTATAACGAAGTAGTGCCGGGACATATGAACCTGGATAAAATTGTCGACG
>Ga0153991_1000033_pt1 | contig 28603 bp, 32 predicted proteins | sample TSNC075MetaG_FD_104681 | JGI IMG/M metagenome (GOLD analysis project Ga0153991, IMG submission 104681) | Attine ant fungus gardens microbial communities from North Carolina, USA - TSNC075 MetaG | ecosystem: Host-associated > Fungi > Mycelium > Unclassified | place: USA: North Carolina, Jones...
ATCCAACAAACTTAGGAAAGAACCCCCTTTTTCAAATTTGTTACGAAAAAAAGAGTAGGTATGCATTTCTACATACGCTACTCTTGCTAAAACATGTTGGAGGTTCTTAACTAATTGACATTGTGCCTGCGACAGCCCCTTTTTGCTTAGCAAATATGCATTTTATTACTCAATGTTTGCCGCGATAAGCTCGTTGTTTAGCTCCACCAGTTTTTCCGGTGTACAACCGGTCTGGGGAAACGCTGCCAGCGCCCTGAGAGTCATTCCATAACACATTTTTGCGCGCTTGTCGTGGAAGTCAAAACCATACTTCTCACAAAGCTCATTTGCCTGTTCATTGTTCGCGATTTCTTTAATTTTGCTGTCTACTGTAATTGCCATTGCCGTTCATCTCCTTTTAAAATTTATTTTTAATACATTTCGTAACTGCCACAAGATAAATACTATTAGAATTCAATTTAGAATGTCATTAGGCCCGGCGCGCCAAATGCGAAATGGTCAATTCCCGCGGTTTGGGGCAATAACATACCATAATCAGCGCTCAGAAGTACACCGCTCAAAAAGCTCCCCATATTGCTGCCCAGAAATACCATTGGCTCTGCCATTTCCCTTGGCTCAGCCAGGCGGTGTGCGGCACCCGTACCGTATTCAATCATTTCTTCCAGGCCGCCGGCAAACTCTGCAAAATCATCTCGCATACCAGTATCCGTACCCATCGGCAAGACGGCGTTTATACGGACTCTCTTATTTTCAGCAAGGTCTTCCACAATTGAGGCAATAAAGTAATTCATCGCACGTTTTGATACTCCATAAAACAGAGGCACCATACACTTGCCTTCTTTATCCTTGCATAACTCTTCCAAAGCCTTAAGCGAGTCTTCATATCCTTTGGGGTCGATAAGGGATATGTACTCAGCCTTACACTCTTCAAGTTCCCAGCCCAGGCCGCCGGATGAGGTGCAGATTGTGATAGCGCCGCCTTTGGGGATGCGGTCGTATAAGTACTCCTGAATTATGTACTTATTCGCCAGGAAATTGACACGGAAGGTTTCCAGCATTGTGTTGTGCAGGCCCGAAATTCCCGCAACACTGAAAAAGCGATCTATGACCGGAGGAATCTGCGCCATTGCCTTATCAATTTCTTCTTTGTAAGTAAGGTCACAGATGATCTCTTTTTCGATGCCAGGGATGTCTGTCGGATTACGGTCGATGGCGTAAACCTTTGCGCCTAAATCTACCAACATTTCCGCAGCGGACTTGCCCATACCGGAAGCGGAACCCGTGACAACGCATACCTTGTCTTTGTAACCGAAATAATCTTTCATTTTCATGCCCCCTTATTGGATTGGTTTTGTATTTTACTTTTAAATCTGCCGCCCAACTTCCGCAGCACCGGCAATCGCATCCAAGGCAACACCTATGTCTTTTGCATCGCCAATCAGGTGTACCGGAATTCCCTTGCTCTCACAGTGGGCGACAAGCTCATCCTGTGGGGCCGGCCTGGAGCCTATGGCTACAACTACATAGTCGGCAGGTATTTCTTCTTTCTTATCTTTGATATCTACTACAAGTGCTTTATCCGTAACTTCGGCAGCCTTAGCCTTCGTTATGCATTTGATATTTGCTTCTTCCAGGGCATCCATAACATATCCCGCGCGGGTAGCTCCAAGGTCTTTTCCGACAGCACGCAGCATTTCAATAATGGTAATCTCATTCCTGCCGTCTTTCTTATGCAGATATTCCGCCGTTTCAATGCCGACCAACCCTCCTCCGATTATTGCAATCTTACCAGCGGGGGTAACCTCATCCTCCAGAACGCTTTTGTAACCAACCACGTTTGGACGGCCTCCGCCCGGTATTTTCAGCATTATGGGCGCGCCTCCGGTTGCAAGGACTACTTCATCAGGAGCAAGCTTATCAAGGATCTCTTTGGTCACGGCAGTTCCGGTGCGAACATCAACTCCGGCTTTATAGACATGTTTCGCTCGTAACTTAACTGCCTCAAGGGTCTCTTCCTTCCGGGGAGCTAGGCCGGCCAATCGGAAAATCCCCCCCAATTCGTTGTCCTTTTCCGCCAGAATTACATTATGACCGCGGTTTTTGAGCGTGATGGCGGCTTCCATTCCCGCAACGCCACCGCCTACAACAAGAATTTTCTTGGCCTTTTCGGCGGGTTTGAGCGTATACTCAGCCTCCTTGCCAATAGCGGGATTCCAGAGACAGGTTATGTGAGGATAATCCGGATGCATACAGCGGTCAAAGCAGCCGGCCAGGCAGCCGATGCAGCGGACGATATCATCGGTACGCCCTTCTTTGGCTTTATTGCAGAATTCCGGATCCGCAAGCTGGGCGCGGCCGATATCCACCATATCCACTTTTCCACTCGCAATATACCTTTCAGCCTGATCCGGGTCATTGATTCTGCCGACTCCGACAACAACCATCTGGGTTTCCTTTTTCAAACGAGCCGCATTTTCTATATTGAAGCCTCTTGGCAGGTCCATTGGAGGCACAACATATTTAGAGCCGTGTCCCCAGCAATTTCCACGCGAGACATCAAGGGCGTCTACGCCGGCCTCCTTAGCCCATTTGCAGAACTGAATTACCTCTTCGGCAGTAAGACCATTTTCCGCATAATCGTCATAAGGACCGATCCGCATGAAAACAGGCATATCCTCGGGGATATTGGCCCGGATTTCGCGGATACATTCTAGCGGGAACCGTGCCCGGTTTTCAGGGGAGCCGCCATATTTGTCGGTTCTGCGGTTCATCGCGGGGCTGAGGAAAGCATGTGGGCCATAACCGTGCGCAGCATGGAATTCAACTGCATCAAAACCAGCTTTTACAGCACGCACCGCCGATTCACCAAAGGCTTTCACTACTTCTTTTATAAATTCTACAGTTGCGCCTTCAAGACCGAACTCCGGTTTATCGCTGGGGATAAATACCGGAAGCTCCGGATCCAGGTAGAACGTCGATATTCCGTCTTGCAGCATCATAAGGCAGGCCTTGCTTCCATTGGCATGGATCGCGTCGGTGAGAGACTTCATACCGGGAATAAACTTATCCTCGCTTATGTTCAAGATGCCCTCGGGAGCGGTAGGCGCGTGAATCGAGGTCCCTTCCGTAGTGATCAGCCCGCATCCTCCGGCAGCGCGTGCGGCAAGATAATCGATCATACGGTCTGTCACAAAACCTTTGTCGTGCACACAAGCCGCCATACCCGGAAGCTTTATGCGGTTTTTTAACTCAAGACCACGTATTTTTATTGGTTGAAATAATTGATCGTACATAAGTATACCCCTTCCATATTTATTTCCTAACGAGCCAGTGAACTAGTATGGGTTATACTAGAATTCCATATCACAAGAAGTCATTCGCTCCAGGATCTCATAATTACACATTTCAATAATTGCGGGCCCGACCTCTTCGATATGTACGGGATGATTCATGTAAGCCTCTAAGGTATCCTTGCTGTCAAAAACACCAATAAGACATACAGTCGCCGCTGTGGGACTTTGCATGAGATTGATACCCACCTTATAATCAATCGTGCCAGGGACAATGTCCTTAAGCTTATAAAGCAGATCAACTGCTTCCTGCGCTTTCTCGGGGTCGGCCAGTTTGAACGTACCGATATGCCATACCATGTGATTACCTCCACTTAGAATATTAGTTAGCACAATAAGTTGCTTCTTGCAACATATTATAACTTGCACCGTGTCAATTGTCAACTAAATTCTTTTTAAAATCAATTAAAATCTTCTAAAATATGCAATTACTCTATAAAATTTGTATATAATGCCCAATGACGAATAAGTATTTGCACTATTAACTTTTAACATAATTTTCAATTAGTAAGTTATTATTGTAAATTACATCAATTTAAACAACAAAAAGAGCGGCCAGGTTAAACCACTCTTATAAATCAACACTATTCGTATATTTAAAATCGGCATAATGTTACAGTCCTGAAAGCAGGAAAAGGATCCCCCGATAACAAATGGTCTCAAATGCAGTGGCCTTTTCATAACCTTCCGGATATACGTAGTATGCATTCGATAATTTCTCTGCTTCAAGGCTCTTTTGTGAAGGATGATTCATAGGGTAAAGACCAACTACAAAAGCGAATATAACTGAGGCAAAGTTCCTCCGGTTCTCAATTAAGGACGATGGGAAATACCTTGATGTGGCTAAAAGTAAAATATGATAAACATCTATACTGGTGGATCTAAATTCGGCAAGCTTTTCTATGCTGCAATTCACCTCAATACCATAGAAGATGCGCGAGGTTAAATGGATCATATCAATATGTTTAACAAACAAATTTGTCATCATTTGAGCGAACCCCTCTTTGCTCAGCTCACCATACTTGGCGAATTCAGCATATATATCGGTTTCCCAGGCAACCTGTTCCCGATGTAATAAATCCAGAAATATCTCTTCTTTTGAATGATAGTATTTATAGATGGATTGGCGTGTAAATGAAGTTATTTCAGAAATTGATTTGAAGGATACGGCATCATACCCTTGCTGCTTGAATATGGTCTCGCAAGCATCTATAATTTCTTTTTTACGGCATTCAATCTGCTCTTTTGATCGTGCTCTCTGGAAAATGGCGGGAGACACCTCGTCTGATTCCTGGCTCTCAGTTCCCTCAAACTCTTCGTAATTTTTACTTAAATCCATGAATACTCACCTTTAATTTCCCTTTTGTTGGGTTGATTTTATATTTAGCGTTATTATAACAGGCGGGACGCACAAGTGCCCCCGCCTGTTATGAACCGCTTACACGATAATCTTATTTGCCATATACTTCCTGCAAGCGAAGCAGATACTCGTACTTCTCCTTCGCATTGGCTTCGGCCTTCTGGAACAGTTCTTCTGCTCTTGCAGGGTTCTTCAGTGCCAGAGAGGTGTAACGAATCTCGCCGCGGATGAAGTCCTGATAGCTCTCGGTCGGAGCCTTGCTGTCCAGGCGGAACGGATTCTCACCATTCGCGGCCAGGCGGGGATCAAAGCGGAAGTTATGCCAGTAGCCGGCAGCTACTGCTTTCTTCTCTTCCGTCTGAGCCTTGCTCATACCTGCCTTAATTCCGTGTGTGATGCAGGGAGCGTATGCAATGATCAGAGACGGTCCGTTATAGCTCTCAGCCTCCACGAAAGCCTTAATGGTCTGGTTATAATCCGCGCCCATAGCCACCTGTGCCACGTATACATAGCCATAGCTCATAGCGATCGCCGCCAGATCCTTTTTCTTCACATCCTTACCGCCGGCAGCAAATTGTGCAACCGCACCCACGTTAGTAGCTTTGGACGCCTGTCCACCGGTATTGGAGTAAACCTCCGTATCGAATACCAGGATATTAATGTCACGTCCGGTGGCCAGTGCATGGTCTACGCCGCCGAAGCCGATATCGTAAGCCCATCCGTCACCGCCCAAAATCCACTGGGACTTCTTGCCAAGGAAATCCTGATCCTTCAGAATCGCCTTCGCTTCATCACATCCGCAAGCCGTCAGAGCCGCGATCAACTCCGTGGTAGCTGCTGCATTCTCGGTACCGTTATCATAGGTCTCTACATACTTTGCGATAGCCGTCTTGACATCTGCATTATCTGTATTTGCCTGCAGAGCCTCAAGCTTCGTTCTAAGGCCTGCACGCAGCGTGGACTGTGCCAGCTCCATGCCCAGACCAAATTCCGCATTATCCTCAAACAGGGAGTTGGACCATGCAGGGCCCTGTCCCTTCTTATTCTTCGTGTAAGGCGTAGACGGTGAAGAATTACCCCAAATGGAGGAGCAGCCCGTAGCGTTGGCAATGAACATTCTGTCGCCGAACAGCTGGGTCATCAGCTTCGCGTAAGGAGTCTCGCCACAGCCTGCACAGGCACCGGAGTACTCCAGCAGGGGCTGCTTGAACTGGCTTCCTTTAACCGTAGTCTCCTTAAACTTCGTCCACACTTCCGGCTTCTCCGGCAACGCATGAGCCCACTCGAAGATCTCCTGCTGCTTTATATTCTCTTCCAGAGGGGTCATTTCCAAAGCCTTAGCACCCTTCCTGCCGGGGCAGACATTGGCACAGGAACCGCATCCGGTACAATCCATCGCGGAAACCGTCATCGTAAACTTGTAACCGGGCATACCGGTCATATCGATCATCTTCATGTCCGCCGGAGCCTTAGCAGCCTCTTCCCCGGTCAGAATAACCGGACGGATCACTGCGTGAGGGCAAACATAAGAGCAGAAATTACACTGGATGCAGTTCTCCGTCACCCAGCAGGGTACGTCGACCGCAATACCGCGCTTCTCGTAGGCAGCCGTCCCTGAAGGAGTCGTTCCGTCTACATACTCTGTGAAGGCAGATACAGGCAGGTTGTGTCCATTGTGGGCATTTACCTGCTTCTGCACGTTATTAACAAAGTCTACCGTATCCTGGAAGCCGCCGCTTACCTTCGTCAGCAGATCCTCATCACCGGCTGTCTTCCAGCTTGCAGGAACCTCAACCTTTACAAAGGCGCCGGCACCGGCATCGATCGCGTCGTGGTTCATCTTAACAATCTTCTCGCCCTTGCGGCCATAAGACTTAGTAGCAGCTTCTTTCATATACTGAATTGCGTCATCCTTCGGGATTACGCCGGAGATTACGAAGAATGCAGACTGCAGGATCGTATTGATGCGTCCGCCCAGGCCAATTTCCTTACCCAGCTTAATACCGTCAATGGTGTAGAAATTGATATTGTGATCTGCGATATAGCGCTTCATCTGTCCGGGCAGGTTAGCCTCCAGGCCTTCCAGATCCCAGGAGCAGTTCAGCAGGAAGCTTCCGCCGTCTATTACTTCCTGTACCATGTCGTACTTATTCACATAGGAAGGATTATGGCAGGCTGCAAAGTTTGTCTTAGAAATGAAGTAAGTAGATTTAATCGGATCCTTTCCGAAACGCAGGTGGGAAATCGTCAGGCCGCCGGATTTCTTGGAATCATATTCAAAGTATGCCTGTGCATACATATCCGTATGGTCACCAATGATCTTAATGGAGTTCTTATTCGCGCCTACGGTGCCATCCGCACCCAGACCCCAGAACTTACAGGAGATTGTGGAAGCAGGTGTCGTAATCGGATCGTCACCGACCGCCAGAGACAGGTTCGTCACATCATCCACAATACCGATGGTGAATACCTTCTTTTCGGTGTTGTTAAATACGGCAATGATCTGTCCCGGAGTGGTGTCCTTGGAACCCAGTCCGTAACGTCCGGTAAATACAGGAGTGTTATGGAACCTGGTGTCCTTCAGAGCCGTTACTACGTCCAGATACAGGGGCTCGGCCAGAGCACCGGGCTCTTTTGTTCTGTCCAGAACGCTGATCTGCTTTACACTGTCCGGAATCACTTCGATCAGGTGCTTTGCGCTGAAAGGTCTGTACAGACGCACTTTTACTACGCCCACCTTCTTACCGGCAGCCATCAGGTATTCTACGGTCTCGTCAATGGTCTCGCAAACGGAACCCATCGCAATGATTACGTGCTCCGCATCGGGTGCGCCATGGTAGTTAAACAGCTTGTAGTCCGTACCGATCTTGGCATTGACTTTATCCATATACTCCTCTACGACCGCAGGAAACTCGTCATAGGTCGTATTACATGCTTCTCTTGCCTGGAAGAAAATATCCGGGTTCTGCGCAGAACCTCTCTGGCAGGGATGGTTCGGATTTAAGGCACTCTTACGGAAAGCATCGATTGCATCATGATCTACAAGGTCATTCAGCTCATCGTAATCCCATACTTCAATCTTCTGTAATTCATGGGAGGTGCGAAAGCCGTCAAAGAAATTCAGAACCGGAACCTTACCTTTAAGAGCTGCACAGTGTGCAACAGCGGTCAGGTCCATAACTTCCTGTACACTGGATTCGCAGAGCATTGCAAATCCGGTCTGGCGACATGCATAGACGTCAGAATGGTCACCGAAAATAGAAAGTGCGTGGCTGGCCAGCGCACGGGCAGATACGTCAATTACACAGGGAAGCTGTTCACCTGCAATTTTATACATGTTAGGGATCATCAGCAGAAGGCCCTGAGAAGCAGTATAAGTAGTCGTCAGCGCACCGGCTGCCAAAGAACCGTGTACGGCACCTGCGGCGCCTGCTTCAGACTGCATTTCGACAATTTTAACTTCCTGTCCGAAAATGTTCTTTCTGCCTTCGGTTGCCCACTGGTCTGCTACTTCCGCCATAACAGAAGAAGGGGTAATAGGGTAGATGGCTGCCACATCCGTGTATGCGTAAGATACATGGGAGGCGGCGTTATTACCATCCATGGTTTTCATTTTTCTTGCCATAAATCGTATTCCTCCTAGATAAAGTATTATCAAGCTTTTTTACCGTTCAACCCCATTATATACCAAGGTAACAAAATGTCAAATATATATTCAAAAAAGGCTCGAAAAAATTGCATTTTGCGATGAAATACGCTAGAATGACTACAGAGAAAAACCCTGCTTCGGATAACGCGGCAGACCATTGAAACTTCATATGTAACCAAAAACAAAGGAGGGGTACTATGAAACGCAAAAGAATTCTGGCCTGGATCGGCATTGTCTTGCTGGCAGGCATGTATTTAACCAATCTGGTACTGGCATTAATCGGAAGTGAATTTACCCAGAACATGCTGAAGCTCTGTGCCGTCTGCACGGTCGCCATTCCGATTCTTCTGTATGGATGTCTGGTCGCTATGGGCAAGACCGGGAAAAAACCGGATCAGGAAGAGTAAAAATGCACCGTCGTCCTGCGTGCGGTCCAGGATGACGGTGCATTGTTTTATCTGCCCCAGGTCTCGTACATCAGCATATCTTCTATCGAACGGCGCGCCTTTTCCTTCGGCTCATCTTCCGGATCCGGATAGCCAATGGTCAGAACGGCGACCACATGCTTATCCCCGGGAATTCCCAGGATATCCCGCATCTCCTGCTGGGCAAATAAGCCGGTCCAGCAAGCGCCAAGCCCCAGTTCTACTGCCTTTAACACAATGTGCTCCACTGCAATTGCGGTATCCCGGAGCACCAGTTTCTGCTCTTTATAAGGAGTAGTCTCATGAAACACCACTCCCTCCTCCTTCAGTCTCACCGCGCCATCCGCTACGCATACCAGGAATAACGGCGCCGTCAGCATCCATTTCTGATCATGTTCTGCATGAACAATCTTCTGTTTTATTTCTTCTGAACGCACCGCAATGAAATACCATGGCTGGGTGTGATTCCCCGAAGGAGCCACTCTAGCAGCCTCGATCAGCTGATGCAGAGTTTCCTCGCTGACCGGCTGATCTGTGTATTTGCGTATGCTCCTTCGCTTTTCAAAAATATCCATTTTTTAACACTCCTTCTAACGGAAAATAACCTCATCCCGGCCCGGTCCGTTGGATATCATGCTGATCCGTACGCCCAGCTCCTGCTCAATCGTCTCAATATATCCCCGGCAGTTCTCCGGCAGATCCTCATACTTCCGGATCCCACGGATGTCACACTTCCATCCCGGCAGAGCCTTCCACACCGGCTTCGCCCGCTTTAGTTTCTCCGTAGCCGGAAAATCCTTTGTAACCTTGCCGTCAATTTCATATCCCACACAGATCGGAATCTCATCCAAATAGCCCAATGCATCCACGATCGTCAGAACCACCTCCGTGGCTCCCTGAATCCGGCAGCCATAACGGCTTGCTACGGAGTCAAACCAGCCGATCCGGCGAGGTCTTCCCGTGGTTGCACCGTATTCGCCTTTATCACCGCCTCTGCGCCGCAGCTCCTCTGCCTCGTCACCAAAGATCTCACTCACAAAGGCACCGGCGCCTACTGCGCTGGAATAGGCCTTTACCACTACGGTAATATTCCGGATCGCATAAGGCGGAATTCCTGCGCCAATGGCGCCATAGGCAGCCAGTGTGGAGGAAGAGGTTACCATGGGGTAAATCCCATGGTCCGGATCCTTCAGGGAACCCAGCTGGCCCTCCAGCAAAATATTCTTGCCTTCCTGCAGTGCCTGGTACAGATAAGCCGACACATCACAGACATAAGGCGCTATCATATCCCGGTACTCTAGCAGGGTCTGCATCAGTACGTCCGGCTCCATCGGCGGTTCGTGGTAAAGATGCTCCAGCAGGATATTCTTTATCTCACAAATTTTCTCCACTCGTTCCCGCAGGGTCTTCGTGTTAAAAAGCTCGCTGACCTGGATACCGATCTTCGCATACTTATCCGAATAAAAAGGCGCAATTCCGGACTTGGTTGAACCAAAGGAATAGCCTCCCAGACGTTCTTCCTCGTATTGATCCAACATTACATGATAAGGCATCAGAATCTGTGCCCGATCCGATACCAGCACTTTCGGTTCCGGCACGCCCCTTTCCACCAGATCCTCCATTTCATTAATCAGATAAGGAATATTCAGCGCAACACCATTTCCGATCACGTTCGTGGTATGGTCATAAAACACACCGGATGGAAGCAAATGCAGTGCAAACCGACCATAGTCGTTGATAATCGTATGTCCCGCATTACTGCCCCCCTGATATCGGACAATGATATCCGACTCTTTTGCCAGCATATCCGTAATCTTGCCTTTTCCTTCGTCACCCCAGTTGGCGCCTACAATGGCTCTTACCATATAATTCCTCCCAAACTGCTCTTCATCCCAGCAGTTTCTATTGTAAACCGTGGGAAACTCCCACACATTACTGTATTTCCTTATTAACTATATACGAAAAAAAGCAGAAAATCAAGTAAAAACCAAGCCCCACCCTAAACACTGTTTTTCGTTCTCCCTTATGTCCAAATAATAGCCGATTTCTTTCATTTATTGCATTTTGTTACAACTTATTCTTTAAGTACGTCTATTTCTCCCAATTTTGGTGCATTTCGTGGCATTATTTGAATTTGATTCTATTTATCGTTATAATCTCCCTATCTACACCGGAGGAATGCTAACTTGTTATTACAACGGCTAAAATTACTGCGCTCTAAAATAAATCAAAGTCAATCTACCTTTGCCAAAAATCTGAATCTGTCCAGAGAAGCCTACTCTATGTACGAAACCGGCCGACGGCAGCCCTCTTGCGAGACCCTGGCTGCTATCGCCAGTTATTGCCATGTCAGCGTAGATTATCTCCTTGGGTTAACGGAAGTGCCGACCCCTGCCAGAGGCCTGAGCCCGGAAGAGGATTTTTTGTTAAAGGGTTTCGGACGGCTGGACAAACGCGGTCAGGACATCGCTCTGACCGTCATTCGTCATGAACTGCGCCAGCAAACGCCAGGAAAAACACCGGCTAAGCCTAATTAGCCGGGCTTTTTCAACGCCTACCCGGAAGGTTTTTACTTTCCTGTGAAATAATCAGGGGCTGCTGCTGCAGCCCCTGATGCTTTAGGAAATTCCCAGGTATTTCAAGAACCAATATACCAGGCCAAACAGCCAGGAACTGAATACACCATACAGAATTACCGGTCCGGCAATCGTAAAGATCTTACATCCAATTCCAAAGACCTGTCCCTCCGACTTGTACTCAATCGCCGGGGCCACTACCGAGTTGGCAAAGCCCGTAATGGGCACCAGCGCGCCCGCACCGCCCCGCTTCACAATGCCTGAAAACAGGTTAAACCCGGTCAGCAAAATGCTGCCGCCGATCAGGCAAAGCAGCATGACCGAGCTGGCGCCGTCCTTCTCCAGCCCGGTGCTCATAAACCAGTTCGTCAGTGCCTGCCCCAGTATACAGATGATTCCCCCGATGAGAAAAGCCCATAACATATTGACCGGTGTACTGTGTACCGGTGTCACTTGTTTAATATAATCGTTATACTGTTGTTGATCCATAATACTCCTTCCTTCAGCTTCCGTTGATTCCTAAAAAAAAGTAGAAGAATGCCCCCAGCATTTTCCCAAACGCCAAGCTAAATATTACGTATTGCAGCCCGCCTGCCAGACGAAACCTGCGGCTCAGAATCGGTAACACGTCCAGGGTTTCTGCAAGACACATAATTAGTGACCCAATAAAAACCCCATAGCAGATTCCCAGGACTCCGCATAGCACCTGCCCGCCCGGGATTGAAAAAGGGTAGAAATACAGTACGCTTCCAAGCGTTCCCCCCAGAATAATACTGTCCTCGTACAGACCTACCCGATGAGCCGTACCTGTTTTAACCGCCAAGCGCTGCACCAGGCCAATGGCCACAATAAATGCATATACAGCCCCAGCCGTGATACCTCCTGCCGCCAGACCGATCATTCCTAATAACAGCTGTTCAAAGAACATCTACATCATCCTCTTTCCTTCCGTCATTTTCAATGATTGCCGCATTGACCTCTTCTTCGTATATCCGCATCTGCACCTCCAAAGGTGTCGGGTCATCCGATACGCGCAGCTTGGATATATGATTGAAGAACACCACGATTCCCAGGAAAAGCCCCAGGCAATAAGTCCACTCCAGAACCGTTCTTCCATCCGAAGGCGTACCTGTAATCAGAGGATACAGTGCCTGAAAAATGGAACTCACATCCACGTCATTATTAAAGGTCATAATGGCAAACGCAGCCCCGGTAAAGGTAATCAGGCAGACAATCGCCGTCTTTAAGAAACTGGCCAACGACTTCTTCTTAGGCTTCTTACGGCAATCCACTACCACATCCGCCTCTCCCAGAAGTGTAACCTGGATCTGCGGATCCTGCGCCTGGATTCTGCTAAGAATCTGAATTGCGGAAATCACATAGCGGTGTTTTCCACCCGCCGGAACCTCCAGGATCAAAAGCTTCTCCCATTTTTGCTTTTCCGAGGTGCTGTCACACCAGATCTCCGCGACCTGTCCCAGCCGGATCTGCCGCTCACGGGATGCGGCTTTGGTTTTTACTTTTACATAGATTTCTTTCTTCATAGGCTGCTCACCTTGTTCCAGACAAGAATTGCATCAGAAGAAACGCCTTTGGACTGCCCCAGATAGCTCCACATCCACCATGTCAAAAGACACAGGACAAGGAATACCAGGACAATCCCTATAATTCCTGCTCGTTTCATGCTCCAACAACTCCTTTCGGAATTTAGTATGGCTTTTTATCCAAATTTTAATCGAAGATGCTGCAAAATCCGTTTTTCCATCCGGGAAACCTGCACCTGTGAAATTCCCAGCACCGCAGCCACCTGTGTCTGCGTCTGATCTTTAAAATAACGCAAATCAATTAATTGCCGTTCTACGCCCGTCAGTTCTTCTAATACATGCTCCAACATCATCTCATTTAAAAGTTTCTCCTGAAAATCCGACTCCTCCTCCAGCTTATCAATTAAGCAGATATCACTGCCCTCGCTGTGATAAATTGTTTTATAAATCGACTCCACTTCTGCCCCGGATTCCAACGCCACCGCCAGCTCCTCTGCTTCTACTCCCAGCTTGTCCGAAAGCTCTAAGAGCGTTGGCTCCCGGCCCAGCTGCGTCCCCAGCTGTTCCCCTGCATATTTTGCTTTCATGGCCATTTCCTTCAGAGAACGGCTCACCTTGATCATCCCGTCATCCCGAAGAAAGCGCTTTACCTCTCCGCTGATAATCGGCACCGCATAGGTAGAGAACTTCACTTCATAGGAGAGATCGAACTTATCAATTGCCTTTAGTAGTCCGATGCTGCCAATTTGAGCCAGATCCTCCAGGTCATGCCCACGTCCTACAAAACGCCGGACAATACTCCAGACTAACCCCATATTTTCCGTGACCAGACGGTCTCTGGCTTCCCGGTCACCGTTCTTTGCTGCCTTTAGCAGACAGAGATTTGTATCCATGCACATAAGCCATCACCGTCTGCCAATCATTTTTTTCATTGTAACCAGCGTTCCTTTACCCGGCTCAGATTCTACGATTACCTCTTCCATAAATGCTTCCATAAAATAGAATCCCATACCGGACCGGTCACCGGAAGGCTTTGAGGTAAACAGCGGCGTCCTGGCCTGCTCAATGTCCTCAATGCCGATTCCATGATCCCGCACCTGTACCATCACCTGGGAACCTTCCAGCTCCATCGTCAGGGTAATGTTCCCCTCCCGGCCTTCATATCCATGAAGAATCGAGTTACTGACCGCTTCGGAAATAGCCGTCTTAATGTCCTCCATTTCTTCCATGGTTGGATCCACTCGTGTCAAAAAGGCAGTCGCTACCGCCCTTGCAAAGGATTCATTCTGGGACCTGCTTTCTATAATCAGTTCCATTCTTTCCTTTCGTGCTTCCATCATATCCTTCCACTCTCCTTCCTATTTCAGTAAGGCCCCTTCTCTGTCTTCATATTTTTTTACAAGTTTTTCGATTCCGGACATCTTAATCAGACGCTCCGTCCTCCGCCCGGCTCCATATATGGCCACGTCACCTCCGGATTCCTGCATTCTCTTATACCGGCCCAGGATGAGGCCGATGCCGGAGCTGTCCATAAAGGATGTCGACGAAAAGTCCAGAACAACGCGCTTAATTTCATTTTCCGCCAGTAAACTTTCTGAATCCTGCTGCAGATCGCGGCAGCTGTGGTGATCCAGTTCCTCCGGAAGATGGATCACAAGATTTTCCCCAATGAGTTCGTATTCCATGCTGTCTCCTTTCACGTTTTGGTGTCAATTCAATAAAAAATATACAAAAAATAAGACCTGCACCTTGTTTTTTCTTCTGGTGTAGGTCTTATTTTATTTGTCTGCCGGTAGTCAGGGGAAGGGTTAGCCTACCCGCCGTTTAGCCAGGCTGAAGTATTCGCTCTGAGGGAAACGATTCACAAGATCATTAAAATACTCCGCTGCCTTTGCTTCATCCTGCTTTGCTTCATAACAGAATCCCATATAGTAGATCGCCGGATCATAGTCCTTATTCAAATCCAGACAGGACTGGAATTCGGCAATGGCGTCATCGTATTTGTAGCTGTCTGCCAATGCCTTACCGCTGCTAAAGATTTCCTCCAGCATGCCGCCTCCTTCAATAAATTCCTTCAGCTGATTATAACTAGCCATAAAGGCTTCGGAGTCCGCTGCGGAAGGATTGATCCCGGTAAACGCGCGTGCCAGCTCTCCCAACTCCTCCTTGGAATAATGGAAGTATGCCACAAACAGCCGGTCATAGTTCGTCAGGGTACCGTCCTCACCAATATACTGCTCCATTTGCGCTGCCATGGCGTCCCGCTCACTTGTAAGCGTCTCCACCTGGCTGTTTAAGCTGTTGATCTCTGCATCCTTGCCGCTTAGCTTCTCAGCGTAAGAGATCATGGTCTGGTTCCAGCGGACATTTTCCGCCTGCTGCGCGGAAGGGCGGATCAGGAAAAAATAGGCGCTGACAGCAATAGCCAGTCCCAGTAACATTCCCAGGGTCATCAGCAGTACCCGCGGTTTCTCCGAATATTTTGGCACAATGACCTCATTAGAGGCCTGCTGCGCAATCTGCTGCTCCAGATAACTCGCTTGCTTGGCTTTCGGTCTGGTGGCTTTACCTTTTACCTCCCTGATATATTTCAGGCAATAGGTATTTCCCCTGTCAATTTGCAGAGCATGCTTCAGAATCCGTCCCGCTTTGGAATAATCGTTCTCTCTAATATACAGCAGCGCCAGCAGCTGATAGGCTTTAATCATTTTCGGGTACTGGCTGATTACGCCCCGCAGCTGTATAATGGCCAGATCCTCACTGTCATTCTGCGCATATTCCAGCGCCAGATTAAATTTCTTAACCGCCTGGTTCATATTCTCCAGCCCGGACTTGTCACCTTGTACCTGCTCCAAATACTGGTTCGCCAGATTGTCCTCCGGCTGCAGGTTCTTACTGACCACCCATTGGCAAAGGGCTTCCACGAATTCCCCCAGCTCATAGTAAATCAGACCCAGGAGGTTGCGCGCCGGGATGTTTTTCTTGTCAAACTGAAGACTTTTGCTTAATGCCTCAATGGCACCGGTCAGATCCCGCATCCGTGCCTTCTCCAGGCCTGTATTATAATAGCTGTTGGAAATCCGGACAATCTTTTTGTATATTGATACGTCGGCGCCACAGCGCAAACACAACCGTCCGGCCCCTAACGTATTTCCACATTGGTAACAGATCATTACTGGCGCTCCTTCTCTTTCAATATCTCCAACATAATATCGGTCATATCACGCAAATTCATATTCACAATTACGTCTTCTGCCTGGTCTATTTCTTTGCTGGGCTTGAATTTGCTCAGTTCTTCTTCATAGTTAATCATAACGGCATTTCCTCCTAAGTTCTCTTTTACCGATGTTAATACCTGCGAATTGCTGCGCACTTTGTGCGCCCGCAATCCTGCTTTTTCATGCAAGCATGAAACGTATGACTTTTTGACCCTGGTATCATTATAATATACCACTCGGATTATGCAAGAAATTTCTTCCGCAGAAATCGACTTAATTGTAGAAATCCGGATTTTTTGGGCTTTTCCCCCAAGTTTTTATTGACAAGTATATCGGCTTCCGATATACTATGGGTAGCTGTATATCGGAAGCCGATATATCGTCTAATGATATAGCCGTACCAACTTCATGAAGGGCAGCCTTTTCATGGTTTCAGAAAGGAGGCGCCACATGCCGGAGAGTAGTGAACGCGGAGCGCTTACCGAGGGGGTTTATTACATTCTTCTTTCCCTCTGTCAGCCACTGCATGGATATGGCATTATGCAGAAAGTCTCTGCGATGAGCGGCGGCAGAGTCAGCCTGGGAGCCGGTACCTTATACGGCGCCCTGAATACGCTCGTGGAAAAGGGATGGATCCAGTCTGCCGGAAGCCAGGAAAATTCCCGTAAAAAAGAATACTGTATTACAGCTGCCGGACAGCAGGCCATCCTGTGGGAAATGGAACGGCTGCAAGAATTGCTGGATGCCGGTAAAACGTTCCGGGAGGAGAAAACATGAGAACAAGCATCTGGAAAGCATATTATAATGAAGAGAAAGAAGAACAGTGGCTGCAGGAAATGGCGGCCCAGGGGCAAGCTCTGATTCATTATAAGTGGGTCCACTATGTATTCGAGCCCTGTGAGCCAGGTGAATACCTTTACCGGGTTGAATTCCTGGAGCATATGGCATACCGCCCCGAAAGCCGTCTTTACCTGCAATTCTTAGAAGATATGGATATCGAATGTGTCGGTACCTGGATGCACTGGGCAGTCCTGCGTAAGAATAATAGTGGCGAGCCCTTTCAGATCCTTACGGATTACGATTCCCGGATCCGTCAATGCAGGAAAGCATGCCGCTGGTATATGGTGTTCTTTCTATTAGAACTGGCGATACTACTGCTGGAAGCATGGGCCGGACTTTACGACTATTTTGTATCCGGTGATTTTTCCCTGGCATTCCCGCTCTGCGTGCTGATAATCCTGCTGTTCGTGCTGGGGATTGGAAACCAGTGCCGCCGGCTGCGCCGCACATTAAAGCGCTACCAGAGGGAGAAAGCGATCTTTGAAGCCTGATAATTTATAAACAAAAATAAATGGAGGAAGTATTAATGAAGCTGGAAGTCAAGAACATCAAAAAGTCCTTCGGAGAAATAGAAATTCTCCATGGCATGACCTTTGAGGTAGAGAGCGGTAAAGCCTTAGGCCTCCTTGGTCGGAACGGTGCCGGAAAGACCACGACCATTCGGATCCTAATGGATATTTTCCGGGCTGATTCCGGCGAAATTCTTCTGGACGGCAAGAAATTCGAACCTCGCATGCACCCGGTTGGCTATCTGCCGGAGGAACGTGGACTCTATCCGAAGAAAACCGTGCTGGAACAGATGATTTATCTGGGCCGGCTGCGGGGCCTGGACAAAAAGGAAGCCGAAGCCAACAGTATGCACTGGCTGAAGCGTCTGGAGGTGGACCAGTACGCCAAGCGAAAGCTGGATACGCTGTCCAAAGGAAACCAGCAGAAGGTACAGCTGGCCTCCGCACTGGTAAGCAATCCGGAAATTGTCATTCTGGATGAGCCTTTTAGCGGCCTGGATCCGGTGAACTCCCGGATTTTAAAGGATGTGATTCTGGAGCTGATTGGAGAGAACCGTCTGGTGATCTTTTCCAGCCATCAAATGAGCTACGTGGAAGAATTCTGTGAAGAAATTGCCGTCATTAACTTCGGAGAAGTCGTACTCGCCGGACATTTAAAGGAGATCAAGCGAGAGTTCGGTAAAGACCGGCTGATCCTGAGCTCTGACAACTATTCTCTTACGGAGCTGTCCGACATCTGCCAGGAACGCTTCCAGGGACTGATCGAACAGAATAAAGTCGCTAAGAACTTCCTGATCCTCAAGCTGACTGCCGGTAAGACCCGCGCAGACCTGCTGTCTGCCCTGTTAACTACTGACGTCTGTGTTGAGCATTTTGGAGTCTATGAGCCTTCCCTGAACGACATTTTCGTTGCAAAGGTCGGCGATGAAGAAACACTGGGAGGTGCTAAATGAAGAATTTATTCATTATATTAGGATTCGAACTTGGAAATTATCTGAAGAATAAGGCTTACATGCTCATGACCATCCTGGTAGGAGTTCTGGCAATCGCCGCCATGTTTCTCCCCCATGTAATCGATCTTTTCGGAGAAGACACCAGTGATGCACAGGTTACCATGGCACTCTGCGATCCGGATGAGACCATCTCCGATGAGCTTTTGGCCTCCTTTTTCCCGGATTGCACCTTCCAAAGAGTAGATGAGCCGGCACTAAAGGAGAAGGTAGAGCAGCAGCAGGTCGATGCAGGCTTCCTGGTGACTTCTCCGGAATCCTTTGAATATGTCGTGTATAACAAAGGCATGTGGGATTCCGAGCAGGAAATCTTCCGCTCGCTGATGCAGACCGAAGCCTTCCGGCATTACTGCGAGGTCAACAATCTGAATTATGCGGAGCTTGCCGGCACTCTCGGGACAGAGATTTCCAGTACGGAAACAGTACTTGGCAAAGACTCTACCCAGAATTACTGGTACTGCTATGCCTTAGTGATTGTCGTATTTATGCTGATTGTCTTATACGGCGTCATGATCGCCACCTCGGTTACCGTCGAGAAGAGCAACCGCTCCATTGAGGTCCTGGTCACCAGTACCAGCTCCAGCAGTCTGCTGTTCGGCAAAGTAATCGCCGGAGCCATTGCCAGCATCTTACAGTGCGGTTTTCTTCTGGGAGGTCTCCTGCTTTCTTACCGGATTAACCAGGAAGCCTGGGGACACCGGCTGGATTTCCTGCTCGACATTCCCGCAGAAGTACTGCTGACCTTCGCCTTCTTCGGACTCTTCGGCTTCCTCTTCTATGCCTTCCTCTATGGCATGATGGGCGCCCTGGTATCGAAGACCGAGGATATTAATAAAACCACCGGTAATGTACAGATGGTTTTGATGGTCGTATATTTCCTCGTATTATTCCAGATCCAGAGTCCGGATGGAATTGTAATCAAGATCGCTTCTTATCTGCCGATCAGTTCTTACAGCGCCATGTTCATCCGGATTGCCATGGGAACCGTCTCCGCCTGGGAAGTCATTCTCTCCGGAGTTATACTGGTGGCTTCCACCATCGGCGTCGGAATCCTGGGAGCAAAGATCTACCGGAACAGCACCCTCCGCTATGGCAATCCCATTAAGATCCGCCATGCTTTGAAGGGACTGAAGCAGTCTTAGTGTAATAAGAAACAATTTCCTATCAGACAAGTAAAAAGAGCAGGGGAATGGGAGGGTCCTGCTCTTTTTGGGAGAAAAACTATTAACAGTTAAAACGTAACATGTTTTATAAACGATTGCAAGAGTAGGACGGCTTTTTTAGCAGCTTCTTAACAGCTTATCCGACCTCCTCTGCCATACGGTAACCAATGCCAATCTCTGTAAAAATGTACTGCGGCTCCGCCGGATTTTCTTCGATCTTCCGGCGGATATTGGCCATATTCACCCGGAGAATCCGGTTGTCCTCCTCTATATACGGTCCCCAGATCTGGGTCATAATCGCATCGTGGGTAACTACCCGTCCGGCGTTCTTCGCTAAAAGAGACACCAGCTTATACTCTACGCCGGTCAAGTGTACCTCTTCCCTCTTCAGGGTCACAATTCTCTTCTCAAAATCAATGCACAGATCCCCCACCTGATAGCAGGAGCTGGGACTGCCGCTGGCCGTCAGCGGCTGATTGCTGTGACGCAGGGCTGTACGGATCCGGGCAAGCAGCTCCGAAGAACCAAAAGGCTTCGTGATATAGTCATCGGCCCCCAGATCTAATGCCTGTACCTTTTCCTTCTCCTGGGTTCTGGCGGAAATCACAATCAGCGGAAGGTTCGACCATTCCCGTACCTGACGGATAATTTCACTGCCGTCCATGTCCGGCAGCCCCAAATCCAGCAGCACCAGATCCGGACAGCGGGAAGTAATCATGGAAATTCCCTCTTCCCCTGTATTCGCCATACTGATCCTATAATTTTGAACGGAAAGAGCTGTCTTAATAAAGTTGCAAATACTCTTCTCATCCTCTATAATTAAAATATGCAATTTAGTGGACATGCGCATTCTCCTTTTGCATAGATTTCCCAAAAAGCAGTACTATGATGTTGGGGGCAAAAGGTATTTTGACCCCTGATACCTACGGATTGCTACGCACTTTGTGCTTCCGCAATCCTATAAATAATGTATCATCTGAAAAGTATTCCCTCAAGAATCCACTATCATTCTTAGCGGTATATTAACATAAATGCATCCGCATATTTTATCGAGGTGACTTATGAAAAAACAGATACTCCGAAACCTTACCATCACGATCCTTTTGCTTTGCGTAGCCTCTCTGCTGTCCATGATCTATTTCTCCGCCACGGACCGGAAAAGCAATGCCGCGATCCTCTACATCCTGGCGCTGGTGCTGATCGCCCGCTATACGGATGGCTATCTCTGGGGCATTCTGGCTTCCGTCGTGGGAGTGATTGCCGTAAACTTCTTTTTCACCTATCCCTATTTTGCCTTTAACTTCACGATCAGCGGCTACCCGGTGGCTTTTATCGGAATGCTGACCATTTCCATTATTACCAGTGCAACGACCACCCATTTGCGGAAGCAAACGCAAATCAATGCAGAACGGGAAAAGATTCTGCAGGAGGCCGAAAAGGAAAAAATGCGGGCAAATCTCCTGCGGGCGGTTTCTCACGACTTACGTACTCCCCTGACCGGCATCATTGGCGCGAGTGCCACCTTTCTGGAAGAGGAGGAGGCATTGAGCAGCACAGAGAAACGTGAACTGATCCAGCATGTCCAAGAAGATGGACAATGGCTGCTGAACATGGTTGAGAACTTACTCTCCATCACTCGGATCCATGGCGAAACTGCCCGTGTGACCAAGACCATGGAAGCAGTGGAGGAAGTGGTATCCGAAGCCGTCAATAGGCTCAAGAAGAGACTTCCCTCTGCCTCAATCGCTGTTCAAGTTCCCAATGAGCTGATTATGGCGCCCATGGATCCAACGCTGATTGAGCAGGTTCTCATCAATTTGATGGAGAACGCCGTCTGCCATTCCAAAAGTACTAAGCCCATCCAATGCATGGTAGATGCCGATGAACAATTCGTTCATTTTTTGATCTATGACTTTGGGATCGGTATTGCGGAGGACCGCCTGGAAACCATTTTTGACGGCTATCCGGCCCATGAGCATAAAAGTGCCGATACCAGAAAAGGAATGGGAATCGGTCTTACCATTTGTAAGACGATTATCAAGGCACACGGCGGAACTATCTCTGCCGCTAACCATGAGGAAGGAGCCATTTTCTCCTTCACACTGCCGCTGCAGGACGAGAATATGCCTTCTTAGAATAGTAAGCTTGCCAGATAGACCGCTGCCGACGCCCCCACCGCCACTGTTAAAAGCCCTTTCCCCCAAAAAGCCAGCGCTACAGCTGCTATGGTTCCTACTGCTGCTGTAGCCGCAGACCCGGTGGCTTCCAGAATATCCGGAAATGTCATCGCGGACAGCACCGCATAAGGCACATAATATAAGAAAGACCGAACCGTAACATTTTCAATTCTTTTCCGCACGGCTGCCATCGGCAGCATCCGAATCAGGTAGGTCACTCCGGCCATTACGCCGACACTGATTAACACTCTGGTCATATCCATTTATTCTTCCTCCCTCTCTGCCTTTACGGGGAACAGCACGGCTGCAATTCCGCTGACAAGAATCGTAATGATAATAATCCCCCAGCCTCCGGACAGTTCCTTTATCCATGGCAGATACCGGATACCAATGCTGCAAAGTCCGGCGAATACTACCGTAAACAATACCGGCCGGCTTTTTCTGGCCGGAGGAACAATCACCGCGATAAACATTCCATACAACGCAATCCCCAAGGCTCCCGAAAGCCTCTCCGGCAGCAGATTCGTCGCCATCCCGCCGATCAGTGTGCCGCCGGTCCAGCCGGCCACCGGCAGCAGAATCATCCCTGCCATATAAGCGGCGGATAGCGGACCGGGATGCTGCATGGATACTGCGAAAATCTCATCTGTCACCCCAAAGGACACCGCCAGTCGCTTCCGCAAGGGCATCTTTTCTTCCACCTTCTGCGACAGGGACAGGGACATTAAAAAATACCGAAGATTAATAACCAGTGTCGTGACGGCAATCTCCAGACAAGTCCCTCCCGCCAGAATCAGATTTGTCCCTGCAAACTGTCCGGCACTGGTCAGATTGGATAAGGAAATCAGCCCCGCCACCCACAAAGGAAGACCTGCCAATACCGCCCGCATTCCATACGCAAACGATACCGACAGGTAGCCCAGACATATGGGCAGGCCATCCTTCAGGCCTTCTATAAACTCCTTCTTCTCTCTCATCTTCCTTTCTCCTTACCGGCTTTTTCCCGCTGCGCGGTACGGTATGGCTTTCGTACCTGATAATAGCAGATCATATGCACCACTGCCGTAATAAACCAGGTAATCGGATAGGACACATACAAGGTTCCCAGGGTAGGATTCCATACAAATATGGTAAAGATCCACAGGATCCGCAAACCGCAGGCGCCGATTGTGGAGACAATCATCGGCATTATGGAATATCCCATTCCCCGCAGGGTGCCTACCATCGTATCCATCCAGCCGCAAGTAAAAAACAGGGGCAGAAACCAGCTAAGGCGCAGCACCGCATAACGGGTCACTTCCGCATCGGAAGTATAGAGGCCGAGCAGCTGTTCCCGAAACAACAGCAGCAGACCGCTTAAAGCCAGACCGGTAATCGTTGCCAGGATCAGGCAGTTCTTCAGTACCTTTCCGACCCGGTCCTGACGCCCTGCGCCCAGGTTCTGTCCCGTAAAGCAAAGGGCTGCATGGTGAAAGGCATTCATTCCGGCATAGGCAAAGCCCTCCAGGTTGGAGGCTGCCGTATTTCCCGCCATTACTACGGAGCCGAAGGAATTGACCGAGGACTGGATCAGTACATTTGACAACGAAAAAATAGACCCCTGAAGTCCGGCCGGAAGCCCCGTCCGGATAATTCTCTTCATCTTACTCTTATGAATTTTCAGTTTCTTTAAATCCAGGCGCAGACTGCCCTCTGCCTTCAGAAGGCAGCGGACGACCAACCCCGCAGATATACACTGGGACAGTACGGTGGCCAGAGCCACTCCGGCCACACCCATCTCCCACTCAATAACAAAATACAGGTTCAGCAGTACATTCACCACACCGGCCGCCATCAGGTAATACAGCGGGCGTCTGGTATCTCCGACGGAGCGCAGGACGGCACTGCCAAAGTTATACAGCAGAATCACCGGCATTCCGGCGAAGTAAATTCGGATATATAAGGCGGCATGGTCCAGCACGTCATCCGGCGTTCCCATCCAGCTAAGAAACAACTCCGCCAGTAAGATTCCCACGCCGGCCAGTACTACCCCACAAATCAGGCTCAGGGCAATTGCCGTATGCACGGTCTGATTCACATTCTCATCCTGCCCTGCACCATAAAATTGTGCTACCAGTACGTTAACACCTACTGAGAAGCCAATGAATACATTGGTCATCAGGTTGACCAGAGAACCGGTAGCACCCACTGCCGCTAATGCATGCCGGCCTGCATAACGGCCTGCAATCGCTACATCTGCCGCGTTAAAGAGCAGCTGCAGCATTCCCGAAATCATCAGCGGGACCGCGAAAATCAAAATTTTCCGAAACAGCGGACCATTGCACATATCCATTTCATAGGTTTTTGATTGCATTTTTTAATTCCTTCTATACTTATCGGTATTTACCGTATGCAAAGCTATTACATTTGTTTCCTTACCACTCTGTAGTCGTCATCCATCCGGAAATAGGGACAGGAAAAGGCGGCTCCTTTTAAGAAGTTCAGCATTTCATCTTCATCCAGACTGACCTCACAGGTATAGCATTCATCCTCTTCGTCAAATACGTAGTTGATACAATATTCGCAGTTTGCCGCTTCCTTCACCACGCACCTCCTCGTTATTGGCCGAATGGCCATTAGTTATACCCGAAGGGTACTCCTCGTTATTGGCCGAATGGCCATCGGTTATACCCGAAGGGTGCTCCTTATACAAACATGTAGCCGCCCATTTCCAATACGTTGACGGCTTCATCGAATTTCTCTTTCTTTACCAGCACATAATCCGTATGGAAGGTCCGAATTACAAAAAGTCCGATTCTGGCGTTGGCCAGTACCGTCGTCAGCTTTGCCAGAATTCCTACCGTAGAGAACTCCAGGGTTCCCATAATCCGGAATCCGCGCCAGCCGTCGTCACAGCTCAGGCAATCGGCCGGTACCTGATCGGAAGCACATACCAGCGACAGCTCTTCATCGGTCTTTGCCACAAAGCAAAAGGTATCTTCGAAATTCACCTGGGATATATCCTTGATTTTACAAATAGACATTTCTCTCTCAATAACTTTTAATTCCATCGTTTTCCCTCCTTCTTAATAACCTGTTCAAAAAGTGACTGTCCTGGTCGCAATCCGCTCTGTAAATTCCTGATCATGCTCTACAAAGAGTAAGGTTGGCTCAAATTTCAAAAGCAGCTCTTCCACCTGCATCCGCGAAAACACATCCATAAAGTTCAGCGGTTCATCCCAGAGATACAGGTGCGCCGGCTGGCACAGGCTCCGCCCCAGCAGAACCTTCTTCTTCTGTCCTTCACTGAAATTGGACAGATCCTTCTCAAACTGCACCCGCGGAAAATCCAGCTTACGCAGAATGGCTAAGAACAGACCTTCTTCAATCCCACACTTTCTGGCATACTCCAACACACTGCCCTTCAAAAAAGCCGTACTCTGCGGCACATAAGACAAAATCAGGCCGCTGCCTAGACGCACCGTACCGCTGCAGGCGATCTCCTCTCCCATAATCCGCTTCAGAATGCTGGATTTACCGCTGCCATTCGAGCCCTGCAGGGAAATCCGCTCTCCCCGGCACAGGGTAAGATTGATCCCGGAGCAGACTTGCCGCTCTTCATAAAACAAGGACACATCCCGTAATACCAAAAGCTCTTCCTTCGGATATTGCAGCGGATTAAGTTTCAGACTCTCTACTGTTTCCAGATTTTTTAATAAGGAAGATTTTACTTCGATGGCACGCTCCTGGCGGTGTTCCAGATTTTTACGCCGCTGCTGCATCCGTCGGGACTTCTCTCCGATATAGGCTCGGGTATCGATGTTCTTCTCATGAGCCATAGACTTATGGCCAATCTTCGTGGCCTCCACCGCATCGCCCCATTCCCTGGTCTGGCGGGCTGCTGCATGCAGCTTCTTAATATCCTTTTGCAGCCGCTCATTCTCCCCCTGCTCAAAGGCATCCCGCATCTGCTTATTCTGGTACCAGGTAGAGAAATTCCCCTTCTGCACTTCAATATTAGCCTTATTAATCGCCAGAATATGATCTACACAGGCATCCATGAACCGCCGGTCGTGAGACACCAGAATAAAACCTTTCTTAGAATTCAGGTACTCACTTACCAGCCGGCGCCCCTTCTGATCCAGATGGTTCGTCGGTTCGTCAATTAGCAGGAAGTTCCCCTCCTTGGCAAAGAGCACTGCCAGCAGCACCTTTGTCTGCTCCCCATTGGACAGCGTATCAAAGGGCCGGAACAGTACCTCCTCCGGGATTCTCAGCTTAGAGAACTCCCGCAGTACCTTCCAGAACTCATGCTCCGGATCTGCCTGTGTCACTACCTCCATGGTATCCAGACGCTTGTCCGCTATGGCAAATGGAAAATAGTCAAAGGGCACATTGGCAGAGATATTACCGCTGTATTCGTATTCCCCCATCAGGAGCTTTAAAAAAGTGGTCTTTCCCCTACCATTCCTTCCGGTAAAACCCAGCTTCCAGTCCGTATCCATCTGAAAGGATACGTTATCAAAAATTAGATCATAATTCTCCTCATAAGAGAAGGTTAGATTGGTAATTTGTATTTGTGACATTCTCTCCAATATCTCTTTTCCCCTTACGCTCCTTTGACAAGGACCAAGGAAATGGCTGCAAGAATCTTCATTCCCACAGCCAATCGATACAAAAAGATGCGCCCGCCAGCAGGCAGGAATCTTATAACTTGACAGGATTAAATGGAATGAAATATGTTCCCTGCAGTACGCAACTATAAACAGGCCGTCCAGCCTGCTTTCCAATAACACGTAATTTCTTCTGCAAGAAACATTACTTCATCTTTTCACCTCAAATCCGTTTATTCCTTAATGTAGTATACTTCAGGTTAAACCACCTGTCAACCTTCGTTTTGCAAGGATTCCTGACCCTTCCCTGACTTCTTGCAATACTCCAGATAGCTCCTTTTAATCGCAGGATACAACCCCTGAGAAATTGGAATCTGATACCCATTCTTCATATGAAACTGCCGTCCTTCCATCTGGCGGACATATGCCTGGTTCACCACGTATGACTGGTGCGGCCGGACAAACTGCTGCTCCGCCAGTAAGGGGGCAATCACCTTATCCATCGACTCACGCAGAGTTACACTGCGGACCTCTTTATCGCCTGTCAGCGTAAAGGTCAGCGTATGATTCCACCACTCTCCGTATTGAATAGATTCTATCGGCAGCCGCATAACCCCTTCCTTGGTGCGGATCTGAAACCATTTATCCGAATTCTTCTTCACCTGAGCCAGTGCAATATCCAGTTCTTCATAGAGTTTTTCCATTTCCACCGGCTTCAGAAGGTATCCGGAAGCCCGGACACGGAAGGCATCCACGGCAAAGTCCCCGGATCCGGTTATATAAATCAGCGCCGCCTGCTTGTCCAGGCTCCGGATCTGATCCCCCAGTTCGATCCCGGTTACCAGCGGCATCACCACATCTAAGATATACACATCAAAATTGCCGCTCTTAGCAATATCATCTAACAGTGCTACAGAATCCTTATAATATTGAATCTGAAGATCCAGTGCCGGATTGTACTCTTGATAAACTTGTAAGAACTCTTTGACAATCGCAAGCTGTATCTCGTTATCGTCACAAACTGCAATCCTGGTCATACTACCCAACTCCTTTACTTTCGTCTCCATTATCCCCTTAAATTATAGCACACATTTTCTTTTTTACAACTGTCAAAGATGGAAAAATACCTAACTTCGGGCCATTGGCCCGAAGTTAGGTTGTCAATATTGATCCGATCAAGGAAGATACCTCACCAGTATATAAAAGTGTCAGCCGGTGCATAGCTCGCGTACAAGCGATATAGAGTAAATTCCTGTCATATTCGGTGCTGTATTGATCGCTGTTTACATAGGGGATTATCACTTCGTCAAACTCCAATCCTTTTGACATTTGGATTGATGTGATGGATATGCCGTTCGCAAAGCGGGTGCTGTCCGGTGAAATCAAATGAACATCATTGTCCGCTGATAAAAAATCATAAAGCCGTTTTGCGTCCTCGTTGGTTTTCATAATAATCCCAAGTGATGAATAGGCTTTTTTCGCAAAAGCGTCAATACAATTTTTTATGTACGCCAATTCATCTCGATGGTCGCGGCAACCTATAATCGCCGGAGGTTCGCCGTGACGCTCGATGGCCTCTATTGTTCCCGCGCTCTTAACTTTCTTCGCAAATGAAATAATCTCATAGGTCGAGCGGTAGCTTTTTGATAACTCAGCATACCCGGCCTCGCTGTATAGCTTTTTTAAATCCTCCAATGTGTGTAGGTGGTTCGGATTAAGGAATTGCCCGAAATCCCCTAAAATCGTCTTTTGGCATTTGAACAGTAAATTAAGTGCCGCATACTGTATGGGCGTATAGTCCTGCATTTCATCAATAACTGTCACATTTTTTGCCGATAACCTGTCTTTGGACCGATACAGCAAAAAGGCAATGCGATGTAAGGCGATTGAAGTTTTTCCCGAACCTGCCACGCCCTGAATAATAAGCGTACCCGCCTTTTCATTCCGAATGATTTGATTTTGCTCTTTTTGAATTGTTGCCAGGATGGACTTCATCTTTTCGTCTGATGTATGACTCAATTCCTGTTGTAGAATATTGTCCTGTATGTTGACAGAGCTTTCGAGCGCATACTCCATAACGCCGTTTTTAATTTTGAACTGTCTTTTGCGGGTCAGCTCTCCGGCGATTTTGCCCATCGGCGCAATATAAGCGGCGGGTTCAACCGCATGGTCATAAAACATACTGGCAAC